>Ga0209434_1000881_pt1 | contig 13856 bp, 17 predicted proteins | sample ETNvirnome_2_300_FD_184068 | JGI IMG/M metagenome (GOLD analysis project Ga0209434, IMG submission 184068) | Marine viral communities from the Pacific Ocean - ETNP_2_300 (SPAdes) (version 2) | ecosystem: Environmental > Aquatic > Marine > Oceanic | place: Pacific Ocean | collected 2013-06-22
ACGCACTAATTTGCCTATTGGAGCCAGAAACAATAAGAGCCGACTCACCACCCACGATGATGGCTAGCGCATCTTCGCTCCAATCTAAATATGTGTTCCCCTGCGTATCATCTTCATAATAGATGTCACCGCGGCGGACTGATCCTGTTGCAAACAAATATGCCATACCATATATAGAATCTCGAATACAAAAAGGGTGGGTACCCCGAAAGATACCCACCCTTAAAGTTTGTATAACTATCTCCGAAGAGAAGTTAGAGTTTTCTTAGTAGATATGCCAATCTGAACCATCATAGATGACGTTAACAGCCGCGCCTGCGGTTTGCAAAGTAATAGTACTCTCACCATCGATCTCGCCGCTACTCGTAAGTGTCACTGGTCTCGCACACTCGTTGGAGCGCTTAATGCGATACACTGTACCGGTCCCAACACCACTAGGTAATGTCCCTGTAATTGCCGCGGTGCTATTAAATATTATATAACTATGCGACTCATCAAGTGTTAAGGTAGGCCCTGCGCTCTCAGAAACTTGATATTGCGTTCCGCCTTTCTGATATGTAACAGACGTAGTACCACCAACACTAATCGTATTGGCGCCTGCGGTAGCAAAAAGATTGGCATCACCGGCTGCGCAGTCAATATCATTACCACTAACAGTTAAATCACCGCCAACTGTGACGTTTCGGTTGGCAGAGTCAAGCACCAGGTTCGCAGTAGTGCCAACAGTGGATCCTAAGCCTATATGCAACTTATCATCATCATCGTCTATCCCAAGATAGAAATCTGCAGCAGCACCATCAAAGACAATCTTGGTATCAACTTCATCACCACCACCAATAGTAAGAGAGGGAGCAGAACCAGTAAACGTAAACGCACCGGTACCATCCGCACCAATAGTGAACGTAGGCTGCGAGCCGAGGGCATTATCAGTACCAATCTCAAAATTCTCCGAGGTAGCATCGTACCCCAGACACCAGTCGACATTATTGCCGTCAAAAACAATCAGTCCATCCTGCGCATGACCGGAGCCGATGGTAAGCGACGGGGTCTTCCCGCTGGTTGCACCAAGCAACAAATGACTCTCGCCATTGTCCCAGGCAAAAAGAGTACTACCGGTTATCGACTGGTCTGATGCAACACTCGGAACATTGAGAATCGGCTGAGAGCCAGTGCCCACAGTTGCCTTAATGTCTACAGTGTCCGAGCTAATGCCGGTGATGTTTTCACCATTACCATAAAAGTAATTAGCGCGAACCGCAGTACCACTCAAAGATACCGAAGCGGTAACGACCTGAGTGAATATATCATTGACCTGTTTCGAAGCCGTGCCGATGTCGGTACGGGCGTCTAGCTGGAACAATAAATTGTTACCAGCATTAATTGTGACACTACCCGATAATTGAGCAGCATCCTGTTGAAATTTGTATGCCATTTTTAAATCCTCCTAGATTAATGACAAAACGGGTGATGTAATAATATGTTGATCGCGATCACTCATCGGAGGAGTAGTAAATAATTGTAGATATCCACATCCGTTTCTATAGACACTTAGTATCCTAGATGAGAAACGGTTCTCTTATCCTCGTCTTTTTATATACTAGTAGATAAACCAGTTAGATCCGTCAGAATAAAGTAACACAGACCCGTGAGGGGATTCTATACCAACGGTCGAAGCCCCATCAACTGTCTGGGCCCCTGCGGGATTTAAAGTAATCGTATTTGTGGAGGATGCGGTACCACTCTCATCTTTAATCACGACGACCTGGCCATCGGCGAAGGCTGTCGCATCAAACTCTATAGAAAGAGGGACCGCAGTGACCCCCAAAATGTAGTCTGTAGCTGAGGCCGTGTAGTGCGCCGCTACTTGTGTTCTCTTATGAACGAGACCCCCTGACAGATAAGAGGCGCCGGCGACCGTTAATTGAGTTCCGTCAAAAATAAGATTTGAAGACCCCCCAAATGCGCCGGCACTGTTGTACTGAATTTGAGTAGTTAAGCCACCGGGAGTTCCGCCCACACCGGCAAGATTTGATCCATCACCATAAAAGAAGCTAGCCGAAACAAGCCCGGAGGCTGTAAGGTTGGTTACAACGCCTAAACTAGAGGACAGCACATCGGGGCCAAGACTAGAAGATCCCACTGTAGCGATTGTTGTCCCGGCAGCATTGACCACATTTATGGAGCCCGAAATTTTAAGTGGAGAAGCTCCTATAAGCGTTCCCTTCACCGTAAGGTCGCCCCCTATTAAAACATCCGATGAAGCAGACATATTGCCAACCACAGTTAAGGTGTGTGTGGGGGCGCTTATACCAATGCCTAGGCGCGTGGTAGCGGGAAGATATGTTAAATTAGTACTGCCACTAAAAGTGCCCCCTCCCAATTGGAACTGGATAGACCCTGTAGGGCCCACAGCATTCTGGCCGGATGAAGCAATTGTTAGCGCCCCTCCGGCGCCGGCGTCCGTTAGAGTAATTCCAGTTCCAGCCGTTAAAACCCTTTCGGAGGGCAACTTAGTATTAGAAGTAACGGTTATGTATGTTGCATCCAAAGGAGGATAAGGAGCAGCTCTGGGAGCCGGGGACTGCCCAGTCGTTTCGGTGGTAACCGCAACGCCGGGACGAGTCAGTTCTGCCTCAACTCGAAACACCCCTTCGCGGGCGCGGACACATTCGGCACTTATTTGAAATTTGTGCTCTACTTGGCCAAAGTAATATCTTGTATCATTATAGGTCTTAACAATTTCATAAAAGTATTCACCGTATTGAACAAAATCGCCAACGCGGACATATAAGTCTTGATCGGCAACGAGCCTTTTACGATGAAAATTAACAGTCAGCTTGGTTTGATAGTCATACCCGTATCGTTCGTTAGTCTGTTCATTCTCCACCACCACATATGCATACACGCGCACGGGAGGCAAAGAGACTTTATCTATGGACTCGCCATATGTGTCATTAAAGTTTGATTCTTCAATGCTTATGGGATAATAAGCAACAGTTTGGCCGACGACTCTCTCGGCCAACTCATCATTAACTTGTTTTACTAGGTCACGTTCTTTTTTACCAAAGAACATGGGCGGAGGAGGAGCCGCTGGTTGGCTCCATCTATTATTGGGATCAGACACTTTTTAGTCCTCCCTGCTTGGGAGAAGTATAAAATCAAAATTGTGTCTTAAAATATTATCCCTATTCGTTCTCCATGATGATTGATATGCCATTCTTCATTTTAACTCCACCGTTTTATCCCACCAAAGCGCCAGAAGAGCCTGACCAGTTATTGCCGAGGGGTGATACTGACGAATTGTTAATTTGGTCTGACTCAATATATGTCAACCCAGCAACCACGTCCACATCAGTAGAACCAGAAAGCCAAAGTTGAGTAACCTTAAGGTCCAGAGGCCCTATACGAGATGGGCCTGCGTTGGCAGATTCGGACTTAACAGTAAAATAATTGGTACCATTAACTCCATCTTCAGAAAACCCAACCAGACAGTCGGCGGCGCCGTTATTGACAACCGTTACCCAGCTTGTAACATTAGGAAATTCTACTAGGCGCGGTGCACCATTGGTACCTGGAGTTGCGAAAGTCTGCCCATCTAGGCCTCCCGTCACATAAGGTTTCCCTGATACCTGATAGGCGGCGCTGTGGCCAAGACCTGTTTTATAATTAAATGTCGCCATACTCTATTCTCCGTCTATTAAATAGCATCCAATAAATTGTTTTATCTAAACAATTTGTTGTCTTTTCGTCTTTGCAGTTTCTGTTGCTCCCGAATCGCGCGTTTACGCTTTAGTTTTTTCTTTACAGAGGGTTTAATGTGATGACTTATTTTTTCTTTATATATATCCACGACGCGTTCTCTTTTGCATTTTTTCACAAATCGTCTGATTAGCCTTTCAGAGCTCTCGCCTCTCCGTAATCTCACACTCACGTTGGTTGCCACGCTATACCTACTTTCCTTCTTTCATCTCATTCATGTGTGCATTCCAGTTGCGTCCCACAGCACCCATAATGCTCGATATATCTACACCAGGATCTTGAGGCTCTATCCCGTTTAATGGCGTAGACTGCTCGGTGGCATTAGCTTGTGCTGCAACCGGAGTGGTACCGGCAAAAAGATCCACCCCATTATAAGCGTCCCCGCCACCAACTGCTTCCATCAATTTACTCTTATGGGCGCGTATTTTGGCACTCTGTTGGGGGGTGAAAGCATTTTTCTGTAGCCGTACGGTTGAATCTGTATCAGTAACGGGGCTCTTCGTCTCTAAAACAGGCTGTGACACAAGACCACCAGCAACTTCAGCAACAATGTGTGTTAAAACCCCATCTTCTAGGATCGCTTCTTTAACACATTCTTTAATAAGGGGCTTTAATATCTTCTTTAGTTCTGACCTTTTCATCACTCGCCGACAATCTCATTCAATAAGTTTAAAATTTTGTTATCTTTCTCAACGCGACCATTCATCAATTTATTCTCGCTCAGTCCCATAAAAGCATTAGGGGTAGAGGGCTCCGACACAATATCAAAGCTAATCAGCTGGAAATCATCTTCTACGATTGTCTTTCCCTGCTGTTCACTAACGGAGCCCATACCTCTAGAAGAGATACCAATCTTAACGCCGCACTCCACTAAAGACCGCAAAATTTGACCAGAGGGCGTATCAAGAACTTTAGCCTTACCCATGACTGTTTTGCCCTCCATCCAGACACTGGTCATCATATGTGAAACATTTACCAGATTAATAATAGACGAATCAGGGTGATCTAGCTCTCCCAAAGCGCGGTTGTCTTCTACTACCTGCCTATATTTACTTACCTCACGCTCCATTATAGCCATGGGGTATTGGCGCTGATTGCCGTTTTCACAATCAGCCTCTTGCAACTTCCCGCTGAGCATCATGCCGCCGGAGCGGACGAAGCCCTTTTCTGATTCCGTAAGAAGGTCGTGACAGACACCACCTTCACACAATTCATAAAATTCTCGGAGAAGTTGTGCCATGGTTTATTCCTCTTCGGCACCGGGTTCGGCCCAAGGACCATTGCCGCTAAATCCGCCCTCCGGTGGGGGCCCATCGGGGGCACCCATCGCCTGGTCGATTGCGTCTCTTGCAGCAGCCATTCCCACTGCAAATGCTTCTTCGGGGGATAACTGGCTGATGTCGTCAACATGAACCTCCGTACCGGGGGCGCTAATATCAATTACTTCGCCGCCCTCATCTTCAAACGGGCACTCTTCTTCAAGGGCTGTCTTTAGAGCGGGCACTTCTAGTCGGTGGCCGCCTTTTATAAGGCGTGCCTGGTACTCTTCGTCCGATTCATCAGGGCCCTGTGGCATCGCACCCACACCCATGGCGCCGGCGAGGTCTGCCCCTTGCTGCTGAGTCATGGGTGTGCCTGGTTTGCGTGCCGGCACAAGTTTTTTAGACTTGGGACGCTCCTCGCCAGGGCCCAAGGCCGGGAACTCGCTCCACTCTCCAAGCTTTTCCACATCAACATTTGGGTCTACGAGTTTGTGGACGCGTCTGCTAGCTTCTCTGACGGTGGGGCCCCGGTCATCGGACTTGGCTAACTTGCGTTCCCACTCGGGGGGCTGCCCTCCTACACCAGACTCCCTCTCCTCTTCCCCACGCGTAGCTGTCTCGTGCAAGAAGTATCTTGGGTCAATTCGTTTTACATTTTTTCTATAGCGGGCCATTATTTAAATTCCTGTTTGTTTAAAGATCTGTTGGGGGTAACCTTCTTCTAAGTCTAGGGGCTCTCCTTTTTCTGCCATTTGAGCTTCCAAGCTATTCAGCCTCTTCTCAAGCTCGACGCGGGCCCACAGGGCTTGGCCGTAGACTTCCTCGATCTTCTCCTCGAGCTCCCGGATCCGGAGCCGGTTCTCTTCAGGAGTCATAACCTCCCGGCCGGCGGGGCGATCCCACGCCGAGGATTGCGGATCCGTGCCTTCGGGCGACTCACCTGCCGAACCATCATCGTTGCGATCTACCGTCTCGTGCAAGAAGTATCTTGGGTCAATTCTTTTTGTATTCTTTCTATATGCCATAATTAATTTCCGTTATTTAACGTGGGCCTTCAATCCCACATAAAGTATGCTACCCTTGCAGCAGCGACGGACAGGCTGGAGTGTCCACTTTTTCATTATCATCACCTCCTTTATGAATCAAACTGATTCCTTCATCATCTACCACGGAATTGAGCAGATATGATGTTCCGGCGCTAACACAGCCGCAAATAAAAGCATTTACGAAAGTATAGTCAAAATTAAATAGTTCTGTATAGGGACTTACGCCCCAAAGAAATACCCCAACCCAAAATCCCATGCACAAAGAACAATGAAATAATCTGCCCAATCCCCAATAGGTCCCACATTTTGGGCGAATCTTATTAAAAATGTGGCCGTGAATAATAATAAACGTCATGCCGTATGCGGCAAGAATAAAATGCAATAGTTCCATAGTTATTTGCTTTCTTTGATGTTGGGGTGTTGTGCCACCACATCGGTTGTATCATGGTGAGAGGCAATAAATTTTTGAAGTTCCTGCGACGCTGTCGAATCTAAATATTTAGGGCCCAGAGGCTGATTCATGAAGTCTTGAAGTCCTTGGAGATCGGGGTCGCCGTTGGCATCTAGTGGAAGCTCGGCCTGATCGGCTTTAATTCGTTCCTCGACGTCTTCAAAGATTGCAACCAGCTGCTTCAGAAATGATTGAAATAATGGGGAACCTTTACCCCCACCTTTGACGAGTTCTTCCACCTGATCATTTAAATCTAAAATCCATCCGCGCGGGTCTGTGGGAGGATCTTCCCCTTGCGCATCCTTGAACATTTTTTCCATCGAATTATTCATCATACCTAATCCTTTTTTTACCAGATCGCCAGCCACGGCGCCCATAGCGGCGCCGACTTTTCCGCCGGCTATGGCGCCGGGGGCTGCTCCTGCTCCAGCAGTAGTGCCTCCTCCTATGAAGGTGCCGAATAGGGCCCCGAGACCCCCGCCGATAAGAACGCCGATGCCTTTATCTCCTACATACTTTATAACGTTTTTTACGGCCTTCTCCTCGGTAGAGTCCAACTCGCCGCTCTGCAGGAACTCGTCCATTTTTCGATAAAACTTTTCGAGGAGCCCAGTTTTCGTGCCAACATCCTCCAAAAACTCTCCGACCGAATATTCCCCTAAGCAATCAGAACCTTGGCATGCCTCTTCAAGCTGTTCCTCACGATAAGATCTCCAGTTCTCCATTATGAGCCTCATCTCACTCATGGATTAATACCTATTTCTGAGTGGGTAGTAGTAGTAGCCCGGGCGCATAGAGCCCTTCTCAATATACTGCGGAACCTCACCATATTCTGTTGAGTCGCGATCAGAGGGGTGAGTATACATATCCTCAAGCTCCTTCTCATATTGATCGGCTGCAGCCTCATGCTGCTCTTCGTAGTTTATAAATTCTGAAATAACATATACGGCTGCCTGTAAAGAGTTCACTTGCTCATTTTCAAAAATAACCCCCTCCAAAGAGCGAAACATATTGCCCCCCTGTATGGAAGAACGATCAACGACGCCCTTGTCGGCCAAAAGTTCAAAAAGCCTGTTTTGATAATCATATACATCTTCGGTTGCCACCGTTTTTGGAAAGGTTACTATCTTCATAGTATCGGGAACCACAGCAATATCGATTTTCCTGTGGTCCATAATAAGCAAAGAGCCGTCGAGGCCTCTGCGCGCATTAAGTTCTACAGTTGCGTGTGGGCCTCCGATCTTAATTTTAATCATTTGTCCCTAGCTCCCGAGCGAGTTCTTGTGTTTTTAAGATTTTATTAAGATCTCCATCTGAAAATTCACGACGGCGGAATTCCTCAAGATACTCAACAACCTCGTTTGTTTTTTGCGAAATAAGGGGTTCGAGTTCGGCTGCTGCCGCTTCACTAAGTAGGCTCTTCAGCCTGAATAATTCTTCATTGAGGTAGAGTCGTAATTCAAACCCCTCATCTGCAAAGCTTGTGATAAAACGATTTAATAGATCTTTCTGTTCTTGAAGTAAGTTGCCATATTTTTCATTATATTTTTTGATAAACGAGTTGTAAGTCAGATTATCCAGTGATTTCAAATTATTAGATTCTGAAAGATGTTGCTTCTCGCTCATTCTGTCAAGGATGGACTGCTCAAATAAAACTTTCTTCTTAATGGCGCTTTTAGGATTAAAGATCGCAGCAACAGAAGCCAAAGATTTAAAGTTTGGAACAAAATTGCCCCAAATATCTTTTCCCAAGCCTTTATTAATGGCGGCGATAATACGCGACTGGGCATCAAAGATTGTATTTTCATCTAGACGAGAGTGAACCGCCTTTGTTTCTTGCAGTAACCTTTCGGCAACTTTTGGTTGAGTGTTTTTTGTTTCAAGTAAAACACTATACAAATTAAGTTCTTGCGCGAGAATTTGACCTTTGGTAAAAAACTCTTTTAAGATTACAACAACTTTGTTTTTTTTCTGAGTATCTTTTTCTATAATAGACTTTGTAAACTCTTTTATAAGAATCTCATAAATAAAAGCTGTATTGCGTTTCTTATTGTGTTTCATCGTTGTCGGCCTCTTTGTTCTCTAACTGCTCCACAAGTCTGCGAACTTTCATAGTATTTTCAATCATTCGTGTTTCACTTTTGTTATAAATAGATTCATTTTGTTCTTCTAGACCTATCAACGACTTGAAGTCTGTTTTTCCCAATCCTAAATCTGCTGTTCGAACAACGCCAGCGGAGGCACCTGTGCGAGATCGTACGGGACTGCTATATGTAACAGTTTCGGGGGCGGCCATACTACGAAGATGGCGACGCGTTGGTCCAGAACCCCTGCGGCCATCTGCGGCGACTGTCTTATAAGTTCTGCCTTTCTTGTAGTGATGCACCTCGTCGTCCTCATGCAAGTCGTCGCGGCGACCCGGTGCTGTAAGAAGCGCCGACTCTTCCCCTGCGGGCGGCTCTCCTCCTAAGTCTCCACCCAGGTCTCCACCCAGGTCTCCACCCAGGTCTCCCTCAAGATCTCCTCCTAAGTCGCCACCCAGGTCTCCACCCAAGTCACCCCCAAGCTCATCCGCGGCGCCTTCTTCAACAACCGCTTCAAGTGCCTGCTGATACTTTCGATCATAAAAAGATTCGCGCTGGTTGCGTAGGAACTCATCATCAGCAAGACCTAGAATGTGCTGTGCAATCCAGTGTTTGCTATACGTGCCTTCGGGAACAGCATTGGCGGTATCAAATTTAGTACGGAGATATTCCAGCTGCTGAAGTTCTGCAAGACGAGAAGGATTGTTAAGAGACAACTTAAAGTTAATTAAATCATCGCCACGAAATCCCAAAGTGTAAAGATGGACCACTGCGATCTTTTCCATCTCAGACACTATAGAGCGTTGCAGTCGTTGAATCGTCCGCGCAAATCGAATATCCTTTTGTGCGAGAGTTGTTTTATCTTCGCTATCTCCCTCAAGGTTTGTAAGATACGACTGAGGGATTTTAATGGCGGAGAACAGCTTATCCCTCATATATTTAACATCTTCGATATCATCTAAAGATTTTGCGCCCGGGAGCGAAGTAATATCAGATCCTATTCCACCGCGCATTGGAATAAAGTAGTCTTCTTCTAGAGACAAGGGATTATAGCGCAGATCAACGCGACCAGTGCTCGCATCTACCAACGAGTTTCTCTTCATTTCGGACTTAACCTTCTCCATATATTGAGCAACATCTTGAGGAGGAATATTTCCCACATCAATCTTGAATATTCGTCGTTCAGGGGCGCGGACGACACGATAGGCGATCATTGCATCCTCCAGCAAAACCAACTGCCTCCAAATACGGCGAGCAGGATCAAATACGGAGGTACCATACGGAGCGTGTCGATCGTTGCCAAGAATACGAAAATGGGCAACTTGCCAATTCTCAAAAGTGAGACCTCCGCCATTCCACTGATATTGAACATAATTAGGATTTGTGGGATCTTGGCCCTCAAGTCTCTCTACCTCTGAGTTGGGAAGACCCACAATAGACGTCACCCCCATCTTTTCATCAACATCTAAATAAAGAAAAAAGTCTCCATACTTACACATTGAACGCGCCCACCCGAAAGCATTGAATTCAATATTAAGAACATCATAAAATAATGAATTAAGAATGGTTTTAATTTCTAAATTCATACAAGAAATATTCAGTAGTTTATCAAATTCGTCCGAGGTAGTCATCTCATCGGCATAGATGTCTAAGGCTGATGCAAGTTCCGGCATGTATTCCATCTGCTCAAAATCAACATATCGTTCGGCACGGTTTTGATTGCGAAAAGCCGCCGAAGTAAGCATGTTGTAATTCTGCGACATATTGTTGTCGGCGCGCTTGAACTCTTGTCCGCTCATCGAACGGAAACGATAGCGATATTTGTCTAGGTTATTGCGGCGATCCTGGCGCGCGAGCTGAGTCCTATAATTTACGATAGGCCCAGATAAAATGCGTGTTAGCCTCTTAAATAAAGGGTTCGCTGGGTTTCTTGGATTCTTTTCGTTTTTAGCCATTTTTCTATCCCTTTATTAAACCAATATATTGCTCATTAAAACTTATTGCTTCGGCTGATCTTTGATTTTCTTTTGTCACTTTGTGGTCTCTCATTCCAGGTATCGTCGTTGAAATCTGTGTTTTAGAAGTAGAAATAGAAGACAGAAATTGTTTGCTATATTCTATATTCTTTTGATTTTCTACAATCACTGTATCTCTCACCCAGCATCCTATGGCAAACGACATCACCAAATCATCGTTGTAGCTTCTCATCGCCTGTGGTCTCCCGGAATGCCAAATAAACGTTTTCATTTCAGAAAGTAAGCGATTTGAGTTAATTTTAATTAGTTTGTTTCTCATAAACTCTTCCATCTTCGCAACGATAAGCGGCCTCGTTTTTGAAGATGTTGTAAACCCAGGAATCACATTTGATTGCCATTGGGCGGCAACTGGATCGACGTAGTGGTGATCTCCCTTAGCTGAGTGATACAAATTATGATACCCCTTATCAAGCAATTTTTTAAGTACTGCATATCCTATGTTGTTATTTTCTATAACCAACATTGGATTTCCGTACTCACCGGCAACAGTATATAAAATATCCGCAAAATCATCTGGGGTGGGTTTACCAATATACTCTCCCACCACTTCCATGGTTTCTAATTCAAATATATGAAAAGCACTATTGTCCTTACCGTCACCTCTTGCAACATCGGCAACAATCAGGTGGGCCTTCTCGGCGTCATACTTTTTCCATATCCAATAATTTCTGTCAAACCCGGTTCGATATACGGGCGCCACAGTCCTTTCCAGATACCACTGTATGTCATCAGGGTGAATTACAGTCTCGCCGGATACATTAAAGTTACATTCCAGCTCTTGTGCAATTTGACGTTTAGACATATTCTTGGTTTCTTTATCAAACCATTTTTTGTCTCTGTCGGGATGAACATCCCACAACAAGGTGGTCATATGAAACGCGTTTGTTCCTGCTTCAGCTTCGACGCAGTTTTGGTGAAACCAGTTTCCTACTCCGTTTGGGGTAGAAAGTGCGATGCAGCGACCTCCCGTCGACAAGGTAGGATAAAGAGCAGTCCATAATTCAGACAGTTTCTCGACATGCGCAGCCTCATCAACAACGAGCAGTGAGAGTGCTTCGGAGCGGCCGGCGTCTGAGGAAGTTGACGAGCCTTTAATCTGAGATCCATTTGAGAGCTCAAATGAAGTTCTATTATCAACAACAATTTCTGATATCCTCATCCAGTCTGGAAGGTGTTTGATAATTGCTTTAACTTTTTTTACAAGATTGGTAGCAGTTTGAAGCTTGGTCGCAACAACTAAAATATTTTTATCTCGATGAAACAACATTAGCCACGCAACATAGGCGGCGGTAATGGTGGAGATACCAAGCTGTCGAGCTTTAAGAATTATATTAAAACGATAATCGCTAAAATATCTAAGCAGCTCTTCCTGATAATCATACGCTTTAAAAGGAATCAATCCCCTTTGCGGATGGGAGATGCGACAATAATTGGTAGTAAAGTAGACCGGATCTTTCCCAGCCTTAACGATCTCTTTTAATATCTCTTGCTTAGTGAGAGCATTGCCCATAACATTTGCTACTTACCCTTACGCGTATCATTTGGAGGACGCTTGTTCTTGGGTCCCTGAGCAAGCCACTCCTTTACGGCCTTATCAAGACGATCTTTCTCAGACTCACCAGAAACATCCTCGACAGAATGACCAAGACCGCCGATACGATAATCGCAATGTGCTTGACAGTCGGTACGATAGTTAGACATTCGCTGCACTAAAATGTGATGGTCGCCTTCTTTAGTTAAAGTAACACTATTCCCGGTAATGGCTTTATATTCTTTCTTCAAAAACTTTACGATGTCCTGGAGGTGCTTAGCAATGTCATTTTCAAATCCAGAATCCTTCACGTCTTTAATGCGCACCTCGGCCTGATACTTGACTCTGAGGAGGGGGCCATGAAAAGTAACCTTAAAGCCGTCCATGACTCGTCGATCATTGATATAGTGGCCGTCTTCTCGCGACAAACCAGCCTTTCTCGCTTTGCCGTCCGCTGCCAACGAATCCTCATGCGCTCCGTCATACGCGTTCGCAGCCGCCTGCCCAATTCCCTGAATGATTTCGTATACTGTTGCCATTTTAATTTTCCTTATTCGGTCTCCAACCGGTTGCCCACCGCTCTTCTCTCCCGTCGATATATTGTATATAGCACGCGAAGCAAGCTTCAAACTTATTCATATACAAATCATCACGGGGATGAAAAGAATAAATAGAACAAACAGGACACGTCCTATTATGGTCTCTAGTAAGTAGTTTTTTGTTTATTAAAAATCCATCTTGTTCTACTTTGTCTTGGGTTTCAGCTAGTTTCGCAAACTTGCGCTGCTCTTCCTGAGATTGAGCAATGTAATCTTTCTCTTTATCCTCGTCCCAAAAACGTCGAGGATTGTTAATTGCTTCTTCGCCATACTTCTGCGCGATGGCCTTTTCTAGTTTGGGGATATAGTTAGGATCTTTGTCGGACATATTATGCAGGAGGCAACTCGGTTGTAATACTCTCAGGTAATGCGGTGGCTTTTATAACCAAAGCCGGGTATTCACCCAGTCCCCCCCAACGCAAAGTATAATTGGAACTCGCGTTGACCTCGGCGGCACCTAAATAAAGTGTCAGCGGGGTGCCGGCAGCAGAACCAGTTATAACCCACCTCATTGTTGTGTATCCCTGTCCTGGAACTGCAGTATGCTCGGTACCTAAAAAGGCATACTTTTCTGTACCAGTATAAGAGATCCAGGAGGAACTATGATCCGACAACGCTAACTTTAAATAATAAGCCGGGTTAATTGTCGCTACCTGTTCCACCCACACACTTACCGTAACTTCAGCTTTCCCAGAGGAGGGAGCGACAAAAGTTATACTTGCCCTCTCGGATCGAGAATCTACTACATAAGCAAAAGATGTGCCCGTTGTGTTATAAGATTCATTGCTACCTGGATCATAAGCACTATACCCCAGAACTGCCCCGGGGCCCGAATAATTTTCTTCTAAAAAACCAAGGAGGGCGCCCTTAGATTGATAAATAACATCACTCACTCTTTACGATCTCCGTCGATATAGCGAATATCCCCAGAGAGGTAAGGGTTCCAATACCAAATCCCAAAGCAACCATAAACGGCTCCGTGCCTGGTTTTTGCTTAAGTACAAGTTCTTGTAATCTTTCGTTTTCAGCAACTTTAAGAATCATCATTGATTCATATTTATCTTTCCAAGAATGAATTTCAATGTCTT
>Ga0209434_1000883_pt1 | contig 13849 bp, 7 predicted proteins | sample ETNvirnome_2_300_FD_184068 | JGI IMG/M metagenome (GOLD analysis project Ga0209434, IMG submission 184068) | Marine viral communities from the Pacific Ocean - ETNP_2_300 (SPAdes) (version 2) | ecosystem: Environmental > Aquatic > Marine > Oceanic | place: Pacific Ocean | collected 2013-06-22
CATCCCCGCCAACGCTACCTGGATTGACTTGAACCCAAATTGGCTTCCTATGCTAAATATAGCTAATAGTGCTTCGGCTGCTGAATTTGGTGGATATTTTATGCACCGAATACCCTTTGATGCGATTCGAAATCCTGAGATATATTTAGGATCTCGCGCCACCCCGGGCCACCGAATTTTTGATACTGGGATGATGTCAAGCAGTTTGGCGCATGACGCTGGTTACGGCTCAGGCGGCGATGTTGGGACTGGGTCTGCTTATGGCGCGAAGAGTACTTGGCTATCATATGACCGTGCAGCGCGCTGGCCCCATTATAAGTGGGGGATAGATAACTTTTTGTGTGAAACATATAACTTCTTCCTTGGTGGTGTAGATAAGACAGCGTTTCTTTCAAACGAAGAAAGTCAATTTCAATCAGTAGAAAAGGATCAATATTATGCAATGACGGTTGTATTAGAAATGGCTGATGAAAGGGTACTCGTAGCTCCCACCCGTGCTCGCGTGGTATACCCAGGAATTAAATCTATTGCTCGGGAATCATCTTTTGGCATTCCCTGCGCGCTATCGGGAACATCCCTCCTGGGCGGAGGCACACTATATTGGCCACCCGGCGCCAACCCGGGTAGCCCGGGCAGCGACATGAGTCCGTGGCCCGCGAATCGTCAACCCACCTTTGAACATGTATTACCACCACATGTTTATGGAAAAGCTTGGGCTGACATTATTTTTAAGGCCCCGTGGACTGGAAAAGTTGGCTTAGATGATATTATTGGAAATTCCGTGGTAGAATATAATAAATGGGGAAGATACGCGGAGGGTGATTATAAGCACCGAGACATTATTAATTTAGACATGCCCGGCAGAGACATAGTGAGAATGCACATAGATTCCAGTGTGGAACTCTTAGAAAAGTTGCTTGTAGTACCTGGGGGTACGAATGAGCAAAAAGCCCGGTGGTTAATTCGCCCTCGGTTTGAAACTCCTATGTTCGATTTTTCATCTGTCGCGGGTGTAGACTTGCTCGATCAGCCCGCCGGATGGGCTGCCGGCGATCCCGGCCCCCCAGTTACCGGTGCGCTGATGCCCGGATACGACCAACTGCAAGGGGGCTACAACCCCGTTGGAATGTGGCATAACTATGGGGCCCCTGTCAGCGGGTCAAAGGGTACCCACCTTGCTGTGGGAGAGGTGGCGACTGCTTTTAGTTCTTCAAATTATGGTCCGATTAAAAATGTTAAATCTTTAGGAGACGTGGTAGGATTTGAAGCTGCCTCTAAGCCAACCAGTCGTGTGACTAATAGTAAAAAACTTGAAGAAGCCGTTGTTGTGGTGCCCTTTGTGGTGCAAAATGGAGAGCGAAGATTCTTTGACATTCAAAGACGGTCCCACGAATATGTAACGCAAATCGCATTATTAAACAAGTATGTGTTTCCGCCTACTTTTGACTTTTTGGCCAACTCATCTGTAAATCCGTATGCTTTCTATGCCTTTGAATTTAGTATGGAATTAGATCAAGAGGATTTGCAGCGGATTTGGCAGAATGTTGCGCCTAAGAGTGCTTCCGAATTTAAAACATCAACTGCTACAATTAAGATTAAGAGGCTTGTAGACGAATTGCTCGAAGGAAATCTTGAAACGAGTGAACTCCAGTGGATGGTCTTCAAGGTGAAGCGCAAGGCCGAACGAGATTTCAGTGTTTATACGCGCACCGGCTTGACAGAAGATTTGCCACTGGTGCAACCTTCTTTGGAAACTCCTTATACCTATAACTGGCCTTATGATTACTTCTCTATGGTAGAGCTAGTTAGTGTGGATCAGACTGTGGTGTATGCCACCGAAGACATCATACCTGAGGATGATGCAGAAGACCCGGTTCTACCGGATTTACGACGATTTATTCCCGCGCCCGAAGATATGGACTTTACGATGACACCCGGAACTGCATTAATAGAGGAAGCAGTAGAAGGTCTGGTGACGGTGACGCTTCCATCCTCACGGCGCCGGCGCACCGTAAGGGTGCCCAGCACTCGGCCGCGCGCTAGAGTTAGGGCTCAGACGCCTCGCCGCCGGCGGGCCCAGGCTACTCGCGTACGTCGACCAAGGGGCACGACTACCCGCGTACGCCGAGCAAGACCTAGGGGCAACACGGCTGCCGAACACAGACAGCAAGCCCGTGCACAACAACGCAACCGCGCTCGCCGGCGTACTGCTAAGTCTCGTCGGCGGAATCGAACGGTAGAAAGGCTTAGGAGAATTTTCGATCCCTTAGGATTATTCTCTCCTCGGCGTCGACGAAGAAGGAGAAGGTAAAAAGTGGTAGAATTTTTTAACAAAAAGGAAGAAATTCTTGAAGTTCAATTGACCGAATATGGCAAGTATTTGTTGTCATTAGGAAAGCTGAGCCCTGTTTACTATGCTTTTTTCGATGACGAGATTTTATACGACGTGCAATCTGCCGGCCTCACTAGTGAAATTCAGAATGAAGCGGACCGCCGAATTCGATATGATACTCCAAACCTAAAGGTGGTACCTACCAGAACTGGCGCTGAAACTAGGGTGGAACGTTTTATTGCAAGTCTAGAAGGGGCCCTGGGCGCCGACAATTCAGATCCTGCCAATAACACCGAGGCTCTCCACCAAGAATCGTTTATCGACACGGTGAATTTTTCGTCTTATCCTCTTGGCACAGCCGATATGACAACAGACAAGATGGCTGCTTGGTCTATTAGCGCGCTTAGTAACAAGATAGATTCAGTGGAAGATTATATAATAACCAACCCTTCTAGTAGTTACGCAAACGATATTAATGACGGAGTAATCACACGCATACCTCAGTTGAATATTGAGATTGACTACCAGACATTTTTCCGAGAAGGATTAATAGAAGAAGATGCTATAAGTGGATATTTCACTGGTACCGGAATCCCTGCAAATATATATTTGGCACTCAAAAAAGATTATTTAGTATTGGACATTTTAGAGGGAAATACAAATTTTGAAAAAGAGAATTTTGATGTTGAGGTGTTTTTCCAATCCCAAATGACTGGTTCTGCGGGGACCCCTGCCACGACCCTTGAAGCCATGGCATTCGTTAAAGGAGACGGCCCTCAAATAGTAGCACCTAGCCATCTAGGGAATACTAAAACGAACGTGGGAGATGTAGAATATTATTTTAACTTATATTTAGATGATGAGATGCCAGCTGAAATTTTAAATGAACTTAATCTTACACAACGAGACATTCTCTCGAATGCAAGTAGGTTTAGTTTCAATAGAGACCTGTACGTGACAACAGATGATGAGGAGCCGTGTTAAGATGAAATTATGTCCTCTTGGGTTTGAACAGCCAGCACAGAATCCTCTGCCGGAAGTATTTGTAGAAAAAGTAAAAATTTTGCCTACTAATTTTGCCGCCGAAGAACAAGCCGTAGAGATAACCCTTTCTTTACAAAAGATTGGGCGCCCAAACTTGGTGCACGATTCGTTATATAAAAATCCCTATAGGATCTTTGTTGGTATTTGTCATAATGAGAAGTCTATAACTGTTCTGGAAACTCGGCCGAATATAACAAAAGATCTAATACGAAATCCGAACAAGGTTTTGAATAAAAACTCGCCCCTTAAGAAATATTATTTGGCTCCTCCTCCGATCCCACAAAAGGTACAATCCCGCCGTCGCTATCCTAGTGCCCAGGCTCGACCTACAAGAATGATAAATGCGCCAGAGGGATTTCGGTCGCCGCTGGAGGGTACTGCTGGGATGAAAAAATCTATTACTTTTACCTATCGTTGCCCTCTAAAGAGTGCTGCGCCCTTGTACATTTATGCAGTTGCATACGCAGTTGATTTGCAATCCGTCAGTAAATCCGGCGTAAGTAGAAAAATTAAGGCAATGAAATTAGGGCTCCCATCTATTGAGGAAATAATGATTTCTCGACCTGGCGGAAAGGGCCTCTCTAGGCTGCTAGCCCAGGTCCTAACGGTAAATACTCCCGAATATCAAGATCAGGTGTGGACCGGGAGAACACGCTGGCTGGGGGGCAAAATACTTATGGGAATTCCATCCCCTGGATCCGGCCGACAACAGCCGCTTCCTTTGAAGACGACCAGGGTGTCCAATCAAAAAGTTATAGATTTAAGATTTTTAGATTCTCTTAATTCTTTACAGTTTACAAATTCACCAAATAAAGGGCAAATTCTATCACCTCGTGAAAGGAAAGATTTAGAAAAAGCCAACAAGGTGGTGAAGCTTCCCTCTAAAGTATCGGATTGTAAATTTTCGCGTACATCCTCCAATGCTCTAAAGATTTTCTTTGAGTTGGATTTTGGACGGTTGGTTCGCGAGAACTCTCAATTGGGCTATCTTTTTCAGAACGAAGATGCCCTAGCATCCTGCTATAGAATAGAAGCCATACGCCTCTATAGAACTCGTATTAAAGTAAATGTTCAGCCGAATGAATTGACACCAGGTAAGATTAGTATTTGCGGCAGCAGTGTACGTGAGCCCGACAGTGCCGAGAAACTAGTTGCCAGTCTAGATGCGGGCACTTTACAGCAAGTATTCGTTCAGGGCTTAAGCTCTGATTCAGGGATTTTGATGGCTTTTGTGGCCACAGACGAAGATATAAGAGATCATGGCACGGGAATGTATGAATACCGAGTAATCTTCGACATGTCCGATTTAACAGCTACTGCGGTACAACACAGTATAGACGAACTCCGTCGGTTTTTGTCTTATTATAATAAATTTTTGGCCAAAGCCGATCGAGCGGGCCAGAAAAATTTTAATATTAAAGCATCTCTAAAACGCAACGCTACTAGACTGAAGGGACTGAATGAACAATGGAAGCGTCTCATTAATTCATTTCTTACCTCAGTAGAATTTGTTTTCGGGCCTGCAGCATTTGGGGAGTTTGGTTTATTACACTGGCATAAAAATCTTATTGCCATGGCAAACCCAATGAACGGAGACATCGGGGAGATGAGGAGAGTTGCAGAAGTAATCGAGAATTTTGTTGGCAATCTCAATCGCGCCATACGGCCGCCCACTACCTCGACCAGCGCGACCACTACAAATAATAAATCTAAGGTTCAGTCACAAAATAGTAGCAAAAGAAAAGTTGCTTTAGAACATGTTTTTAGGACAAACTGGGAGCAGTCGGCAACGGCCGCCGAGGGTACTGATTATCTTGATGTGGCTGAAACATTTGAAGACAATACTTTCACATGGATGCCTCAAGACGGGTTTCTCACACGTTTGTCCGGAGAGATGGAAAAGTTTGCAGTGCCCAATACAAACGATCCCGGTATCAATAAATTTGGTTTTCTTAGTCCACGCAGACTTAACACCAAGGGGACTGTAATTGAAACCATGAATCGTAGTCTAGAACAAGATTTGGGCAATGGGATTTTAAATGCATCTTTGTCCCCGAACACCTCCAAGTTTACAAATTCATTTATTACAAGTAATGAAAATCCCGAACTTGCCGTGGGCGAGGTTGACGATTTATTATCTTACGGTGGGATTTCGGTGGCTCCCCTTTCACAGCCTCTTCGAGAAATTCTGAGGAGCCCAAAGCCACTTACCGACAAAACTTTTGTTTCTACTGATTACTTGCCTGCGTCAAGTCCTTTTGTGCATCCGGATGTCAGTGCTGAAGCATATGTGAGCGGCTCTTTCGTGACTGATGCCCAGGCTATGAAATTAACATCTCGTAAAGTGGAGATAAAAAGCTCCGAAGTTGTCAAATCCATAATCGGCGCCCGGGCTATTGGCTTTCGTGAGCCGGCCGAGTTTGATGCTCCCGACATCGCCGTGGGGTCGTTGGCTGCCGAGGCTGCCGTTCAATCTCCCGACAGTGTTAGCCTAAACAGTCCCTTTGGAAACGCAGTTAATTTTAACTCATTGGTAGAAGTTCAGTTTTTTGATGGCTACCGAGTTACTGGTGGGATAATAAATTTAAATGCTCCACGGTGGGAGACCCTTCGGCGCCCTGAGTTTTTGCAAGCCATGAACGCTGTGGCAGGAGGCGCACCGCCGATGCTTTGTCGATTGGTACGAATTAATAAAACTTTAGACGAACCAAATCATTATGTGTTACCTCCTTACGACACTCTATTTACTTTAGGTTCATCAGCTCAATCGGGTCAAAGCGACGGCGCACAACTTGGTGAAGGGCAATGGGATGTTTTTGTGAGTAATCTATATGAAAGACGGAAAAATTCTATGAAAGACCCATTCCTTAATATTGAGTCACCAATTGCCTCAGTGGATTGTTCCTATCTAAGAATCCGTCTCTCTGCTACTGGTAGACGCGGCCACCGGCGAAGGGGAGGCCCGAGCATGCAGACACCCGAAGGAGGATCCTACTAGTGCCTCAAAATCCAGATTATAAAGATTCTTACTTGCTTGTTAATTCTAATTTAATTGGACTTAGAAATCGAGTGGTCAAAGCTGGCTCTAGAGGAAATTATGCTCTTCGTTCGTCGTGGGGCACTGACGATCGTCTTCGAGGCGTTTTGGGCTCTTATTACGTGAACTATCCTATGGGAGGGTCAAGACAGGGCCAGCGAAATTTGGCTAATTTTGCCGCAGACAAAATAACACACGGATGGCACCTTCAGCAAGTTAAGAATATTCCCCTAAGCCTTGTTCCAATTAGCACAATCGATGATCATCTGGGTCCCAAGAGTGGAAAATATTTAATCAAACTAGACAAAAATGCGTGGAACGCTCTTTCATGGGCGCCCGCGACCCGGGACTTGCTCCGCAAACGTATAGAAATTTCAGGAGAGGAAGAGGGCGATCCGTATTGGGGGTTTTTCATTAAGCAAGGGTTTCCCGGCGGTAGCTTGGGTGCCAACTCTGGGATTTTGCCGCCGGCGACCATAAATACGAACAATTTGTATGTGGACCATACGATGTTTTATCGTACCCCATCTTCAAATTCTAAAATTCGACAAGCTAGCGAAATGAATTTAAAGGTAGAATCCATTTATAATTATTATGCTGATACTACCCCGGAGTATGAAGTTATTTCATTGGAAGCTTCCGAGCCTATGTTAACAAACTTTTATTGTTTAGAATCAGAATCAAGAAATACAGGATCTACCCTCAACTCCCCAGATTATTTTGGACAAATAACTCTTGACGGGCAGCTTCAGGAGTTGAACATTGACGGAGATCCTGAGCCAGATCCGTGGTTCCAGACTGTGGAAGGCCCAGCCGGCGGATTTACTGAGAGTGATACGGTTCAATTATACACTTTATACAGCAAGGGATTACAAATTATAAAAAACACTACCGGGCTAGAGGGCCTTAAAGCAGTTTTTAATCGCAAGTATAAAAATATAGTTATTTTGAATTCAGATTTAGACACCATGAGCAACTTAGTTACAAGAGACGATCAGACTTCTGGTTTGAGAAATTTACCATTTTATAATAAGATTACTATTGGAAGGGATGAGGATAGCATTTCTGATCCTGATGGAATTATTAAGGGACAGTCCTTTTTTGGTAGGCTCATTCTTGATCTTAATAGAGAACTCGGTCAAGGAGCAGGCGATAGTTTGATAGATGTTATGCAGCTTTACATTGTGCAAAATATAGAAACACCAGCGCAAGCAGCACCGTCGGCTAATTTTACTAAACGCACACTTACTCGCTTAAGCGACACAAATCCTGGGTCTAATGTATTGGGTGTTGGTTCAACTGTGGTAACATTTAATTTTAACATGGATAGATTTTTAGAGGACTGTACCAGTGTGCGCATGGGCGCCCTCCTTGACAGAATCAACGAGAACGAAACCACCGATGATAATTTTATTTTGATACGAAATTATAACCAAGGAGCCCAGCCGGCTACCATAGAATCGGTAAAAGCCTTTCAGACCTTAAACGAAGATGATAGGATTAACTATCCTATTCGATCGACAGATCAAATAATTTTAGAAAACAAAAGATGTTATAATCAAACGCTTCTTTACAGGATTGATAAGAGAGTGGTTGATGCGGCAGGGAATGCGAGCGCAGCACCGGTACAAACGTTTTATATTGGAAAGTCTTTTAAGGGTAGAAACGTTTATTACATAGATTCACAGGTTAAATATGGTGTGCGCTATCAGTATGACATTAGCGAAATAAGAGTAGTATTTGGATCTAAATATAGTTATAAGGATTTAAAGGTGTTTTTCGAAATGGCCGCCGGGTATGGTAGGGCTGTGGGGAATGCACTGGGATTCTATAGGCCGATAAGAAGCGACATTCGACTAGATGATTATGTAAATGACCAAGTAATGGAATACGCATCTGCAGATAAAGACTTGCCATTTTCCGCAGTAGGAATAGAGGGTACCACAGAAACTGAATCTAGTCAGGTAGGGTATTATATTTTTAAGCCGACCAACCCCGCGGCCATCGTATTAAATGACTTTTTGGATGTGCGTCGTACAGGAACTACATTTGTCGGCGCCGAAGACTCGGGTCCGTCAGCAGATTTGTTAGACAAGATAGAGGTTGTAATTAAAGAAGGGTTTGGCTTTACAGGAAATGATTCCGGAGGTGCAGTGCCAGGATCACTCCTTCTACGCGAGCCCCTAGAGCCTCGACAACCCCAAATACTAACTACTCCTTCGGCCGCGTCGCAGACGCCAGTGCCGGGCACCAGCCCGGGTACTCGCGCCCAACAGCGCCTAAATCTTATGAATCTACTGCTGGGGAATTAAAAGGAAATGAAATTTTATTGGTACCTAGACATTGAAGAGGATTCCCGCGTTGAAACTGGATCGGAGTGGGAAGTTCCAGTTAATGATTCTGCTGCCCGAGGTGCCTTTTCGGTGGGTCCAGTCGAGCTAGCTGATAACGAAAAAACATCAGTTAGAGTATTAGTTCAGAAGTTTCAAACTGCTTTTGATAATGCTTATGCCGCTGGGCTAGCCCCGCGCCTTTATGAAATCGAAGCTCGAATTCGCCCCTATGCACCATCGGGGCTTCAAGATGCTACCATCACTACTGCTATTGTAGACGGCCGCGAGCTGATCGTAGAATACAGAGTTTTTAATAGTGATAATGTGGGATTTTCTATTCTCTTCCGCTCAGGCGCCCACGGGTCAAGCGGCGGATTGTTGGCTGGCCCGAAAGCAAGTATCGGCGGCCCGCCCGTAGCTGAAGTAATGGTTAATAATCAGCCAGACATTAGAGCATTTGCTGTTCCGTGGTGTGGATTAACAGCTACCATTACCGATAGTCCCCCGGTACCACCCGACATGGTATTCGTTCCGTTTGTCGGAGTTAATAATAAGGTTATGATTTTGTTTAATTCAAGTGCCGGCGAAAAACTTTCAAAGCCTATTATTTTACGAGATTCGGATGTCACCTTTATTATTGAAGAATATTACTCTCAACATCAAATAAGTATTACAGCACAAGATCTTCTCCAATTCGGTACCGCATCTGAGCTTAAATTACAGTATCGTAGTGATGATCCGATTCGCAAATATGAATTGTTTCGTATTGATAACAAGCCTCAGGGCTACGGAGATTTTAGAAACTTCAATGTAACACTCGATCCTATTCAGGCAAAATTGGGCCCCGATAAATTTTCTACAGCAGTTGCGTATGTGGATACTATTGTTCCTAATAAGAGATACTGGTATTGTGCGCGCTCTATTGACATACATAACAACATCTCAAATCCTACCTACATTTTTGAGATTGAAATGGTGGATAACAGGGGGCAGATGTTTTTACGAAATAAAGTCTTTATGTTTGAGCCACAGATGTTAAACTATAAGAAATCTGGTCGCAGATTCCTGGCTATTGTTCCTAGAATGAGTCAAGCCTATTATGATTCTCAGGAGTCCTCCCCGGGGACTATTGAGATAAATCAAGCACCTGGGCCAAACATTTTGGGCACAAAAGAAGTGCTTCAAACCTCTTCTGTTTGGGGCAAGAAGTTCAAGGTCCGCGTGACGAGCAAGAAAACAGGTAGAAAAGTTGACTTAAATTTGACATTTAAAAACGAGGGAGTTGTTATTCCCTAGGAATAATAATTATTTATTCACTATTTATATTCGAGAGGTTAAAAGAAAATGAGTTTCTTAGATAATTCAGGCGACATCATACTTGATGCAGTTTTGACAGATACAGGCCGAATGCGCCTGGCAAAAGGCGACGGCAGTTTTAAAATAGATAAATTTGCCTTAGGCGACGATGAGATAGATTATGGTCTTTATGACAAAAATAATGCTAGCGGATCTGCTTATTACGATTTAACAATCCTGCAAACCCCAGTATTAGAAGCGTTTACTAACAACATGTCTAGTATGAAATCGCGCCTTATAAGCGTTAACGATAACGATCTTCTCTACCTTCCGGTTATTAAGTTATATACCCAGACCGGTGTCGGGGTGGCTCTTAATGCTAATGGATTTTATGTGGTTCCGGTTGATAAGAGCACCGTCGAAACCGGCTTTGGTTCCGTCCTCGGCTCCGGTATTTTAAATGGATACCGCCCCGGTGACGACGGCGCGCGCATAGAACTGCAGCAGGGTCTCAACACTACCGAGCTCGCTAAAGAAGATCCCCTCAATGATCAACTTGTGGAAAACCAGTACATTATTCAAATCGACAATCGTTTGGGTCAGATTTTCCCTTCTGCTACTAATACTTCTGCCGTTAGGACCCAAAATGCCGCTTCTAATGTACAGTTGGCCCCGGCCACTTATGCATTTTTAGATGATGATGGGGTTGCTAATTATTATTTTGTCGGAGGCGAAGAGGGTCGCGGCTACGTAAACAATTTGGGAGCCACTGATGCCTCTTCTATTGATGGCCCGAGAGGTACCAAACTAGACTTTCGACTTGGCGCAAGCTTAGAGCTGAGAAATAGTAGTTATCTATTTGAACAGCTGGGATCAGTAGGATCTGCTACAATCGCCAATGACTCGAGGGGCACTGACCTCGTCCCCGGGACAAATCCTTATCGTTTTATTGATTCTGTTATTCGTGTTGCAGGTGTAAACACAGGATACAGTATAGATATACCTGTCAGATTTGTTAAGTTATCATAAGGAAATAAATAATGGCCACTTCATTTAAAACAATTGATCCAAAAGATGTAGTTTCTACTAGAAATCTATTACACGAAGCAATTCCAATTACCGGAACAATCGTCTCGGGAACCTATTCGGGCTCCACTGGCGAGACCAACATTAAGAATTATTCCCATGGAATGTTTCAGACAGTTTATGACTATCCGTACTTAAGCTCCTCGGCTAATCACATTTTTGATCTAACATGGGGATATTCTAATAGTTCTGCTCTATCTTCTTCTACCAACGTTCAGAATGCTAAGAAAATTAACATTTATAACGAGATGGCACAAGTTTTAGCGGGCTTTGACGAGAATGGTAACGTCAGGCTCTTCGACGAAGATGGTGATTTAACTGGTGGTAGCAAGATTAATGAAGCAGTCTTTGTTAACTTTTCCCGCCTTTTGGCTAAGGATGAAATCAAAAAAGGAAGCTTTACTATAGAATTGGGCGTCGGGCAGGCTGGCTCCGAACCGAACGGCGAGGTTATTTCGATAACAGATGCTAGCGGCACGGCTGGATTCAAGGTGAATTCACCCGCAGGAGAATACGGCCTATTGTTTGCGACCGATAAGGTCGAGACTCCCATGTCTACATCTGATTTTGTAGCCGGCTTAATTTATTATCAGGCAGGAATAGCAGTCTTATCTGCCTCAGTGTTTTCTTCCACAACCGGCAGCGCTGGTGGCATGCTTGATGACGGATGTGTGATGGTCGACAACAACGTTGTGGGCGAACAATATATTCAAGCAATGATTACTGGATCATCCATTTCGGGTTCTTGTGATGCTTTCCGTCGCCGCTTTTACAATGTTCAATTTAATAACACTACCGAACTAAACTCGACAATTTACTTCTGCCGAGCAAGCCATAATGATTTTAATTATTCGTCTAATCCCACATATCTTAGCGCGAGTAAACTTGTGGTAAAGAACAAGTCGACCGACTCCCCGGTAAGCTATGCTACAGCGGTTGGTCTCTATTCGTCAGATCGGGAACTTCTTGCTGTGGCAAAGTTGTCAGAGCCGTTACGTAAGGACCCCTCATCCGAGTTTACACTCAGGGTTCGTTTGGACTACTAACCGCGGCTTTCTTAAAAATAATACCAAACTATTTAATAGTAGGGAATTTAGATGCCGGTTTATAAATTTAGTCAGAATGATGTTTTTCATAACGCCTTAAAGACATATCCTCAAATTAAATATTTCATGTATAATGGGTCCGCCTATTATAATGATGTGCCCGATATATCTGGATCTTTCACCGGATCAGTGCGATGCACTGATGCTGGAAGCATTAGTTTATTCGAACTAAACGTAGATCGGAAGCAGGATGACAATTTAGGATATATTACTGAAGTTCGCGACCTGCCTTTGGGTAACATCGAGCCCCTTAAGTCCGTCAAAAACACAGGCTTAATTTATCAATTTATGGTTAAAGATGCCACCAAGCTTGGTTTTAGCTCGGTATCATCCACAGCCTTTTCAAAAGGCATTCTTGGAGAAGTCTTTACCGGCAGTCTTCCTTATACTTCCCAGATAACCAAAGAATATTATTCTGCAGCTCTGGCCCGGTATGAATCTCCGGTTATTATAGAGACTGAAGATCAGGGTCTCGACGTTGCATCGCCAGGTTCAGTTACACACTTGTATGCCCTTAAAAACACTTTAAACCATTACACTTATTTAAGCCCTCATTATGAATACTCTTCTTCTATTGTGGGGAGAGATCTGAGTGCAGTGGAGGTAGGCCTTGTTTGTGTGCCTACAATTTTTTATGGTTCAAAAATTAAACCCGGTTCAGTAAAGCTAGACTTTTATGTATCCGGCGCGTTGGTGGGGCGCCTTGAAGATAAAAACCAAGACGGAGTACTTTATCAGACTGCTCCCAATGGCGCCCAGGGCTCCGGAAGTGTAGCCGGCGTAACTCTCTATAATGAGGGCTTTATGGTTTTAACTGGCGCGTGGGACCTTACAAGCGGCGAGTATGTGGAGGCCACGGGCTACGGCACCTCTAATAACTTTCCTAATTGGATAAATTTTGGTCAATCTATTTCTGGTTCTATTACAGCTATTTCGTCATCGTTCTTGCTTGAAATGAGCGGCACCACCACCACACAGACTCTCACCATGTTTGCGACAGCGCCCAAAGGCGAGCTTAACCACTCTAATAATCCTACTTTTCCGAATTATTATACTGGCTCCCTGGCACCCAGTAGCAGCCAAGCGTATATCGAAGATCAGCTAGTAGGTATTAAAAATGTGGTAAGTTCAGCGTATACTAGTCCTACTGCTTCTTTTGAAAGAACTACGTACATTTCTAAAGTTGGCATTTATGACAAGAATATGAATCTTATTGCAATCGCAAAGCCGGCAACTCCTATAAAAAAACTCGCCAACCGGGGCTTCACATTTAAGATAGAACTGGATACATAATGATTTTAGGGTTGGATATTTCAACCAGCATCACCGGTTATACTGTGTTAGATCACGGAGGTAGCATCCTTACTTGTGATCACATTGATCTGCGAAAAGAAAAGAACTTCTTCAAGAAAATACAAATTGTGAGAAAGTGCCTGGAGGATCTAGAAGCCGAGTATTCTATAGAACAAGTATACATCGAACAGTCTCTTCAATCGTTCCGCTCTGGTTTCTCCTCGGCACAGACCTTATCACTTTTATCAAAAATAAATGGCATTGTCTCATGGTTATGCTATAATATGTTTTACGGTGAACCCAAGTATCTCGCGGCCACCTC
>Ga0209434_1000884_pt1 | contig 13835 bp, 11 predicted proteins | sample ETNvirnome_2_300_FD_184068 | JGI IMG/M metagenome (GOLD analysis project Ga0209434, IMG submission 184068) | Marine viral communities from the Pacific Ocean - ETNP_2_300 (SPAdes) (version 2) | ecosystem: Environmental > Aquatic > Marine > Oceanic | place: Pacific Ocean | collected 2013-06-22
TAAGGCTTTGAATAGCGCCTCCTTGAATGAGCGACAAAAAGAAAATATTGTCGAAGCTGTTCGTAACGCCAGTTCAGTAGAAGAGACGAAGATGTTGTTTGAAACACTTCAAAGCGCAGTGGGCACCCGCAAGGGACGCCGCATAGAATCACTTCGCGAAGCTGTTAGCAAACCTACAACTACGATGCTTCTAAGTTCAAACAGGGGCAATGATGCTTCTACTACTGTTGATCCAAATTTGGATCGAATGTTACGTTTGGCAGGTTTAAAACAATAATTTTTTAAGGAGGTAATATATAAAATGTCTATTGTTCAAAAATTAACCGAAGGTATCATTAATCGTGATCTTTCTCGAGAAGGCGAAGCTCTAATCTCTAAGTGGGAAAAGACTGGTCTTCTAGAGGGTCTCGAAGGTGATTCACTTCGCAATGGAATGGCGGTCTTGCTTGAAAACCAAGCCAAAGAGCTACTCCGTGAGAATACTACGATGGAAGCTGGTAGTGTTGAGGGCTTTGCCGCCGTCGCATTTCCTCTCGTCCGTCGCGTATTCGGCAATTTAATTGCCAATGATCTTGTAAGTGTTCAGCCCATGAGTTTGCCCTCTGGTCTGATCTTCTTCCTTGATTTTACCGTCTCCTCTGATGTGGGCGACGGCTTCACTTCGAACAGCCGCTTGGGTTACTCTAGAGCTACATCGCTCTTTGGTGGCGGAGTGGTTGGTCGCGAACTCACCGGCGGTGTTGACTTGGGAGGGACAGCTCTCCTGAACGCTGAAGCAGGGCCTTATGCGCTCAATAATGGCTTCTCGTCACCGACCGGCTCGATGGCCGCGGCAACCCTGAATGCGAACGCAGCCGCGGTCTTTAACTTCACTTATGGTGATACAACCGACCCGGCTTACTCAAAGTCAGTTAAGTGGGATCCAGATCTTACGTCTGGTAGTACCATGGTTTCTGTTGTGAAAGTCGAGACTGAAGACTTTGACCAGCTTAATAAGCAGAACTTGAACAGCATTATTGTTTCTAGTTCGGCCACTTCGCTCGCGATAGGTGCCGGAGTAGGACACTGGGCCAACGCTGGCGGCATTGCCGGCGCGCGCCAAGTGCGACGTCTAACTCACTATAGTGGCTCTGGTACGGCCTATATTAACTTGGTGTTTATTGGTACCGGCTCAAATGGCGGCTGCCTATCCAGTGCGACGCTAGAAACTGGCGTTGTTAAAGCCTTAACTGGCGCTGCCGGCCTGAATGATTTAAGTTGGGCTCAGAATGATGATTTCATTAACAGTCCTAATAGCTTAGCACAGGGCGCCATTCGTGGCACTAGTGCGTGGGGCCTGGAAAATGAGGCGGCGATCCCCGAGATCGATATCAAGATTGATTCCGTCGCTGTTACGGCGATGACCAAGAAGCTCAAGGCTAAGTGGACTCCGGAATTGGGACAAGATCTCAACGCCTACCACAACCTTGATGCAGAGGTTGAGCTTACTCAGATTTTGTCTGAGCAGATTGCTCTAGAGATTGATCGTGAGATTCTTGAGGATCTTATCGTGGATGCAAGTGCTGGTACTCGTTACTGGTCACGTGCTCCCGGCCGATTCCTTGATCGTGTTACTGGTGTAGAAGTAGGAGCCTCTACGGTTGCTCCTGATTTCACCGGCAATGTGTCTGAGTGGTATGAGACTCTCGTTGAGACAATCAACGATGTTTCTGCTCAGATCCACCGTAAGACCTTACGGGGTGGTGCGAACTTCATCGTCTGCGGACCTGAAGTGGCCAACATCCTTGAGTTTACGGCTGGTTTCCGTGCCAATGTCACTGTCGATAGTGACAAGGGAACTGTCGGCGCTGTGAAGACTGGTAGTCTTTCCAAGAAGTGGGACATCTATGTTGATCCTTACTTCTTGCGACAAGTTGTACTTGTTGGACGTAAAGGAGGCAGCTTCCTAGAGAGCGGATATGTTTACGCTCCCTATGTGCCGCTGCAGACCACGCCTACAATCTTCGGAGTAGAGGACTTCGTGCCCCGTAAGGGTGTCATGACCCGCTACGCCAAGAAGATGGTGCGGCCTGACATGTATGGTCTAGTTATTATCTCTGATATGACTGTTGGCTAATACAACTAGTCTTTTATTAGACAAATAATAGAAAGCCTCGGCCCGAAAGGGTCGGGGCTTTCTATTTATGACAGTACCACTATTTAAAGTTGAGGGTCCTTCATGGCATTACCAGTATTAAATCCTGCTTCCACGACAAATACTAACATTTTGTCGTCTGCCGGAACTGAAGCTAGCGTAGCTGCAACCCTTCCTTTTGGCATTTATGCTAGTTCAACTGACTTTTTATCTGGCGCCGCCGATCAGGTAGCTTATACCTATAAAAAACTGGGGGGTGATGTTTTAGATATCGAGTTAGCCGAGGGAAATGTATACTCAGCTTACGAAGAGGCGGTTTTAGAATATTCTTATATAGTGAATATTCATCAATCAAAGAATTCTTTGTCTAGTTTTCTAGGGCACACAACGGCCTCTTTTGACCAGGACGGTCAAATCAAAAGTGGAGAATCTCTTTCAGGATCACAGATAGAATTAAGATATCCAAAATATGATTATGGATATATTCGTCGCGTTAGTGACAAGGTAATTACCGAAATAGGTCTAGGGGGCACTGAGCCCATTTATTCCGGCTCTTTTGATTCGGTTAGCAGCAAAAGCGATTACGACTTGCAAAGCATTATTTCTTCTTCTGCGGTCGACGACGCCACAAGAGCATATTTTGGAAAAGTGGGCAGTAAAAGAATTATAGTTCGAAGGGTGTATTATAAAACTCCCAATGCAATGTGGCGATTCTACGGATACTATGGCGGCTTTAGCGCCGTTGGAAACCTAAGAACATATGGTCAATATGCTGACGATTCTACTTTTGATATAGTCCCGGTTTGGCAAAACAAGTTGCAGTCGATGGCCTATGAGGACGCTTTAAATACTAGAGTATCACACTGGACGTATGAAATTAAAGATAACAAGATACGGATCCATCCCACTCCCACAGTTAATAGCCCCAGTAAATTTTGGTTTCAATTTACTGTTGATAGCGATCCGTGGGAGGCTTCAGGGTCCGCTGGTTCATCTGTGCGGGGCATTAATAATATGAATACGCTCCCGTTCCAGAATATTGCGTATGCTAGTATAAACTCTATTGGAAAGCAATGGATTCGTCGTTTTGCCCTCGCGCTTACAAAAGAAATGTTGGGGCAAATTCGTGGAAAATTCTCTTCTATCCCTATTCCTGGCGAAGCTGTAACTTTGAATTCGGCTGATCTGTTGGGACAAGCTAAATCCGAACAAGAAGCGTTAAGAGAGGAACTTAAAACTACTTTAGACGAACTTACATATTCTAAGTTGGCGGAGCAAGACGGGGTAATATCTGAAAATGCAGAAAAGCTTTTGAGCGACATTCCAACCGGCATTTATGTAGGGTAAGTAGATGAGCGATCCGAACAATAAATGGACTCAGCCTGCGGCACCGCCGCCCCCTATGTTTTTTGGGAAGAAAGAGCGCGATTTAGTAAAGCAGGTTAATGATGAACTAGCTGAAAGGGTGGTTGGTCAGACTGTGGTTTATTACCCTATTGATATCGATAGAACCAATTTTCATCCGCTTTATGGGGAGAGTATGAATAAAACTTTTTTGCCTCCGGTGCGTGTATATGCATATGTTGAGGTAGATAATGAGCAAACTAACGACAAATATAGCTATGAATATCAGAGCAGCTTAACTATCCATTTTCATCGTAAAAGGCTGACGGCCGATCAAGATCTATATGTACGTCCCGGAGATTTTGTGCAATACGGTGATAAATTATATGAAATAGTTCGAACCTTTAATGATACGAAGTATTACTTTGGCCAAGTTGACCACAAATTCCAAGTAAGCGCTGAATGTAAGCGCGCGCGCCGAGGTACTTTCGATGCCACGTAGCCGCTCCATAAAAACTCAAGACCAAATTGAAAATCCAGAGAAGAACGACTGGACTGGAGTGAAGGATCCTTCTATTTTAAAAGAAATAGAAGTAATGCCCTCTACTTTAGAAACGATAGATTTTGCGGTTTACGATTATATAAACGAAGTGCTCGACTTGTCAGCAGCCACCAACAAAGGCTTTAAAAAGGTGCCTATTATTTGGGCTTCTACTGAGCGAGCTTTTCAAATAAAAGCGAATAAAGAATTGCGAGATTCAGAAGATACATTAATTTTACCTCTCATAACTTTAGAGAGAAGAGCAGTTAGTAAAGATATATCAAAACGTATAATTCCTTATGCCAATATACCAGCCGTTAATGATTCTAAAGGGGGGACTATTATAATTGCACGGCGAATTAATCAAAAAAAGACTGCTGAATTTCAAAATAATATAGCTAGAAGAAAATATATCGATGGTCGAGTTGCCGGACAGGGGTCGGCCCAGGATACATATCCCGGGATTGTTGATGAAAAAGTTGTTTATGAAACAGTAACAATTCCATTACCAGTTTGGGTGTCGGCAACCTATGAGATAAGTATTAGAACCGAATACCAACAACAAATGAATGATTTAACCACTCCTGTTCTTCGACAAGGCGGCTTAAACAGCATGCCTCGACGCCTTGAAAGAGATGGTCACAAATTTGAAGCATTTATTAGGGGAAGTTTTACCAACAATGCTAATACCAATAGTCTCGATATGACACAGCGCAATTACGAAACAACTATAGATTTAGAGGTGCTTGGTTATTTAATTGGTGATGGCCCAAATGATGATAGACCAAAAATTATAATTAGAGAAAACGCGGTTGAAGTTAAAATTCCTCGCGAGCACGTGATAATGGGCGATATTGATGAATATTTAGATAAGCGTGGGTTTTATAGAGAATAGTAATATTAGTTGTCCTTTGCACCATCACTTTACTATTTACTTAAGAAAACTTGTAAAAAAACTAACCAGTTTTTGATGAAGGAGATGCCAAGTAATGTCCGTAGATAGATTTAGATTTGTTTCACCCGGTGTTTTCATTAATGAAATAGACCAGTCGCAAGTACCTCAAACTAGTATTGCGCAACCGAGTCCCGCCATCATTGGTCGTTTCGAGCGCGGCCCGGCGTTTGTACCAACGATCGTCAATTCGTTTGATGAACTTGTTAACATATATGGAAACCCAATTCCCGGCGGCACCGTCGTGGATGTGTGGAGAGACGGGAACCATGCCGCCCCAACGTATGCTGCCTACGCAGCGCAGGCTTATTTGGCGAACAGTGCGCCAGTTACGATAGTTCGATTGCTCGGAGACCAAAGCGCTCTCGCCTCCGGAGCCGATCTGGCCCGTGCTGGGTGGATCTACCCCGAAGCCACGAAGGATACAGCCGGCGGCGCCTACGGCCTCTTTATGATAAACAGTGGATCAACCACGGACGACCTTGAAGGTGTTTTGGCAGCTGTTTTTTATCTAAGCAGCTCCGCTAATATTGTTCTTGTCGGTGCTCAGCCTACAATGGGAACAGCCGGCTCTCCAGTAAGTGCTAATGCCGCCGTGCTGGAATCGTCCGTCGTCGGCAGCGGCACCACTCAGGAATTAAAATTAAGAATTTCAACGATTGCCAGCAGTTCAGCTACGGTTGAATCGACATTTAATTTTGATGCGACAAGCCCAAGATACATTCGAAAAGTTTTTAATACAAATCCTCAGCTTGTTAACAGTAGTATTACACCATCGGCCAATCAAGAAGGTTATTTCTTGGGCGAATCTTTTGATCGCGCAGTTAATGACAAATTTTCTTCTACAACTACTAAGAAGTTTGGTTTGATTTTGGCACTCAGTGCCTCATCCGGCGGCGCTCGAACCAAGATGGCCGATTTTCAAAAAACCTTTAAGATACCTCAGACTCCTCCGATCATTGCGCAGGATCCCGGTCCGAACAGTCTTTTTGACATTAACAGTACTACCCGTGAAATGTTCAACATCGTGGCGCGCGACGATGCCGAATGGGCACAGAATAATATCAAGATCGCTTTCAAAGACATCCTGCAATCTCCTAATCCGTCCTTCCAACCTTGGGGATCTTTTACGCTACAGGTTCGCGCTATGAATGACACGGATAATAATCCGCTGGTACTTGAAGAATATAATAATCTCAGCATGAATTCCGATTCACCAAATTACATTGCTAGACGAATCGGAGATTCATCTACTGGCTGGGACTCTGTCAACAAGAAAGTCACTTATGCTGGAGAATATCCGAACCAGTCTCGGTATATTCGTGTGAATATGTTAACCGATTCTCCGGGCAAAGATTGGCTTCCCTTCGGATTTAAGGGAATTCCAAAGTTTAAGGGGTTCAATCTAGTATCCGGCTCAACAGTTTTCAGGGCATTAAATGTCACCGGCTCTGACGCCACGTGGGCCCTAAGTACCGACCCTATTTCTGGATCTGTGGGATTTGGCGGCAACGCGTCCACTGCAGGCCATCAAGCTATTATGAGCGGGACATTGGCGCCTCAAGGCGGGATTGTTTGCACCGCCGCCGACCTTGCGTCACCATTCGAACTGACCGCATCGCTCCAAGGCCCGACAATGCCGTTACGATTATCTTCGTCAGACGGCGGCCTCGCTCTTGGAACAAATGCTTATTTCGGATTGCAGAATACGCTTTCCAGAACGTCATTAGTACCAGACGACTCAATTAGGGATTTGCTACGCATACGCCCAGGTGGCCTTCAGCGCCTGGATCCGGCCGCGGCAGGACCAATGGAGCGCTGCCCGGGCTTTTCTTTAGATAACCTGGTGTTAAACGCAAATCAAGATGCAGCTTATTATAGTGGCTCAATTCAAAACGGGCAGGGCTATAGCGAAGTAAGGGCCGGCCAATCACAAGGGATGTCATACGGCGCCCGCCGCAAAGGCGTTTCGATCACTGCAAAGAGCGGCTCTTATGAGGCGGTTTTGGATCTCGATTATAATCGATTTGTGGTGCCTCTATATGGCGGCTTTGATGGCTTCAATATTGCCGAAGCAGAGCCCTTTAATAATGCACGTGCTTTGGGCGGCGAAGAACCGTCATCAGTTGTCTCTGATAGTGATTTTGCAATGCATTATACCGCTAAGAAGGGTATTGATGTGGTCGCCGACCCGGATCAAGTTGATATTAATCTTATGGCAATTCCGGGCATAACTGTCCGAGGTGTCACCGACCACCTAATAAAAGCTTGCGAAAGTAGAGCAGATGCATTAGGGATTATTGATCTAGAAGGCGGATTCAAAGCACAAGCAGAGAGTAGTGACTCGTTTGCTACGCGTGCAGGAAGTAGCCCGGCTACTCAAACGGTTAGCGCAGTCAAGGCTCGCGCTCTTAACAATAGTTATGGGGCGTGTTACTATCCTTGGGTTCAAATTCAGGATACACTAAGCGGCAAGCGCCTTTGGGTGCCACCTTCTGTGGCGGCTCTGGGCACGTACGCTAGTTCGGCAGCGGTTTCTGAGTTGTGGTTCGCCCCGGCTGGGTTTAATCGAGGTGGCTTAAGTCAAGGCGCTGCAGGTATACCGGTTACCAGCGTTGTGGACAGGCTTACAAGCGCGCAGAGAGATAAACTTTATGAAGTTAATGTTAATCCTATTGCTACATTCCCGGCAGAGGGAATCGTAGTCTTTGGCCAGAAGACACTTCAGGCCAGTGCTTCAGCGTTGGACCGAATCAATGTTAGACGGTTGCTAATCTTCCTTAAGAAGCGAATTTCTAGAATTTCAACTAGAATTCTGTTTGATCCAAACATTCAAGTAACGTGGGATCGCTTCTTGGCTCAAGTTGAGCCGCTCTTAAGATCAGTTAAGAGCAGATACGGATTAGCCGAGTATCGAGTAATCTTAGACACCACTACTACGACGTCAGAGATGGTCGATAGAAATATTATGTATGCCAAGGTATTACTTAAGCCCACTCGCGCGATTGAATTCATCGCTTTGGACTTCGTAGTAATGCGTTCTGGAGCATCATTTGATGACTAATAAAAAAGGGTGGATTTGTTTAACTTCACTAATTAAGATATACGGGAGACAATAAAAAATGGCTTTTTGGAGTAATGCTAATATAGAACCGAAACGTTCGCATCGGTTTTTGTTTGAGTTTCAGTTACCGGATGGTACCTCTTCTCAAGTATATGCGCGAAACGTGAGCAAGCCATCTTTTGATATTGGCCAAAGCGAACACAAGTTTCTAGGACAGTCTTATTACTATCCATCGGCAATTTCGTGGAGTGATGTAAGCGCTGTACTTGTTAATTCAATGTCGCCAGACTTTGATGATCTCATGCATGTACTCCTAGCCGCGGCCGGCTACGTTAGTCCGGACAATGTTGCCAGTGCAAACTCTGTAATTGATGGCGGAACAATCAGCAAGGGCGCTTCAAGCGCCGCCTTGGGAGCGGTCTTGATTAAAGAGTTGGATGCCGAAGGCGCCACCATTGGCGAATATAAGCTTAATAATGCTTGGGTGAAATCTGTTTCTTTCGGAGATTTGGATTACGGCTCTGAGGAACTTCAGACACTCAACATTACTTTCCGCTATGATTGGGCTAGCTATACTACACGTCCCGGCGTCGCCGTCGGTTAATAACAAAAATGGCCAAGCCGCCTGCTTTTTGGAGCCATCTCAATATACAGCCGAAGCGTTCGTATCGCTTTATTGTACCTTTCCCGATATATGTTCCTGAAAAGAGTCTTACCAATACGCGCGGTTTAACCGATAGTTCCCGTACGAGTATTGCCGAACTAGTTACTAGCGCCAACGGTACCGGAGATCCGGGGCTCCTCGGCCTAGGGCTATACGGAGATGATAACATTTTCCAACATCTTGCTGTGTCGTGCACCAAGCCAAGCCTTAAAACGGAAGTATATAAAACCTCACCTGGTGGCGCCACCTCTCATCCAATAGTGCGCCCCGATCAGGCAACAACTTGGGAGTTTGCGCCGGTTAAAATAGAGCTTCTAGATACTTACGGTTACGATCTGGCCTCCACACTAACAGCTTATTTATATGCATATGGAAATATTACTGATACAAACAACAAGGAGCAGTATACGGATAACACCGCGGATTTTATTAAAGGTCAGTTTACTCCTGGTAAATTAATTGAATTTTCCAATTGCGATAAAGAAAGAACGACTGTAATTTATGAGGCCCTAGGAGGGATCCCAGCAGATCATCCATTGGCCCGTGCTCCTGACCACGGAGCCCGGGTAGAGCCAGCTGCTGCCCAGCGGGTTAATCTGGAGCTACTTAAGAGCCGCGCTATTCAGTGCCGAAAATGGATTCTTAATAATTCATATATTTCTAGTATAGATTTTGGTTCTTACTCGTATGGCAATGATGATTTATCAAAAGTAACAATTGAAATAGTATATGATACATTTGATTATGAGTTTGTTCTTCATGATTCTTATCTGATAGACCGCGAGCCTGAGCAACTGTCGCGTCAGGAGATCCGTCGCCGCGGCCGTTTGGAGCGCAAGGCAAATATGGATAGTCAACTCCGTGGAGAAACTGGTTGGAAAGAGGGCGAACGTTTTCGTCAGCAGTCTCGCGAGCGTCAGCGAAGGGACGTTCTGGCTACTCCGAGGCCGCAACCCCCCAGGCCGCCGACGCGCCATCGAAACGCCGGCGCCCCCAGCGAAAGTGACCTTGTGGGAAGGTTCAGGAGCCTCGGCGATTCCACCAATCCGTAATTTAATTTAAAAAAAACTTATTTGGTGATATAATTATATTTGAAAGAGAGGTGACTTTTGTCAGTCCGTAATAATGAAGACCGATTTTCGGCCCAGCAGCCGGATCTAGATCCCCCCGCTCAAGCACTACAAGAAAACGATTCGCAGAGCAATCCTTTTTCGTTTGTGGTACCTACAGAATTTGTAGAGCTTCCAAGCAGAGGAGAATTTTATCCCCTTAACCACCCTTTGTGCGATCAAGAAACGATAGAAATTAAATATATGACCGCGAAAGAAGAAGATATACTTACTTCACAAAGCTTATTGGAAAAAGGAATTGCTCTAGAACGCCTTATGGCCAGTCTTATAGTAGATAAGAACATCAAGCCCGAAGCCTTGTTGAGCGGTGATAGAAATTCTATTTTAATAGCCGCACGCAAATCCGGCTACGGCTCAGAATACGTTACAAAAATAGCGTGCCCGGGCTGTGGTGAAGCCGACTCCTACGATTTTAATTTGGACGAGGCTACAGTCAATTATTCTCTTACAGATGAAGAGTTAGAAGAGTTAGGGGTGCAAATTAATGAAAGAAACAACTTTGAAGTTAAGTTGCCGAAAAACCCAGTCACGGTAGAGTTCAGGTTGCTAACCGGCAAAGAAGAAAACTTTTTACTCAGAACATCTGAGAGGCGCAAGAAGAAAAAGCAACCAGAACACTCAGTTACCGATCAATTGAAGCTGATGATAGTATCAATTAATGATTATGCAGAGCCAGAGTTGCTAGATAAGTTTGCTGAAACAATGACTTTAACTGATACAAAGTTTTTGAGAGAAACATATCAAAAAGTAATGCCCAACACAATACTGCGGAAGGAGTTCGTCTGTGACCAGTGTGGTCACGAGGACGAAATTAACTTTCCCTTTACAGCCGACTTTTTTTGGCCTCAATGATGAATATATAGAAAACGTCTATGAACAGTTCTTTTCGTTGAAATATTACGGCGGCTGGAGTTTCACAGAAGCATATAATTTGCCTATTAGGTTGCGAGAATGGTTTCTCGCAAGATTAATAAGGCAGAAAAAAGAAGAGCGAGAGGCCATGGAGGCGTCAAGTGGTTCTACAGGCGTTGGCAGAACCGAATTGGGCCCGGGCGTGAAAGTACCGAAGATTTAATTGTTTTTGAGACTAATTATTCTGTACGTGTGAGGTTTTTACGTCGTGAAGAATGAAGAGTTGGTTCCTACTGTTGTTAATTTAAATGTCGCCAAGGAAGGAAAGCTAAATGAAAGCTTTCTCACGATGCTTGGTGGTGCAATAGAAACACTATTGACTCAAATGTTTGGTCACACCGATGTGACGGCTCCAATCAATGCAGTTGTCCGTGGCACCCCCTCACAAATAGCAGCTTTTGGGGACACTCTTTCACGAGAGAAAAACTATATGGAAACATTCCTTAAGTATGGTCTTAATGACCCCCGCAGCTTTAATAGTCGTCACGAACTTAACAGCGCTGTTGCTAACTTCGAAAGAGAAACCGGCATAAAGTGGCCTTTTAAATAGGATAAAATAGGATGCCAATCGAAGAAGACGCAGCAGCCAAATTAGCCGCAAATCAAGCACTTACCGAGGTGCTAGCAGAACATGTGAATCTCTACGGACGCCGTAAAGTCGCTCTAGAGCAAGAGATCGCTATGCTGAGAGATGCTAAAGGTCTTGCTGATACGAGCAAGTTGATAGTTCAAAGGAATTTGGACTTAAAAAGAAATGCAATTGCAGCAGAACAACAAATCCTTGAAAAAATTCAGGAACAGCGCGTTGAATATCAGAGACTCGTAGCTAGCGGCCAGGACGATGAGCGTACGAAGTCACGCATTTTAGAGTTGGAATCTAGAATCGGCAGTCTTCGGCCGAAGGAAATCAAAGATAGATTTGAGTCCTTAAGTGTAGCTAAACAGTTATTGGCAACTTCTGAGAACACAATTTCAGCAACACAAAGAGCCGTACGCACCACTCTTGGAATTAGCGATGCATGGAAAAAATCTTTAATAGGATCCATGGCTTTTGGAGGCAAACTAGAAGACATCACGGCCGGCCTTCAAAGCACGGTTAATCTGTCTAACACAATTATGTCGACATGGATGAAAGTGGCTGAAGTGTCAATGAAATCCGCCCTCGAATACGATAGAATGGCGGCCAGCGTTCGTCAGATCAGCGGTGATACTGGTATTAATGATTTGGCACAAAGAACATACCAGGCGCACAGAAGCATGCTCCAGTTTGGCGTAAGCGTGCAGGATGCGGGCGAAGCCACACAGTCACTTTATTCGGGTATGGCGTCTTTTTCTCATCTCATTCCAGCTCAGCAAGATGCCTTAAGACGTCAATCAGCGCTTCTTAAAGAAGTTGGAGTTGATTCTCAAACGACCGCACAGATGCTTAATTTTATGGATAAAGGTTTAAAGATGTCGACATCTGATAGTGTTGCGTTGACAAACAAACTTTTTGGTTTATCTAAGGCTCTAAAGGTGCCACCCGGTGCTATCTTTAGAGATTGGCAGGCTGCTTCGAGTGAGTTGGCTAAGTATGGCAACAACATGAACGAGGTTTTCTCTGGTCTCGCAATGCAAGCAAAGAATACGGGTCTAAGTATCAATCAGCTTATCAGTGTGACAAAACAATTCGATCAGTTTGATCAGGCCGGCGCTGCCGTTGGACGTTTAAACGCCATATTGGGCGGCCCATATCTTAATGCTATTGAAATGGTTTATATGAAAGAACATCAACGCGTTCAGGTAATGCGTGATTCTTTGGCTGCATCAGGCATGGTGTATAGCGAACTCAGTCGTCATGAAAGGCTGTTGATAGCGAATGCAGCCGGTATTCGTGACATGGCCCAGGCTGCTATGTTTTTTGGAGGCACCCAGCGTCAATTCAAAACCGCGGTTGCCAATCAAAAAGCTCTAGAAGAACGCGCCAAAATGTCTCAGGCGGCTATGGACAAGCTCAAAAATGCTGCGATGGGGCTGGCCATAGCATTGACGCCCTTGGTGGATGGTGTTTCCAGACTGGCAGATGGATTAGCATATCTAACATCACATCCTATCGGAAAATGGCTTGGAAGTATTCTGTTTGTTTTAGGGCCTCTTACGATGAAGTTTCTCGCCTGGCGTCGGGCCACGGCAATATCAAATACTATGCTTGCGGCCGCCAATGTGATAATTAATCAGCACACTGGCGCAGTTGGCCGCGATGCCGTCGCTCTTCATGCCGTATCCGGCGCTCAGGGGCGCTGGACCGCTCAACTGCAGCGCCACAATTTCGTGATGCAGGCCGGCCTAGCCCCCGCCGGACAGTCTATAGGGATGATCCGCAATATTCGAGTAGCCGCTGACGGCTCTATCGGTTCTGTTCGTGGGATGGGTGCGGCCTTTGCACAAACCAGAGGGTTTCTAACTGCTTTTGTTGTCGCCGGCACAGCTACTTACTGGTTGTTGGGGAAACTGAAAAGTCAATGGGCTAATGCAACCGGGGCACTTCTTGGATTTGCCATGGCCACGGCTGCTTTAAAAATGGCGCAAAGCGGATGGAACCCGGCAGCACTCGCGGTAGGCGGCGCCGGGTTGGCAATATTTAGTAGTTCGGCTTTGTCGGCTGTAAACATGGCAAAACATGCTAAATTTGGCGCGGACGAACCAGGCCTTTATGTTGCCGGCGAAGAAAGTCGCGAGCTTGTCGATATGCGTGGCGGAGGGAACATTACGCCAAGCAACGAAACAGAGACTTTGTTAGGCGGCGCAGAGTGGCTAACGATGATGGGAGAGGTAAAAGAAGCGATCACAAACCTGTCCATGAGACTAGATAATGTAGGCCAAGGTAGAGGTGGTCCACAACAGCCAATCGTCATAGAGCTTAATGGGGACGTTGTTGGAGAGTTTGCGGTTGGCAAAGTTAATGAAGCTTTGGGGCTTCAAGTATAAGGGCGGCGGAATAGAAGAATGGCAAGATTTGACAAGAACACATCATCGGCGAAAACGCTAAAAGAACTCTGGAAGTCTCGATATGGTGACGACGGAAACTTCAATGTTCAGGGCCACTGGGCCCAGG
>Ga0209434_1000885_pt1 | contig 13831 bp, 18 predicted proteins | sample ETNvirnome_2_300_FD_184068 | JGI IMG/M metagenome (GOLD analysis project Ga0209434, IMG submission 184068) | Marine viral communities from the Pacific Ocean - ETNP_2_300 (SPAdes) (version 2) | ecosystem: Environmental > Aquatic > Marine > Oceanic | place: Pacific Ocean | collected 2013-06-22
AATATGACTCTATTATTTTGATTCATGTTTTTGAACACATACTAAACCCTGTAAAATTCTTAAGAAAGATTCGCTTTCTCTTCAAAGAGGACGGAGAACGCCTTCTATACTTGTGTGTACCAAATATAGAAAGTGCAAAAGTTCACTATTTCGAAAACATTTTTAATGTATTCATGGGTGTTCTAGATCCTAGGGAGCACTATTGGCATTTTACTGATTCTACACTGTTGGCACTAGTAAAATATGTGTATCCCGGGACTGAAATAATTTTTTCCGGAAAAAGTGACATATGGCTTAATAACGAACAGTTGGGGCTGGTTGTCAAAGTACCAAATTTGGAGAAAACGAATGGGCATTAAGCATGTAGAAAAAGGATGGGGCTACGAGAAGTGGATTGTCAACAAAAAAGAATATTGTGGAAAGCTACTTTATTTTAAAAGCGGAAAACGATGCTCGTGGCATTATCACAAAATCAAAGACGAAGTGTTTTATTTACAATCTGGTAAAATGATGGTATATTATTCAGACGGTGATGATATAACAAAAGCGAATCAAAAGGTGTTGAAACCAGGTGATAATTTTCATATTCATACTGGTTTAAGACATCAGATGGTAGCGCTTGAAGAATCAGAGCTATTTGAGTTTTCAACACAACATTTTGACAGTGATAGCTATAGACTTTTAAAAGGTGATTGATGATTATTTATGTCGATATAGATGGAACAATAGCTAGTATAACAAATGGCGAATATCATAAAGCCGAACCAATGGAAGCAAACATCAGGAAGATAAATGAGCTTTATGACGAAGGAAATACAATTGTTTATTGGACAGCACGCGGCAGTCAGACTAAAATAGATTGGTATAAATGCACTGCAAACCAATTAACAAAATGGAACGCGAAACATCATGAACTAAAATTGGGTAAGCCACATTACGATTTATATATTGATGATAAGTCGATTAATTCGGTAGAGTTTTTTAATAAGGAACAAAATGTTTGAATTAGATTTAATTGTTTTTATAAAATGTTCTGGGCCGAACGCGAGAGAAGACAATCTTAGAGATAGCTTAGTATCGTTTGCTAGAAAAAATATTGAATGTGATTATGGGATATATTTAACAGTAGATCCTCACATGGAACAAGCCGCCCTAAATATTTTTGAAGATTCAGAGATTTTAAAAAAAGAAAAATTATTAGAATTGAAAATTTCGAATAAATCTTGGGCAACAGATTACAATGAATTTTTTGACAAATATAAAAATTTGACAAAATGGATATTGATTGCACATGATGATATAGAATTTGTCACAGATGATTTTTTCAATAAGATTTTAGGTGAAATTAAAGGCCACGAAGAAAAAATTGGGTGGATAACGTCTACTAGCGAATATTATTATAAAGACGAAGGAAGAGTGCTCACTGACACTTTTAGAGCAGGATATCATTTAGATTTTGATAATTGGGGAGCTATGTTCCAATTGCATAGAATGGCGCATCTTAAAAGTGCCCCTCCCGAAGTAGTTAAACAAAGCTTGCATTTGCTAGATTATCCAAACCGGCCTGTAAAAATTCACGGACCAATGTCGGCAATGATGTTAATAAGCACGAATGCAATGAAGACAATTGGATATTGCGAAGATTGGTCAAAATATACTATGTTAATAGATGAAGATTGGTCATTGGCGGCATTGAAAAATAATTTAATTAATGTGTGGGTACCCAATGTATTCCATTCTCACCCCCTTCGAAGACATTTGCGCCCAACAGGAAACAAATGGGAAACTGAAGCACATAATGGGCTTGTTAAGAAGTGGGGGTTTGATACGGGCGCATATTCTCAGGGGGTGTCTATATCGGTAGAAGAGTTAAGGGATGGTTTTAAGGGAACAAATATACCATGGTCATCTTATAGAAACAGCTATGATTGGGAATACATAGATGAATAACAAAAGATTCTGGAAAGAAATTTGGGACTCAAAAGGGAAAAGCGATAACGAAGATTTGTTATTTTTAGATGGTTATGATCATTTAAAGGTTGATATCAGCAGTAAGCAAATATGCGATAATATAATTGAAACGATGAATATTAAAGAAAAAGATACAATTCTAGAAGTCGGATGCGGCGCAGGGTTTTTAGCCAGAGAACTTCAATTGTTTAATTATGTTGGGGTCGATTATTCAGAAGATATTATAAAAAAACATAAAAAATTGTTCCCAACACATAATGTACTAGCTGCAGAAGCAAATTATTTACCATTTGAAAATAATTCATTTGACAAGGTGTTTTGTTTTGGCGTGTTTCAATATTTACCAAATAAGAAATATGCCGATAAAGTAATAGACGAGATGAAAAGAGTAGCTTCAAAAAGCATATTTTTAGGGGACCTAAAGTCAGAAAAGACTAGAAATGAACATTTTGTATATTCTGTAAAAAAGTTAAGACATCAAGGGTTTGAAATATCAAATTGTGTTTATGAATCAAATGATGTAAGTCGTTTTAATGCCTATAAGGAAAAAATAAAATGATAAAAAATTTTAAAAATCGTCAAGCACACCGATGTTACCTAGAAGATCATCAAGCATGCACTCTTCGATCTCGCCACCATGGGTTTTATTTGGATGTCGGGGCCAACAATGGTATTTTTAAAAGCAAGACAATCGCTTTGGAAGATGCTGGATGGAAAGGAATATGCATAGAAGCAAACCCTATAATTTTTGAGGATTTAAAAATAAATAGGGGCCATCGTAATACTTTATGTGTTAATGAGTGTTTAGTTTCCGAAGCACACTCAGGAAAAGAAGTAGAATTTTACGTTGGAGATGCTTCAGGCGTTTCTTGTGGTATCATACCAGACGACAGTTTTATTTATAAAGAAAAATTCAGATGGAAGTCAGGAGACCGAAATATTAAAATAAAAGGGAAATCGTTAAGACAGACCTTAGATGAAAATAGATGCCCAAAAAGAATAGAGTATGCTAAATTTGATATAGAAGGCGCTGAAACAGAAATACTATCTGATTTTTCTTTTGATAAATATTGTTTCTTGTTTTTAGTGATTGAGTTAGCTAATGATGTTATAGTAAATAAATTGTATGATAACGGATATTTTTACATAGGCGCACAAGGCGAAGATGGTTCTCCTCCTAGTGATGATTTTTTTATTCACAGAACGAACCCTTTTGCTAAAACGTATGTAGAGCGCGCATTTGAGAACAGAGACACAAAGGGATATTAATTGATTTGGAATGAAATATTATGTTTAGGCGATTCCATTACATATGGCGCAAGAGATAAATACGGAAGATCATATCCTGCAGAGCTAGGAAAAATTCTTACAAATAAGACTAAAGAATTTTATTTTTGTCATAATCATGGAATTAGCGGAGACACCAGTTCAGATTTATTGAGACGAACTTGGGGCGCTACAAATTCTCATAAAAATGCCAATTTAGCACTTTTAATGATAGGCACAAATGATACAAAAATACCAATTCCATTAGATGTATATGAAGACAATTTAAGACAAATAATATCTATTGTGAGAGTACATGGAATGGAAGTCATAGTGGCAACATTACCACAATTAGGATTTACTCCTTTATATATTAAAAATGTTGATTATATTGAAAAATATAATGATATTATATTAAAATTGTCTGGTGAAATGGGCTTCGAAATATGTGATATGAGAGGTACGGAAAAACATTATATTGATAATGTGCACTATACACACGAAGGTTATAAATCCTTAGCAAACAAATGGGCTCATAAAATTCTAAATTTACAAAAAGGGGGAAATAGTGATTAGTGGATATAATGTAGGAATAATTGGTGGCGGCTTCGTAGGCTCCGCTGTTGCATTTGGTTTTGGAAGCAGCAACTCTTATGACTTTAATATAAAAATTTACGATATTGATCCAAACAAAAGTTCGCACTCGTTTGAAGAAACTGCTGGAAGTTCTGATTTTATTTTTCTTTGTCTTCCAACCCCATCTCGTTCGGATATGTCAATTGACTTATCTTATATTGAAAAAAGTATAGAAGATTTAAGCGAAGTAATCGACCCATTTAGACAAACAATAATTATTAAATCTACAGTAGTGCCCGGCACTGCACGTAGATTGTCAAAAAAGTATGGATTAAATATTGTCTCTAATCCTGAGTTTCTAACAGAGAGAAGAGCAAAATGGGATTTTATCAATGCTGCGCAAATCGTTATAGGAAGTGATGAAGTAGAATCAGCTAGAAAAGTTAGAACTTTATATGAAAAGCGATTTTCTTCTATGAAGTATCTTGTGACCGATTCTGTTAGTGCGGAATTTGTTAAATACATACTTAATTGCTTTTTTGCTGTTAAAATAAGTTTTATGAACGAGATGTGGCAAATAGGAGAAAGCTTTGGTGCAAATTGGGAACAAGTTGTTGAAGGCCTTGTATCCGATAGTAGAGTTGGAGATTCACATATTATAGTCCCAGGCCCCGATGGCAAATTTGGTTTTGGTGGACATTGCTTCCCGAAAGATTTAAATGCAATGATAAGCTTTGCTGAACGATTGGGAGTTGACACACAGGTTTTATCCGCTGTGTGGAGAAAGAACTTAGAAGTACGAAAATAATAATATGAAAATTTTAGTAACTGGCTCAAAAGGTGTTGTAGGCTCGAAATTAGTAGAGGTGCTGAAACAAAAAGGGCATTTTGTGTTTGGAATCGATTTATTTCATGCTCCTGAAGTTTATGGCCATGGCCTAGGAAAGGTTGCGGAGGACAATTATTTTAGATGCGATATATCTGAATATAGGCAAATAAAAGATATTGTAGAATATGTGTCTCCGGAGTTAGTTTTTAATTGCGCTGCCGAATTTGGACGTTGGAATGGCGAACATTTTTATGAGCAAGTATGGAAAAGCAACGCTATTGGAACAAAGAATATAATTCGTTTGCAAGAAAAACACAAGTTTAAGTTAGTACATTGCTCTTCTTCAGAAGTATATGGAGATTATCAAGATATTATGTACGAAGATATACTTAAAGAAATCCCGATTGCTCAAATGAACGACTATGCGATATCAAAAAAAGTTAATGAAATGCAAATTGAGAATTCTAGAATTCAATATGATACCAAAACTGTAATTGTGCGAATATTTAATACTTATGGCCCGGGAGAATGGTACCACCCATTTAGAAGTGTTAATTGCCTTTTTTGTTATAATTTGCTTCACGGTAATCCAATTACTGTTTATAAAGGGCATACAAGAACTAGCACTTATATTTATGATGCTGTCAATGCGATATCAAACATAGCGGATAATTTTAAACCTGGTGAGATTTATAATATAGCATCAGAAGAACGTCACACCATTGAAAAACTAGCCGAAATTATTTTAACAAAAACCGGCGCTCGATCGTCATTAGTCCAATATGCCGATAAACATGAAATATTAACAACGAAAGATAAAATTGTTAATGCAAAAAAATGCAAATTAGATTTAAATTTTGAAAGCAATGTAACTTTAGAAGAAGGCGTACAAAAAACTTTGGACTGGATGAAAACTTATTATAATATATGAAAAGGGTTATACATGTCATCGGCACGAGGCCAAATTTCGTAAAAGCGGCACCTGTCATTAATGCGTTGAATAATACTTGTGAACAATTCATAGTCCATACAGGCCAACATTATAGCAAATCTATGTCTGAAAGTTTTTTGGAAACGCTAAGAATCCCTAAACCAGATATTAATTTAAATGTAGGTTCAGGCACGCACGGTTATCAAACAGCGAGAGTGTTAGAAAATATTGAAAAATATTTCATAGAACAACAACCAAATCTAGTTGTTGTGTATGGGGATGTTAATTCTACGTTAGCGGCAGCATTAGCAGCTAAGAAATTGAATATTAAAGTTGCACATGTAGAATCTGGTTTGAGAAGCAATGATCCTTATATGCCGGAAGAGGTCAATCGGGTGCTTACAGACAAAATAAGCACGTATCATTTTTTAACAGAAGAAGATGCGAAAAATAATCTATCAAGAGAGGGTATAAGAACAGACGATGCATATTTCGTTGGCAACACAATGATTGATTCGTTAGTAGACACTATAGAAAAGACTAATAGTGATTTTATAGAACAAAATTTTAATGAAACGAAATATGTTCTTTTTACATGCCATCGGCCGTCGAATGTTGATACCAAAGAGGGCTTAAGAAAGGTTGCCGAGATTATAAAAAGCATAGAATACCCGATAGTTTTCCCAGCGCACTTTCGCACATTGAAGAACATTAGATCTTTTGGACTATGGGATGAATTTAGTGGAAATAAAAATTTATATATTATCGAACCAGTAGAATATTTAGAATTTTTGCATATGATGAAAAAGAGCTTTTTTGTTATAACTGATTCTGGCGGTGTCCAAGAAGAAACGACATTTTTAGGTATACCTTGTTTAACTTTTAGAAAAAACACTGAAAGACCATCGACCGTCAAATTTGGGACAAACACATTAGTACAGAATATAAAAGAAATTAAATATGCAATATCACAGATTGAAAGTGGAATATATAAGAAAGGTGAAAAGCCTGCACTGTGGGATGGAAAAGCATCACAAAGAATAGCAAAAATTATAAATAATGTTTTGGATTAAACTATGAACACGCTTCTTGTAACTGGTGGGTCTGGAATGATTGGGTCCGCCTTAAGAAATATTTTGCCGAATAAGGGATTCTCAAATGTTGTTTTCTTGTCATCTAGAGAAGGGGATTTAAGAGATACTGAGACATGCTTTGGCTTGTTTAGAAGATATAAACCAGACTATGTTATACATTTAGCTGCAAAGGTTGGAGGAGTGAAAGCTAACTCTGATTATATTGGTGATTTTTTTAAAGACAATATTTTAATTAATGTTAATGTATTAGAAGCTGCAAGAATTTTTAATGTAAAAAAAGCTGTATCATTATTAAGCACGTGCGTGTATCCAAACAAAGTTACATATCCTCTAACAGAAAACCAATTTCATAATGGAGAGCCCCATTCATCGAATTTTGGATATGCATATGCTAAAAGGATGTTGGATGTACAATCTAGAGCTTATAGAGAACAATATGATTGTAATTTTATAACTGCAATTCCTAATAATCTGTTTGGAGAAAACGATAATTTTGATTTACAAGATAGTCATGTAATACCGGCCATGATCAGAAAAATTTATGAAGCCAAACAAGAAAGCAAGAAAGTAACATTGTGGGGAGACGGAGCCCCATTGAGAGAATTTACTTATTCTGAGGACTTGGCTGAAATACTTTTATTTTTATTAGAAAAATATAACGGAGAACACCCTATTAATATAGGCAATACAAAAGAATTCTCTATTAAAGAAATAGCACACATGTTATGCGAAATATTGGAATATGATAGAAATTTAATTATATGGGATAAATCACAACCTGCAGGTCAATTTAAAAAGCCATCTAATAATATTAAATTATTAGATTTAGGTTGGGAACAAGAAAAGTACAGTAATTTCAAACAAGTCTTAAAAAAAGTTTGTAATTGGTTTATACTTAATTATCCCAATGTTAGAGGTGCAAATTGAAGAGAGCAATAATTACAGGCATTACAGGGCAAGATGGTTCATATTTAGCAGAGTTTCTTTTAAAGAGAGATTATTTTGTTGTAGGCTTAAAAAGAAGATCATCAATTATTTGCACCGAAAGAATTAATTCCATATACGAACATAAGAATTTTAAACTTGAATATTTCGATCTTAATGATGTAGGGTCTATGTATCAGTTATTAGAAAAATATAAACCCGATGAAATTTATAATTTAGCGGCGCAATCACATGTTCGAGTTTCATTTGATGTCCCGGAACACACAGTTGACGGCATCGCGATGGGAACTTTGAGGCTGTTAGAAGCCACTAAACTTATTGTCCCTAAATGTAGATTTTATCAAGCGTCGTCATCAGAGATGTTTGGTGATAATCCAAACTATCCATTTAATGAAGAATCGCGACTTATGCCTGCTTCGCCTTACGCTTGCGCAAAAGTTTTCGCTCATAATTTAATTAGAAATTATAGAGAAAGTTATGGGCTGCACGCATCAAGTGGAATATTATTTAATCATGAATCTCCGCGCAGAGGCGAAACATTTGTGACAAGAAAGATAACAATGGCCGCCGCCTCAATCAAAATGGGTCTTCAAGATAAACTATATTTAGGAAATTTAGATGCGTCAAGAGATTGGGGTTTTGCGGGTGATTATGTAGAGGCAATGTGGCTCATGCTGCAACAAAGACAAGCGGACGATTTTATTATCTCAACAGGAAAAACTCACACAGTCAGAGAATTTCTAGAAATTGTGTTTGAAATTGCTGGTTTGGGAGACTCTACAAAATATGTTGAAATTGATTCACGATTATTCAGGCCACAAGAAGTGCCATATTTAATTGGAGATTCAAAAAAAGCACAAGAAAAACTCAATTGGCAGCCAAAAGTAGAATTAAAAGAATTGGCAAAAATGATGTATGACGCTGATTGGAATAAATTATGTCATGAACGATATGGAAAACAATAAGGAGAAAAAATGAAATTATCAGAACAAGCTGTAACTGCGTTAATGATGGCTTTGCAAAAATCATTGATGGAACAATCAGATGTTACAGAAACATTTAAAAATTTTGAATTTGCAAACACTGAAATTGGTTTAGTAATTAAAAATCCACCATTGGTGAAATTTGATTATACTTATGAGCAAGCCGATGAAAATGATGCAGACTCTATAGTATTTAATGAAGAAGAATAATGCCGAAATATAAATATTACTGTACTAAATGCAAACTTGATTTTTTAGTGTCTCACTCTATGAAAGAAAAATTAAAAGATTGTGAACAGTGCGAGGTAACGGGATCTCTAGTTAGAGTTCCAAGTAATTTTAGCATTTCTATAAAAAAGAATAAAAATGTTGGTAATTTAGTAGAGTCTTTTATTAAAGAGGCAAAAGAAGAAATTAAAATAGAAAAAGAAAATTTGAAATCGAGGGCGCAAGAATGATGTTGATCATTGTATTTATTTTATTATTTTTATCAGTAGGTGCTAATGTGCTTTTACTATGGTATATTAGGCAGATGTTGAAAGAAATGTCATTTGTCACAAACTCTATGGGCGATGTCACGAAAATAATAGAAAATTATTCAGACCATATAGGATCTATTCATGAAATGGAAACATTTTATGGCGACCCTACGCTCCAAAATTTAATGGAACATTCAAAAGAAGTTGTTGAAGAAATGAATAGATATAAAGAATTTTATTTATTAGCAGAAGAGGAGGAATTAGAAGAGATGGAAGGGTATGCCGAGGAAAACTAAAACTAAAAAAAATTATTATTTCACCAAAGATCATGAAATAGCTATAATTGAATATGCAAAAAATAATGATAGAAAAATAAGAACAGAATTGTATATTCAATATATTGGACCAGTGTTTGATGAAATGGTGGATAAAATTATCTATACATATAAATTTACGAATCTTCCAAATATTGATGTTTTAAAAGAAGAATGTAAGATCTGGTTAACAACAATATTAGATAAATTTGACCCAGAGAAAGGCTCAAAAGCATTTTCTTATTTTAGTGTTATAACAAAGAACTGGTTTATACACAAAGTCAAAAAAAATACAATTAGATATAAACGTGAAATACAATTCGACACTCTTAAAAAAGAATTAGAATGTGAACACATGTCCACTTATAATGAATATCACAAATTGAAAGAAAATCATGAATTTTGGCAACACCTTTGGGGAGAAATAGAAGCTTGGGATCAATTACATCTAAAGATAAATGAAAAAAAAGTTTTAGAAGCGATAAAAATTCTTCTTTCAAATTCCGATAATATTGAAATTTTTAACAAAAAAGCAATTTATTTATATATTCGTGAAATAACAGGCCTTAATACAAAACAAGTTGTTAACAATCTTAATAAAATACGTTCTAAATATCGTATATTTAAAATAAAATGGGATCGTGGAGAAATTTAGGCTAAAAACTATTTATATGTATGAAGAAAGACATAGAACAGTTCATTGGTGAAGCTCTAGAGAATGTTAGAAAAGACAGGACTACAACTGAAAGTCTTCTTGTTGATTTGATGGTATACATAAAAGAATCAAAGGAAAACCATAAAGAAGTAGGACTAGTCGCCGCTAAATATTTAGAAACTCTTCAACGTTCGAACGAACAGTTAGTTAAAATCACGGCCATAATCCAAAAGAAATCGTCAAAAAAAGAAGGATTAACAGATTTCGATAAAAAAGAGATATTCGATTTAATACAAGGGGCTGAATAAATGTCAAAACATTTTGAAGACCCTTCTACTGTTGCTTTTGGCGATTTAAATGATATTAGCGCACCGGTTAGCCAAAAAAAATTCACAAAAGGCCAAACATCGTTTGGAGTTGCGCTTAGCGATGCTTTGCGACAGTCTTATACTCCAAATGCTTTAATCGGAACAGGAATATATACAGCAATTGCTCTTAGAGTGATGGTACCATCATCTCCCGGAAATGATCCTGGTAGTTGGATTGATTCCCAAATGTCTATGCTAGACAAAGAAAAAACAGTACGTCCACAAGTTATATGTAGAATTCCAGAAATACACGCACCTCTTTTAGGACCATCAATTTTAGAAGAAGACGCTGCAAAGGCAGATGTATTTTTTGTCGAATCACATCCACTTTTTATTGGCGAACATGAGAGCACGCTTCCTTGTGAACCTGGAGATTTAGTATGGGTCACTTTTAAGAATCTTAATAATTTTACAGGTCCGGTGTATTTAGGCCCAGTATTTGATGCCGGGACAGCGCCGTCACTGGATGGTGGAGATGACCCTTGTGCTGATGACAAAACAAAAAATCCATCTTCGGACGCGTCAGATAAAAAGAAAGGCAAAGAGAACAAAAAGAAAGAAAAGCCAGTACCTAAAAAACCAACACCTAAAAAAACACCAGCGAACAAACCACCGCCAGTTGATTCTAAAAAGGCAAAAGATCAAAAGAAATCTGGTGCTAAAAACCCGAAAGATAAACCAGCTGAAGACCCATGTATAACGGATGTTGAAAAATACAGTGTGACAGCAGCGGCCAATTTGCCACCAGTGACAGTAGTATGTGATAAAAGAACTGGGAAGAAACAATGGGGAGCACAGCGACGAATGAGCAAAAAGAAGACTATGCTTCTTTCTCATGAGACTGGTGCTGGTTGCGGTACTGCAGGATATAAACCATCTAGAGGCGGAGCCCGTAACGGAGTTCATTTTTGGTTGCATAGAGATGGTGAACTTTTGCAAGCTGCGCCATTAATGGCCATCTGTCCACAGGCTACGTATTTTAATGATATAAGTATTGGAGTTGAAGTGCAAGGACCAACGTATTGTAAAACTAGTAAAATGAAAGCCGACGCGCTAAACGAATTTGTTCTTATAGGCCCAAACGTTCCTGATCACCCAAATTGTATAAGAACACTCGACAAGGTTGCTCATTTTACTACTGGGAGAGCAATTGCCATACCAACATTAATTCAGTGCGAAGTATTTTTTAATCTTTGGGTCGCTTTGGCAAAAGGGACATATGATGATAAACATTGTCTTAAAAAAGGAGAAGTTAATTTAAAGATCCCATTTACGATTCCAGCCGCGAGAGGAAGAGCCCGCCACAGCAAAGGTTATGCAAGTCCTGGATATTTTAAGTGGGGACCATACCCTTATGGTTGTAAAGGTGGTATGAATTGCATGCTTCCCGATTCAGCATGTTCTTCCGCTAAACCGAAAACTCCGGGCGGCAACGGCAGTTTTTGGTCAAATGGTACCACTTGTACCCAAGGGACTGGTGAATTTAAACAGCAGAAAGGAATAGTAGCACATGCACGATTTCAAGGCGCGTATCAAGGGGCAATCTCCGCCGCCGGCGGTCGCGGCGACGGCTGTTTTATGGAATACTATTGTCTTGCAAGATCTAAATATAAATTTGACGCACGTTCATCGTATCAATGCACAGTTGGATCAATAATTTATGGTGGCGATTTCCGCAAAAAATTTGGATCAGCGCTGACGCCAATGCCATCAAAAACTGGAAAACGAAATGTACATGCCAAAGGCGCGAAGGCAATGAAGGGTAAAGCATATAACCCACAAGGGCTTCATAAGTCTTGTAAAGGTAAATATCCGGGTATAGTGGCAGACCGAATGCGTGTGACTACTAGCCCATGAGGTATATAAAATATTAAGGATAGGATTATATTATGGCAGATGATGATATTGATGATTTGTTACAAGATCAAACAGCCGCTGAACTAGAAGCAGAATTTGGAGAAACGGAAGAAGATGGGCGCTCTGAATTAGAAATTGAAATTGATAACGAACTCGCCGCTGAAATACAAGCAGCTAAAGACTTAACAGCAGCAGCAGAGGCACAAGATGTTGTAGAAGAATTTTTATCTCCAAACGTTAAAAAAGGCCGCGACTTAAAAGGATTGTCGGCAAAGACGCGGAAACGTTTAGCTAAAGCACGCAGAGGTACAAAAAGAATGGGTCTTTGTGGAGACACTTTAGTCGAAGCAATTCCAACTCATGAACGTGCTAAATGTGAAAGAGTGGAACAGGGCGATAATAACACATTTATAATTTTTGGAAGAGACAGAAATTCGCATCTTTGCAGTGGGTACGGAGGGGCAGGACACACTCAAGCTGGCGCTATTGATATTGTTGCTGGAAAAATGTCAAGTATAGAAGGGCCTTACGAAGTTGGTGCAGACGGGGAAAGGCTTGAAGTTGGACCGCTGTTTAATGCAACTGTTGTAAAAGGTGTTACAAAGGCTGGCCCAAAAGAATCGATTTTTGTAGATGCTGCGCGAATTTATATTAGTCAAAAAGCAGATATTGATAATTATTTTAATTTAGCAACAGGGGAAGTTGGCAAATCAAAAGCAAGATCTGCAATTGCTTTAAAAGCAGATGCCATACGTGTGATAGCACGCAATGGGATTAAACTGGTTACAGGTGCCGAAGAAATACCAGGAGAAAATACTAGAATTAATTCTCAAGGTGGAGAAATTGAAATTATAAAAGGTATTGATATGATTGCTGGAAATGTAGCTGAGAGCGGATGGGGACCGAATTCATTACAACCTCTTGTCAAAGGAGACAATTTAGTTGATGCGATAGGGGGGCTTGAAGGTTTAGTGGATGATGTAGCAGGTGCACTATTTGATTTTATTGTTTTTCAAATGGATTATAATGCTGCATTGTTAGCGCATACACACAAATCACCATTTTGGGGAGTAGACACGATGTTTTCAGCACCGGTTTTAACTAAAGGCATTAAAAACCAAATAAACATGTTGACAAAAGTTATGAAATCAACTATCGCTACGCGTTTAAATTTGGTTTCGTGGCATTGGGATTATTTATCTCCAATCGCAGATAGATATATTTGCAGTAGATATAATAATACAAACTAAGGAATAATTAATTATATGGCGACTTATCCTACGAAATCACCACCAGTTCTTGATCCGGCTCTGTATCCGGACTCACCTCCCATCGTATCGAGACCCGGCCCCGCATTTGCAGATTGGCTTTCCTGGGCGTCAGATCAATGGCGAGATGATTTTGAGAACGACATGCAATGGATACAATGGAGGACGCCATGGGATGATTATGGTAAAGATAACGAACTAGCAGAACGAGAAAGACTGTCATTAAATTGGGCCGCTGGACACATTGGCGCCGTAATGGAGAAAAAAGTCACCGGATACCCATCTGGTGATATTA
>Ga0209434_1000888_pt1 | contig 13804 bp, 15 predicted proteins | sample ETNvirnome_2_300_FD_184068 | JGI IMG/M metagenome (GOLD analysis project Ga0209434, IMG submission 184068) | Marine viral communities from the Pacific Ocean - ETNP_2_300 (SPAdes) (version 2) | ecosystem: Environmental > Aquatic > Marine > Oceanic | place: Pacific Ocean | collected 2013-06-22
ATTAGTTTTCTTAAGAATTCTTAAAATTGCGTCTTCAATCATTCTTAAAGTCCCAAGACCCAGTATATCAAACTTAATAAATCCCATTGGTTCAAGGTGACGAACGTTTTGACCTTCAGTCCAAGGAGTTTGTCGAACGCCACCAGAATAAATTAATGGCATGTATTTATTTAATTCTTCTCCAACAACTAATCCGCCAGCATGACGAGAACATGAGCGTACTTGCCCACGTAAAGTCTTCACATGCTTTTCCACTTGTGGATATTTTTCAAGAAAGTTTTGAAGTGTTGTACTATACTTCATCAATTCTTCAAAAGTTGGATCATAAACACCAGCTTTAATTCCATGTTCTTTTTTCGCTGGTCCAATGGCTTCAAACACCATTTTCTTGGTTACTATATTAACTTCTTGATAAGGAATATCATAAAATTTTGCGATATCTTTAATCAAAGAACGCAACTGTAATGTATTCCAGTTTGAAATAGGAACCACATTATCTTCACCCCACTCTTTAACCAGTGCTTCTTTCAAAACCATTGGATCTGATACATCATAATCAATGTCTGGATAATCTGTTGCATCGGAACGTAAGAAGCGACTAAATAATAGTCCGTGTTTAATCGGATCAACCTGTGTGATTCCTAAAGAATAAGCGACAAGTGAACCACCGGCTGAACCTCGTGATGGACCTGTTATTTGCATTGAAGTTGCTTTGTCGGCAATCGCTTTCATTGTTAAGAAATAACGGCTGAAGCCACGGTCCTTAATGACTTGGAGTTCGTGCTCCAATCGATTAATGTATTCCGCTGTAGGATTCCCTTTTGATTGAAGCCCGTTAATTGCCCCAAGGCTCAAGGCTTCATTTTCATTCATTCCTTCGGGAATAACAAATGATGGCAATCGCACGGTGTTATCTGGATAAAACTTTTCAATCCGGTTGTGTGCAATATGGTGGGTGCGAGCAATTGATTCACGAATTAATTTGTCATCAAACTTTTCGCCCAGTTCTGTTGAATACTTTTTATAGGATGCAAACATTTGATCGCCATTCTTGGGATACAGTTCCATTCCAAATTCTTCTAAATCTTCAGCCATTTCACCAAAGAACGAGGTTGCTCCAGGTCTGAAACGTTTGTAAAGTTCTCGGTCTTTCCAGACTGTCGGATTAAAATAATGGCTGTCAGCAGTAGAGATTAATTCTAAACCGTATTCTTCTGCAATCTGAATGATAAACTTATTCAATTGCATTTGTGTTGGGTGTTTAAACCATTGAAGCTCGGCGTACCAACGATCACCAAGAATACTACGCATATTTTCGGTAGTTTTCCGCATGGCGTTGAGAATGGCCTCGTTGCCATTGTCGAGATTTTCCCACAAATCTCCTGCATAAATGCCACCCAAACAGGCTGAAGAAGCGATTATGCCTTCGTTATGTGTACGTAAAAGATCGTAATCAATGCGAGGAAACCTATAAAAATTCCCTGGCTTATATGATTGAGAAACCAGTTTAAAGATATTATTTAATCCTGTCTGGTTTTGTGCCAACAAAACTAAGTGTCTGCGACGGTTTAATATATCTTTAGTTGCTTTGGTTTCAGCCTCATCTTCAAGAGAAAAACCAGAGCTTTCCTTAATCTTTTTCTTTTTCTTGCCCGCTTGAGTTGCTTCTTTAACCTTTTCCCATTCTTTAATAGATGGAATAAAATAAGCCTCGCAACCATAAATCGGTTTAAATTCTTTGCCCTCTTTTTCCATTGATTTGGCATGAAGAACCTGATAGGCTAAACCATTACAATTACCATGATCAGTCAAAGCCAGAGCATCACAACCATTTTCATAAGCAAAGTCCATATGTTGCTGTGGATAACCAATAGCATCAAAGGGAGAACCCGCAGTTGAATGGGCGTGAAGGCCGACAAAAGGTATGGTAGATTTTATGCGATTCATACTATAATGATACAGGAATGGTCATTAAAAGTCAAGAATTTTCTTCATCTTCACCAATCTTCTTCCATTTCTTATGCTTAAAAAATGGAAGCTTTGGGCGAAGCATTTTTTTTCTATGTTCTGAGCTTAAATATTTGCACAAATTTTCCCACGAACTAATATCATAATACCATTCCATCTCAACTTTAAAAGTAGGTCTTTCCAAATCCATTTGATTAAATATATCCTCTACTTTAAAAAATCTACCTGAATATCTTTTTTCTTCGGGTAATAATTTAGTAATATATTTGCCCTCTTTTCTCTCATGTATAGGTTGAGAAGGATCATATTTTCCTGTTTGTTTATCCCAAAAATATTTTATTAATTTTCCCACTTCCTTAGCTTCAAATGCAAAACCTATATAATATCCATCTAATGCCGAATCGCCTTTATCAGTTAATAAAAAAAAGTTTCCATGATGAGAGATTTCTTTTCTATATTTACGTAAATGTTGTGAAGGGTAAACAGCGTAAGGAAACGACACATAATATTTATTTGGGGCAACCCACTGGCTTAAACCACTACAAACTTTTTTTGCAATTTTTGCGCCATACAATATACTCCACACTAATGAATCCCTCTTTTTCTGATCTCTTGGGTGAGTCTCCACATAATAAATTGGAATTTCTTTTCTCGAAGTTGAAGGAAAAACATCAAATTTTCTACTTATCCAAACTGGGTCTTGGACCATTTCACCCAAACGATACTTCAATAGCGGCTGCATGTCAGATGGACACACAACCCAGATTGTTTCGCAACCTGCGGTAGCACATTCAAGAATCGATCTTTCAATTGCTAAATAATCCGGAGCAATTGGTATCATACAATCGTGCCAAGGGAATTTAAAATCTAATGGTTGACTAGCGACAGGAACAATCCCGGCCAAATGAAAAGATTTTATGTTAACGTGAATTTCGTTTTGAAATTTTTCTGACATATGAATCTTTCAACTGATTGTTTTTTATTATAACATCAATAGGATCATAATTAAACTTTATATTTTCTGTTGATTTCCAGTATATCTTAGGGGGATACACTTCTCTCCGATCATTTTCAATCTTAATTGCGTAATACTTATATTTCGTTTTATCAAGCATATTTCTGCCATTTCTTGCACCACGAATACCTGCTTGTTTCATTAGATATTTTGTTTTAAATCGTGCATTTATGTCAGAATATTCATATTCAAATAATTGTTTTTCAGAGAGATGTGAAACTGCGACTGCATCTTTAAAATTATGTTCTCCCTCAATCCTATCAGATGGATAAAAAAATATACACTTAACAAAATCGGAGGTAGTTTCTATTAAATCATAATCATGTTTCATTCCAGTACGTATATCAAGCCAATCGTGAACTTCATATAGTTCATTTTTTATTTTCTTTTGTGATGAAGATATACCTAAAAGATTATAATCACTAAAAATTATCAATTCATTGAAATAAAATTTAGCCATGCGAGCATTTTTTGTTATACCTTTCAAAACATTTTTTTCAATACGCAAGGAGATGGCCTTATCTCCCATAGGAGCCAACCCCGCAAGAGAAAGATGAAAAAATAAATCTTCCCATAAAATATTTTTTTTAATTCCAACTATTTTTTGCGAAGAAGGAGAATTTAATACCCGTGTTTCTGCCTTTAAATCAAAAATATCTAAATCTTGTTCTGGTTTAAAAAAATCGAATCTTGATGGTCGCTCAAGTCTTGAACAAACAAAAGGGATATTGTTTAAAAAAGAATAAACAAGAGCCTCCACAGTAGAGCCCACCACAAGTTTATCATATTCAAAATTAATATCTCGAATTTTTGAGTGTAAATTTGTTTTTGGAATTAGTAAATTGTTCACAAATTTTATTCTCAATTAATATAAAGTTTTTTTAGCTTTTTTCTAATTTCTCCTGCCATATCATAATTGTACTTTGTGACTTTTTTCATTTCTTCCAAAATAAATTTTTTATTTTCTTGATACCCGTCATTTAACATGATTCTTATCCCTTCACTGCGGGAACGCATTTGTTCAAATTGCGGATAGATAAAAGAAATCATTTCTTGCTTAATGGGGTCATTTTCACACAATTTTGAAGCTTCAGCTAGCTCATAACTTGACTCTAAAAATTCTTGAACTACAAAAAAAAATTCTTCTTCTTCAAACATTTTTTATTCTCTTTTATAAAACTCATAACAGGTCTTCTTCTTCGCCCCATTTCAAATTATATGAAGTGCTCCAATTTTTTCGATGCCTTCCATAGTCATCTTCATATCGGATGATGTCATCCTCTCCAAAATATGTTCCTAATTGAGTTTCGATAAAAACCAAGTCATCAATATTATGTGTATTTTCAATACGATGCTTCGCCCCTTGGGGCACCTCTACAATCGAATGGGCTTTGACAGTAGACACCTGATCATTAATCGTAACTTTTCCTTCGCCAGAAATCACTACCCACACTTCAGATCGACATTTGTGAGATTGATAACTTAATCTAGATTGTGGATTAACTGTTATTTTTTTTACTTTGCAGTCTTCATCCCCAAAAATAATTTCATATTTGCCCCACGGTGATTTACCACTCATTTGTTCCTCCTTTTCAACTTACTTTCTGCAAGTCTTAAATAATATTGTTTTTTCATTGCTTCTAATTTCGACGAAGCTTTAAAATTTTTCCATTTATTATAAATTTCTTTAAATTGTGTTTTTTTGCCAGCAATTTTACTCCAATATTCTGCTGCGTCACTGACAACAACCAACTCGATGTAACCTTCTGGGCCTCCAGCCCATACTTCATCAATAACACTGCCGATACACTCACCCTTTTTACTGCCACATCCATATAGATGAATACCATAATCACCATCTTTTTCACCCGGTCGGGGGCCGCCATATATAAAAGATTCTTGATGAAATTCGCCAGCCAATCTTTTGCCAATATCAAATATTTTTTCTGCGGTTCGATATTTATCCCCTCTTAATTCATCCCACACCAGAACGGAATCCTCTACGACCACTTCTCCGTCTGCCCCTTTATAACCGCTACCAGGCATCTTAATATAAGAAAGACCCGCTTGATCAAGAGATTGTTTTAATTCCCAATTGCGATCTTCGTTTTCTTGTCTGCCATATTCTCCACGAAAAGCAGAAATCATTAAAAATGGAGTACCATATTCTTCAATTTTACGCTTGACCCCTCTTACACTTGCTTCTGTAATAGGTTCCGGACTTTTAAGCAAGATAGAATCTTCATCCATAGCCTCTTTAACCATAACTTTTAAATCTTTTCTTTTCATAATCTTCTCCTATTCGTCCATTACTCCTACAATATAATTTTGATGGACAATATGAAATATTTTATCTCTAATTTTAATTTCTTCAATCATTGAATTTTCAACAACTAAAGTCGCACTACCATTTTTTCTGACGGACATCGTAAATACATCATCCATTGTGCCAGTTTGAGTTTCCCAGGATTCTAGATCTCTATTCATGTTCACTAAAAATCTTTCACAATCCTTAGCGGCACATATAAATTTAACTAAACCATAACGCTGTTGATTGCCAAGCTGTGCATCTTCAGGAATAAGCACGGGACTCAAATCTGAGATTTTTTCCTCGGAAAATTTTTGGACTAATAAATACTTGTTAAACGGCTTGAATTTACACATATTTTACCTCACATGCACCTCCAGCGCACGCAACTTCCCCTGATAAATTTGTATTATCTTCTAACTCTACAACTTTCGTTAAATCAATATCGCTTAATGATTCCATCATTCTGCGATAAGTCAATTCATCGCAGTCTTCAAAAGGAGCTTGTTTATAATTTCCCCCTTTATATGGTAAGACACTTAACCCATTATAATGTTTACGATTCTCCCACATCCATTCTCCTACACTCAACCATTCTTCTTCTTTGATAGAAATAGTTGCTGAAATATTGTGTGTGTTGTTCCCACGTTTATGCCCATTACGAATCCAATTTTGAGAAAACCACTTTACTCTTTCCAACAATTCCATCGCTGTTTCATAACGTAATACAGCATCTTCTGGAGCTTTTTGTGGTACTGAAATAATTGCTGTGTCATGAGGTCTAAAAAATTCATCTTCGACAAGTTCGGGATGGTTAATAGAAAGATAGTGATAAATGTCTTCGTTTTTTCCAACACGAATTCGGCGGATATAATAATCATTGTGCCATGCATGAATACCACTGGAACATCCCAATACCAAAGAAGACGTTCCGCTTGGTTTTATGGTTGTTACTCTAGCAGCGGCATTAATTCCAAGAAGACCAGCAATTCTGACATTTTCTTCTTTAGCATTTTTTGCTGCGGCCTTCATATCCATTGTTTGTACAAAGCCCGAAGCGATCCCTGTCAAACCAATACCCAGCAGCGCCTCTTTTTCAGTAGTACGTTGCCAAATGGCTCTCAAATAATGAAATTCAGAATAAGTAGCTTGAAAAGTACCAATCAACGCCGCAGCACGGACACGCTCATTTAAATCCTCTTGGGATTCGAGATTAGAAACATTTACTTCACAAAGATTACAAAATTGAAATGGGCGGAGGCCGATTTCACAACAAGGATTTGTACCCCAGTCTTTATCATGTGTAAAATATATCCCAGGCTCTCCTGACTTTGAATGCTGGATACGCTCCCATAATTCCATAAAAAATTCTTTTTCTGCTCTATGTCGTACCAAAACTGCACTATTATTGGCTCGGGCTCTTTGGGGGTTTTTCTCCCACCATTTGCCAGCCTTACATGAGATCATTTCTTGATCATCTGCCGAAAATAGCGAAATAAGTGCTGCACGGCGAATGCCGCCAGCGAGAACGGCATCAGCAATATGACAAATAATATCATGTACTTCAATAGGTTGTAATTGTTCACCATCGTTCTTCTCGTTTAAAATAGATTTTATCATACGAATACATATTTTTAAAGGCTCCGGGCCAGGTGCTTTGCCGCCAGATGTAATTAATTTAGCTCCTTTAGCTCGAATATCTGAAAAATCAAAATCAATATTTGATGTTCCTTCAAAATATGAACGCATCAATACTTTAACAGCGTCTGCCCAGCCTTCAATACTATCGCCAATTAAAAATCGACGTTTTCGATCAGCACGAGGTTTTCTTATTTCTGGTAACTTTTCAACGTGGTGCTTCTGGACAGAAAAACCTATTCCAGTGCCACCTAATAACAAAAACAGAATCTCGTTAAAGGCTCGATAATCATCAACCGGGAGAAAACCACAATTATAAATTCTATTTGGGCTAATCTCAATAGGTTTTCCACCGAATTGCAGCGATCTCATTGATGGCAAAATCTTTTTATCATAAACAAGCTGATATGCTTTATCAAGTTCTTCCTTCATATGAGGAAATTTTTTAATATGCATTTTTTTATTCCTTGTAACCAATTCTCTCCAAGTTTCTCGTCTTCCCAAACGATCTTGATACTTGGCATATTTCATGAACACAGTAATGTCCGATAAGATTTTACTCGATAATTCCATTTTACATAAACACTCCTTTTTTAAATTCAGTATATTTTTTTAACATCAATTCCTTTTTTTCACCAGATGAAAGAATCGGTGAAGGTGAATTGTCAGGATCATACCTGTCCAGAACCTTAATATCAATATTCGCAGTATCCATGAAGATAGAAAATACTAATCCATCTTGACCATTTCTATTCTTAGCTATATAAATGCGACCGCCGTTCTTTTGTTTATCTTCTACCGTTCTTGAAACTGAAAATATAAGATCGGCTATAAAACACTTATTAAATGCTTCGGAAATAGATTGCATTGTAATAATTTCTGCTTGCAGACCAGTTCGGTTAGTTTGTGAAGCTGTCCAGCCTACCACATTATTTTCCATCATGATAGCTCGTAATTCTTCATAAATGGATTCAAGTTCTTCACGCTTCTCTCGGCGGGTTGAAAGGGTGCGAAGGAGGTCTGCATAATCCACAATAATCATGTCTGGAATTATTCCTTGTTGTTTTAATTTTTCTATGTGTGCTCGAATTGTATTTGTTGTTGCAGTTTTGGTTGGATATTCCTTAATGATAAGAGTTCCATCAATATCATTAAGCCCTTCCCGAATTTCTGTTTTACGATCCATTAATTCATCTAATGGAATCCCGGTGATACATGAATCATAACGACTTGCAATGACCGTATCTCTTAATTCAAGTGTATAATGAACGACTGTCATTCCAGCTTTTAATGCAGTTGCACCAAGATGGACCAATACCATTGATTTACCAACACCTGTGGGGGCGATTACGACTCCAAGTTCTTTTCTTCCTCCGCCGCCGCCAGTGATTTTATCCATATTTTCCCAGCCAGTTGTAATAGTTTCTCTGCCGTCGAACTCAAATCTTTCTTCAAAATCTTTGATATAATCATAACCGAAATCTGCATCTGCGCCAGCCTTCAATGCTTCATTAATAAGCACAGAAATCTCATCAAATGAGCATTTTTTAAGCAGTGAAGTTGATTTTAACATAGCTTCTCGAAGCTTTTGCTTTCGACAAAAATCAATAGCAGTATCTTTTATATACTCACATGATTCAAGAATATTAATATCAGATAAAACTCGTGTGAAATAATCACGAATTTGTTTTTGCAATACTTCGTTATAATCATCAATTCCAGACTTAATAATAGTTTTCATCGTATCGTGAGATGGTTGAGAACCATATTTTGTTTTATATTGAAATATTTTTTCGACAAAAGATTGTAAATATTTAAATTCTAAAAATTCTATACTTAAAACCTCTATCATGCGATCAGAGAAAACACGATCATCAAGAATAATAAAGGCAAGCTTTTCTTGAAAAGTCTTACCATATTTGGAGAACGACACTTTATCATTTACGGACATTAGAACCTCTTAAATTTCATATGTGTTAGATCATAATACAACAAATCGACACGACTGTCAAGACTTTTATTGAATAGATTAACTAGTCTTTAGCTTTAGCAATGATCGATCTAAATTTCTGAAAAAGTACATTCCAACTAAATTCGTGGATGCCGTCAACCATCATCATTTTTAGCACCTCGGTTCTATTAAAGGATGGAATAAAATCTTCAACAACAGCTTTAATATGGTGTGAACTTTTAACTGATATATTAGGAACATAAAGTTGCATTAATTTATAATTTAATTCCACTTTATTTTTTTCCAATAAAATATTTTTATATAATTTAAGCCCAGTGTCATCACGTTTGCAATGACTGAACAAATCATCAAGTGTATAAGATTTTTCTTCAGAAAGAAAATTAAACTTCTTGGCCACTGTTTTTAAACCTGCACCTTTAATACCCTCAAGATTATCAGATTTATCGCCATCAATTGCTCGTGCAATTGCAAAATTATTTGGATGAATTCCATACCTTTCAATAATTCGTTTTTCATTTAAAAAATTATTTTGGACCGGCTGATAAATCATTGTTTCCTTATCACAAAGTTGAATAAAATCTTTATCCATTGAAACAATAAGCTTAATTTTTCCTTTTAATGCTTGCATTTGACATATGTAAGCAATTACGTCATCGGCTTCCACGTCTTCAATCATCAATTGAGTTATTGGCATTTCATTAAGGTACTCAACTGTTCTTTTTATTTGATCATAACGATTTTGTGATTCTTCTAGGGCAGACATACCACTATATGCACGATTAAGCTTCAATGGTTTTCGCCCCTCTTTATATTGCTTTGCTAGTGCTCTGCGACGGGCGCTGCCACCACCACCATCCCAAACAACAACAATATTATCTGGTTTGATTTCTCTTGTCATTTTTTGAAGTGACATCAAGAACCCTTTGGTTCCACCAATGGGAGAACCAGTTGCGCTAAGGCTTGGATTCATTACGTAATTGCGAATAAATGCGTTCATAGCATCAATGATTAATATTTTCTCAGTCATTTTTATTCCTTGGGTTCTTCTTCTGGGTCATAAAAGTCTTCAGCCTTTCCCGTCTTATTTTCAAACTTATGAATAACTTCTTCATCTATAATATCATAAACAAGTTTGGAAAACTTTGCGTCTGTTTTCATAAGCTTTGGAAACGTCGCAGTTTGAAATTTTGTTTCATACCCCTCTAGTTTAAACCATGCGCCGCTATTTGTCAAGCGATTAGATGACTTAATGGCAGTTAATAAAGATTCATCATTCATGATGCCTACATTGTCGCCAGCCCATAAGATTTTAAAATTACAGATGCGTCCTTGTGTTCCAAACTTTGATTTCTCTAGCTTGGCTTTGACTTCTGAACCTATTCTATAGCCATTTTCATCTTCAATAAAAGTTTTCTTACCTTTAAGTCCTGTCAACCACACCCTCAATGAATAAGCATAAATAATTGCTTTACCACCAGGCGTAAACCACGGTTGAGAAAGCATCATCATTGGATTGCTAACATTAATATTTGTTTTCAATTGATTGAGAACCAATAATGTTGACTGAGTTCTCGACAATGAAGTCATTAATTTTTGCATTCCTAAAGAAAGAACACGGGGCTTCTGAGCCATTGAAGATTGAGGGTTAAAATCTTTTTCTAGATCGGCACGACAAGGAGTCATAGCCAATGAATCTATAATAAATAAATAACGGTTATCTGGATCATTGGACATACAAAGTTCTACTGTTTCCAATACCATTTCTATATCTTCTGGTTGAAGAATAATAATTTGATTGTCACCTTCCATATCACAACCAAGTTTATCTAAGAATTCACTGGTCATCGTAGCTTCAGCATCAAAATATAAAACTTTAATTCCTTTGGCTTGCGCTTGGTGTGCTACTTGTCCTGCCATGTAAGACTTGCCAGAACTTTCAAGGCCCGCAATTTCTGTAACACGACCCACTGGAATACCCGCTAATTGTCCTCGACATATAATTGAATCAAGCCAGCGTGAGCCAGTCGAAATCCAATCTTTAATATCTGCTGGATTTTCTTGATCGCCCGAAAAGGCAATTGTTCGGCCTGCTTTTTTATTAATCATCTTTAATATATCTTTTGAAGATAATTTTCCATCACCCATATAATCTCCTTACAATAAAAAAAGAGCCCTGCATCGCTTTGACACGGCGCAGGGCTCCCAAAAACTTTGTTCTAAGTTTTTAATTTATGCAGACAATTCTTTGATAGCTTCATCTACACTGCTTACGCCGATATTCTGGTCCATTGGACCAGCACTAGGATCAAGAAACGCCTCCAAGATCGCCTTAACATCAGCAGGTGACTTACGTTGGAACAAAGCTTCAATATCAGGAACACTTTCTAACATTTCTTTAATTGTGCTCTTATTTTCCGCAAGTTTAGATGACTTACGCTTCGGCACTAGGTTAGATTGCGGAAAAGCACCTTTCATCTTGGGAAGGGTGTATGTTAGTGTAAAATCAACACCGTTATCTACGTCCGTAATATCTCCATAATCAGGATTTAGGACCAAACCCAACAATGTTTCATAAATGGTCTTTCCATAAGCCCATACCCGAATACCGTCTTCATCTTCGCCACGTACTAAAACAGGTGTGAAAAATCGTTGACGAACAAACAACCCTTTGGCCATTTTTTTGCTCTCGTCCGTTCCTTCTTTCCATAATTTCGAAGCAAAGTCACAAATTGGACAATTGTCTCCGAATTGTCGTTGAGGGCACAAAAGGCCCCCACGAGCAGCTTCTCCTAAATTATAGTGGAAATGAAAAACTTTAAATGGATCTCCATCTTCAGTTGGTACAAGTCGAATGTCTTGATCACCTTCTTGGGGTTTCCAAAATACATTATCTTTTTTCGATCTGCCTCCGTTTTCACTAGCTTGAAGCTTTTCTTTCATCTTTGTCATGTCTAATGCCATGTTTTATTCTCCTTTTATTGCCCGACTGCCATAGGCACAATTTTTACGCCTTTTTGTTGGGCGAGTTCTTCAATATAAGATTTTCTATACAGCCAAATTCGTCCACACCTCAAAACATGTTCAGATTGGTGGTGTTCAACTGTGGGGTATTTCTTTAAATTTAATATTTGACCCGCTTTTTTGGCTCCAATAAAAACTTCAGTACCAGCCGCCAATTCAGTCTTGGAAATACCTAATTTTTTCATTTTATTCACATCTATATTACAATATCCATCTTGGGTCCATTCAACTCCTTGAATATGACGGGCACGAAGGACTGCTCTAGAAATTGAAAAAACACGTTGAATATCTCTCACACGTATTCTTATAATTTCAGGAGCCGATGTTTTTTTGGCAGATAGTTTACTTAAACTTCCAAAAAGAGCATCACATAACTGACTATCTTCTACGGATACCATAAAATCTTCAGGAAGAATTTCCATTCGTTCTATAGTATCCCACACTTTTTTAATTGACACTTGTCGCACATTTTCTCCTTATTTTAAGGTGAGGCCAGCAAATCTCCCAGCCCCCCAATTTTAAATATTTTATTTTTGAATCACCGATGAATGATTCAGACAATAAATGTAATCTTGTTTATAATCTGTTTCAAAGATCCCATAAGTAACACGAGGGCCTTCTTCTTTTTTATTCGAAAGTGCTTTTTTAATCTTACTCATCAATTCAAAATCCGATTCAAGTTTGTCTTTATTGTATGCGTAATAATACACTACATCAGATACATTGTCAAGAGAAAAAAACATATTATCCACATTTTTTTCTAAGTCAGACATGCCTATTGTTGTAATACGAGCACCTGCTGGTAAGTCTTCAAAAGTATCATTCACGGAATCATTATTTTTATAAACATTAATCATATGAATCGTTGAAACAATCATTTCATTAATCTTTTCATGATAATTCTTTATGGAAATACCACCGACAATCTGTTCCACTTCTTCATTTGATATAATATACATTCTTTCAAACACACCCGATCTTGTATATTCCTGTAGAACATTATATACCACTCTTTCTAATTTTATTTGCTGTTCACTTAATAATGCCATTTCTGGTTTAATATAAAGAATATTTATTTTATATTTTTTAAGATATTGCAAAATTTGTAAAGATGACGATGACACTTTTCCGGAACCTGCGACTACGAAAAGAATTTCGCCTTCGAGTTCTTTGAAGAATGACTTCAGAGAAGGCATTTTTTCCTCGTAATCTTCAAACTTTTCATGTTGTTTGAGAGGAAAGGTAGTTGGGGTCCGTTTCAAGCCAACGTCCAATTTATACGTCAAATATTGAGGATATTTGGTGAACTTATCAACGATGTTACAACCTGCATTCCCAAGACCGATTATGGTATCCACTGATTAATTACTCCTGCTCCAAACGCAATCAATAAAAATACAAAAAGACCAAAACTAATCCAATGGCCATGCTTCTCAATAAAAAAAAGAAGTGCCATTATTCTTCCTCAATGTATAATGTGTTGGAAGGTGTATGTGAACACCACTTGCTTTTGGTGACGCTTTCGTTTTCAACGACGACATCGCTCACCTCTTGCAAAACAAATCGCCGCCAGAATCCACCACGAGTGAAATTCTTTGCAATTCTGGCTCCCGAAAGATTCCATTTGTTTACTTCCGCAATAGACAATAAAACTTCCTCAATATCTGCTAGTTCTTCAACACAAGGATCTTCAAGAAATTCTTGAACTTCTTCTTGAAGTTTATCTTTAAGTCTTTGCTGATAGTCATCATTAACTGCAACATAAACCTTACATTGTTTACCTTGAGACTCAATAATCTCTGGGATCTTATCTCTTACGAGTTTATTATATTTTTTAACTGTCATCTAAATTTCCTCATGTTACCAAAACTTGTTCCAAGAC
>Ga0209434_1000889_pt1 | contig 13784 bp, 17 predicted proteins | sample ETNvirnome_2_300_FD_184068 | JGI IMG/M metagenome (GOLD analysis project Ga0209434, IMG submission 184068) | Marine viral communities from the Pacific Ocean - ETNP_2_300 (SPAdes) (version 2) | ecosystem: Environmental > Aquatic > Marine > Oceanic | place: Pacific Ocean | collected 2013-06-22
CGTGAAGAAACAATTTTTTAAGGATTATTCAGCAAAAAGAAAAGGGGCTAAACACCCCAAAGATCCAAGTAGATTTGAATGATAAGGTCATATTAATAAGTGATTTTTTTATTGACGATTTTGTAGGCGGCGCAGCTTTAAATGACGAAGAGATATATAGACTCTTATCAGAGCGCTTTGACGTACAAAAAATAAAAAGTCGCTACCTTTACGAGGGGTTCATCCAAGAGAACCTCGATTCTTTCTTTATAATTTCCAACTTCTTCGGGATTAGTCCCGCCATTCGTGACCTTATACAAAGTAAGTGCAAATATATACTGTACTGCCATGATTATAAATTTGTACAACATACCAACCCTGCGGTATATCCCGATCAAATCGTCCCCCAGAGAGATTTAATCAACGTAGGCTTCCATAAAGCTTCCCACAAGATAATTTGCCAAACCCAATTTCAGAAAGACATTTACGATAAAAATCTCAAGTGCCCGGATAAAACTGTTAGCTTTTCCGGTAACTTGTGGTCCGAGGATCATTTGGATCTTCTCGAAGACCTTCTCGAAGGAAAAAAACGCACCCGGTACGCAATAGTCAATTCTCCTTATCCGCAAAAAGGAGTCAAAGAGGCGGTAGAATTTTGTGAGAAAGAAAAAATTCTATATGACATAATTGAAGATCCTGACTACGAGAAGTTCCTCCAAAAACTTTCCCAGTACTCTCACCTAGTTTTCTACCCCTCTACTCCGGAGACTTGCTGTAGACTTGTCCTTGAAGCGAAAATGATGGGGGTTAAGACAGTAATAAACAATCTTGTGGGGTGTTCTTACGAACCTTGGTACCGGAAAGAGGGAAAAGAAATGATAGATTTTATGAGAAAAAAGCGTAAAGGGTTTAGGGATTTCTTTAGAAGTATTCGCGAATGAAAAATAACATATTAATAATTAATTAGGATGATATGGAATGAAATTCTTTGCTTGGGCGATTCGTTAACTTACGGAGCCAGAGATTGCTATCGAAGGTCTTATCCTGTTGAGCTAGGTAAAATATTATATGAAAAAACTGGAGAGCTTTATGTTTGTCACAATCATGGAGTTAATGGGGAAACAAGCTCCGATCTCCTCAGAAGGTTATGGCCTATCCTTAAATCTAACAGGGAATGCAAAATAGCGCTCTTGCTAATAGGGACAAACGATACCAAGCAACCAACCCCCTTGGAGATTTACGAAGATAACATGAGACAGATCATCATGTCAATAAAAGCTAACGGCATGAAACTTATAACAGGAACGCTTCCTCCACTAACCTTCTCCCCGTCTTACGCCAGAAATAGGGAGTATACAGAAAAGTACTCCAAACTTGTAACGGAAATGTCAAAACCTTCTCGTTACTCTTTTGACGTGTGTGATCTGCAAGACTTGGGGTCTTTTCTTTTAGATGGTGTCCACTTCGACAACCGAGGCTACAAAGAAATAGCAAAAAGATTCAGTGAGAGTGTGCTGGGGATGTCATAATGGTGGGAATCATAGGCAACACGAACCTTACCAAGAAGGTGATAGACTTCCTCCTCTCGAGAGGGGAAAAAATAAAGTATGTCTTTGGGTTACCCCCGCTAGAGCTAGAAAAAAAAGTAAACGGATGCAACCTGAAATCTTTATGCCACGAGCAAAATATAAAATACATTCAGTCCAACGATTGGGATTTGATTTTAAACGAAGAAGTAGATATCGTTTACGAGATGGGAGATTCTCGTTTTGTTCCACCTCGGTTTGTTAATAAATACTATGTAGTAGGAAATCACGGAGCAATCCTCCCACTCGTTCAAGGGGGAGCTTCATTAGTTTGGGGAAGGATGCTCAACAATGGTAAGTGGGGCGTTTCTCTAATGAGATTAAATGAAAAAATAGATGAAGGAGACATTCTAAGCGTAAAAAATTTAGATTATTGCCCCACCTCTACAACGATGAAAGATTTTGTTGAGCTATGTGATGACGCCACGCTCTCCTGTATCAAAAAAAATTACAATAATTTTTCAATCATTGATAATAACTTTTCGCCCACCATTAGAGTACCGAAAAAGAAAGATTCCCACGAGGTGGTAAAAATTTTAAAATTTTCCTTGGACAATAATATTAGCGTTTATCTTCCCCCTAGGAGCCCCGAAGAGTCTGTACTCAAAAAGGAATGGAGCGCAGATTTTTCAGAAGCTTTTAGAATAGCCAACGATTACCCCTATCCCAAATACAGAACGTGAACAAAAACACAACAGTAATACTCAACGGCTACCGACGGCCTCATACTTTAGGGCCTCAAATCGAGGCAATAAAAAAGCAAACGCTCCCCCCTGAGTGCGTTATGTTTTGGCAAAATAAAGATAACGATGAAAAATTTGATTATAGCCTTTTAAATAGTTGCATAGTGACGGCTAGTAATGCGAATTTTGGAGTATGGGCTCGTTTTGCTTATGCCCTTAACGCAACTACTGAATATGTTTGTGTGTTTGATGATGACACCATTCCCGGATCAAAATGGCTGGAGAACTGCGTAAATACAATGGACAAAAGAGAGGGGTTGTTAGTCGCTAACGGCATAACCTTTTTAGATGAAGATTATATTAAGTATGATAGGCATGGGTGGGTAAATCCCAATGAGGAAATAGTTCAAACTGATACCGGCGGCCATAGCTGGTTTTTTAAAAGGGAATGGTTGGGCGCATTCTGGAGAGAAGCCCCACTCATTGACAAAAAACTTAGAATAAGCGGAGAAGACATGCATTTTTCTTACTCAGTGCAGAAATACTTAAATTTACCGACCCTTGTACCGCCTCACCCTAAAGATGACTTAGAAATGTGGGGATCAAACCCTCAGCTCGCTTTTGAGTATGGCGTAGACAAAAATGCCATATCAGTTAATCATCACGCCAGCCACTTTGGGGAAGCCCTACAATCCACTATAAAGAAAGGGTTTAAGCTAATAAAAAAATGAAGAAGATATTAATATGTTATGGGACTCGTCCTGAGCTCATCAAAATTTCACCCATCCTTAAAAACTGTCTGGTACAGTATCATAACGTTTCTTCATTATCTACAGGCCAGCATACAGACCTACTAGACGGAGGCTTGAAGCCCAACTACTCCCTCGAGATTAACAACTGTTCCCCGAATAGACTTAATTCAATTTTTTCTTACATAACCGGGTCTTATGCTTTTGACCAAATTTTAGAAGACGGATTCACTCACGTAATGGTTCAGGGGGACACGGCGTCAGCCTTTGCTTGCGCTCTAGCTGCCTTCAATAAAGAGTTGGGAGTAATTCACCTTGAGGCGGGACTAAGAACCCACAACAGAAAGCACCCATACCCAGAAGAAGCGTACAGACAATCCATATCACGCCTAACCGACATTCACCTATGTGCAACCGAAGCTAATAAAAAGAACCTAGAGGAAGAAAACGTAAAAGGAGAAATACACGTTGTAGGAAACACGGTTCTTGACACTTTAACGGAAACCCAGACTAGTTACAATAATGACATATTGATAACCCTCCACAGGAGAGAAAACCACAAATCAATGCCGTTCTGGTACAAACAAATAGAAGACATAGCTTCCGTTAACCCGGACTTAAATTTTATTTTAGTGTCTCACCCCAACCCAGATTCTCGATGTTCCCTAAAAAAACCATTAAGCAATGTTAATATTATACCACCTGTCGCGCATAAGGAATTTGTAAAAAGAATAGGCTCGTGCCGTTTTTTAATTACTGATAGCGGAGGACTCCAAGAAGAAGCGTCCTTTTTAAAAAAGAAAGTTATCGTTTGCAGGGAAACTACGGAAAGACCCGAAGCCCTAGGAACTTTCACTTACTTATGCAAATCAGTGGGGGAGCTTCCCGAGCTCTTTAATAAAGTAAAAGAAGACTTCACCCCAGAAGGAGAGTGTCCTTTCGGAGACGGCAAAGCAGCGGAGAAAATATTACAGTTGCTATGAAAGTTACAGTAACAGGCGGCAGAGGTTTTATCGGAAGCCACTTTGTCGAGAGCGCCCTAGAAAAAGGGTGGCGCGTTTATGACATAGACAAGATGGGATACGCCTCTCACCGATCGCTTCCTTGGGACAAAAACACAAACTATACGCTAACGCATGGAAACATTGCCAACATAAGGCACCTCCCCACTTGCGATATAGTTGTTAATTTTGCAGCAGAAAGTCACGTAGACAATTCCATAACGAACTGTGCTCCCTTTATAGAGTCAAACGTTATAGGCGTACACAACCTACTGGAGCTCATAAGAACCAAGCCGAAATATAAACGCCCTCTCTTTTTTCACATCAGCACGGACGAAGTCTATGGAGACATAACCGAGGGAGCCTTCGAAGAAAACGACAAACTTAACCCCAGCAATCCCTATTCCGCAACCAAAGCTTGTTCGGAGATGCTAATAAACTCCTACCATAGAACTTATGGACTTGAATATGTAATAAGTCGAAGTGGTAACAACTACGGAAGCAGGCAGTACGAAGAGAAGCTGGTAGCTAAAGCCATTTCCTGCCTAAGAGACGGCAGCAAAATACCTCTCCACGGAGACGGCTCTTACGTAAGGGACTGGACTTACGTAAAAGATAACGTCGACGGCATAATGAGCATCATAGAAAAAGGAATCACAAATGATTGTTTTAACATTGCGGCTAACAACCATTTTACCAACAAAGAAGTGGTTCAGACTATAATAAAAAAGTTTAACAAAACAGACGCGGAGATACAGTATGTAGAGGACAGATGGGGTCAAGACATTCGCTATTCCGTTGACACCTCCAAGATAACCCAAGCTACAGGATGGCAACCCCTGCATGTTGGGCGACTTAACTTAGACTTTATAGATGAAGAACTATAGAGAAGAATTTGACAGGATTTTAGCTCTCGTTAAAGGAAGGATCCCTTTTGCTTTCTCTCGTTTCTCAGACGGGGAGGTTACGGTGCTGCGAAACAAGACTGTCGTTCTTGCTGAAGATCACTTCATCCAAGGAGATATTCACGGCGACCAAAAAGTTTACGCTAACAGCTACATGCCCGAGGAACAAAAAAGCTTTATCCCTTCCCTTAATAAAAGAGAGTACGAAAAACTCATAGAAGCTTTCAAATTTAAGAAAAAAAATTACATAAAAGGTATTCCGGGGCAGAACAGTTTGGATGGCGGACAATCTTGGAAATTTTGTACGGAATTGTACGGCTCGGACGACTGGGGAAGTCTATCTTTTTGCAACGTAATGATAAATGGAAACTATTCTCGTTTTATTAAAGAAATGCTTCCTTTGTTCGAGGGTAAAGATATAGTTTTGGTGGCCAACGAGAACTCTAAACTGGACAAATTGCCTTTTAAAGTAAAGAAGTTCTTTCCAATCGGCAGCAACTGCATGGTAAACAATTTTGATTTACCTAAAGAGATTAGTGAGTGGATAGAAGACAATAATATTAAAGATCATCTTTTTCTTTTTTCGGCCGCCACGCTTAGTAATTTTTTATGTTACGATTTATTCAGAAAACACGACGATAATCAATATATGGATATTGGATCATCGCTTGGGCCGCTCCTCCAATTAGAAGGATGGAAATCAAGCAGAGTATACTTACTGGCCTACTGGGGAAACGTAGATCATCCAGTATTACAAGAGGAGGACGTATGGAATTAGTAGAATGTAGTAATTTACCCGGAGACCACTGGTACGGTATTCTTGATATTAGGAATGATAACAGAGAAGGCTTTGGAGACCCTAGTATAATACCAACAGCAACTCATCACGCCTATATGTTTAAAAACTTTTCCAATTACTTAGTGTGTGTTGATAGCGGCGAAGTGATAGGCTTTATAGGTCATGTTGAAAACGATATAAGACTAGCCACAAAGAAAACGCATCAAAATAAAGGTGTCGGCAAGTTTATGGTCGAGGCTTTCATGGAAAAATTTCCAAATTCTTTCGCCAAGGTTAAAATTGATAACGAAGCAAGTAGGAAATTGTTTGAAAGCTGCGGCTTTAAAAAGAAATATTATATACTAGAGAAATGAAAAATCCTTTCGAAATAGTTGAATGGTTTGAAGAAGCTATAGCTGAATACACAGGCGCTCCTTATGCTATTGCTTGTGATAGCTGTACTGATGCTATTTTTCTTTGCTGTAAATACTGCGAGGTCCAAGGATCAACCATAACCATACCCTCCCGCACATATGTTTCCCCTCCCCAATCCATTTTACAAGCGGGAGCTCATTTAGAATTTGAAGATATAGAGTGGAGCGGCATATACCAATTAAAACCGTTTCCTATTTACGATGCTGCCAAGCGGCTCACGTCTGGCATGTATATACCCGGTTCTTACATGTGCTTATCTTTTCATCACAAAAAACCCCTAAAGATAGGTAAAGGAGGAATGGTACTCACGGATGACAAAAAGGCAGTAGAAGCCATAAAAAGGCTAAGATATGAAGGCCGCACCATAGGCGTACCTTTTCAGGACGACGACTTGGGTGACGGAGGCTGGAATATGTACATGACGCCTGAGCAAGCGGCCAGAGGCTTAACTCTATTGATGGCCTACCCCAAGCACGCTGAAGATCAAATAGAAGATCCGCCTTACAGAGACCTAAGAACATTTAACTTATTTAAAAAATGAATTCGTGTGATATTTTATATATATGCGGCGTTCCTTTTTACAATCAGTCCATTAGCGGGAATGGAGTAATTTTAAATATTTTAAATTCGCTAGGAGAGAGCTTCAACGTAAAAAAAATAGCATTAAACTGGAACGCAGGTCAGCGTGACGATTTTGTTTTTTCTACCGACTCATTATTAGACAAATCAAATAATTGGCTTAAAAACAATATCCCAAATCATAAGATACTTTTTCTTGTTGGAGATGATCTAACCAACGATCAACTTGTTTTTATAAACAAATATTTTAAAAGCCAAACAGTAGTATACGTGATGACCAACTGGCTCTTTGGAGATGGAGACCAATACCCAGAACTTAATAAAAGCTTCCACGGAGAAGCCTCATTAAAAAGATTAAACGCTTACAAGCAAATAAATTGTCACATTTTAAATGCCTCTTCTCATTGCGAAAAGGTTCAAAGTATATCTTTATTCAAAGATATAGATTCAAGCTTGATACCCTTACCGTTCAATCAGATTCATGTGAGTGAGCCCATTAAAGAAAAAGATACAAGCAATAGAGTAATACTATGGGGGACAACCCAACCGCAGACAAGGAGAAAAGGTCTAAAAGAATTTGAAGACATACTAAAAATATTAAAAGAAAAATACCCAAAGACAAGTGGAGTAAAAATACACACAGCTGGTCCAGATCCTAAACTTAACTGTCCTTTTGAAGTCATTAATAAAGGCCTCCTAGACCAAAGCGGCATGTCGTTAGCCTATCAGGGCGCAAACGTTTTCGCCTTAACAACTTTGGCTGATGGAGGACCTATGATGGCAGCAGAATCCATTAAAAATAAAACGCCTTTAGTTTCATTTAACACTAATGTATCAATGGACATTACTTCCAACGGAATCAATGGCTATACAGTAGATAGCAATGAAGACTTCGCGGATAAACTTTACGTAATTTTATATGAATCAGATTTTGAAATTAGTTACGATTTTATAAAAAAATTTAATAGCGAAGAAATCGTTCTCAATAAATATAAAAATCTTTTTAGCGGCATCTTAAACAAATGATTACTTTTTTAGAACTTGGCTCTTTCGGCAGGCTTGGAAATCAATTGTTTCAGTACGCTGCGCTAAGAGCCCTCGGCCTCGAGAAAGATTACGAGGTAAAGATTCCCAACCCATCTTCGAAAGAATGGCACGGCCAAAAATGTTTTCTAGAACAATTTAATATTACCTTACCGTACGTTCAGCAGGACGACCTCTCATCCCTAGAATACTTATATACAGAAAGAAATCCGGGTGAGATAGATCCCAACTTCTTCTCCACCCCCGACAACACTAATCTCCAAGGCTATTTTCAAAATCTATTTTATTTTGAAAAGTATAGCAAACAAATCAAATCCGAACTCACCCCGCAGGATAATTTACTACTACCTGCGCAGGAATCTATTAAAAAAATAAAGTCTAACCATGAAAACTATGAAATAGTCTCTGTTCACGTAAGAAGGGGGGACCTTGCAAATATTGATAACAGAGATGCCGCAAAAAATCTTTTCGGCAGCAACAAAGGGCCACTAAAAAAAGATTCATACTGGGCAAGGTACTTTTCCCTAGCTTCAAAAACCTTTAAGAATAAAAAAGTAAAATTTTTAGTATTCTCAGGAGGGCAAAGAGGCAATGAAGATAATTCTGAAGATATGGATTGGTGCAGGAACAACCTAAATGGTGATCACTTTATTTTTTCTGAAGGAAATAACCCAATGGAGGATTTTTCTTTGATTATGTCTTGTGATCACAATATATTATCTCCGGGAAGTTCTTTTGGCTGGTGGGGCGCTTACCTTAATAAAAGCGATACAAAAACAGTTATAGCGCCTTTTGAATATCATCCAGACGAAATAGACAAGCCTTATAGAGCAGGGTTTTATCCCAAAGATTGGAAAATTTTATCTCAAATATGAATTATTTAGTTTTAGGTTCATCAGGGCAAGTAGGAGCAGCTTTAGTTAACTTTCTAAAAGCTAAAGGAGAAAACGTTATAGAATTTGATTTGGTTAATGGGTGTCATCAAGACCTACGTATAGAAGGTACGGTAAACCACGCCATAGAAATGGCGGATTTTGTTTTCTTTTTAGCTTTTGACGTAGGAGGATCACGTTACTTAAGTAAATATCAGCATGACTTCAAATTTATAGATAATAATACAGCCCTACAGTTTTATACTTTTAAACAGCTCAAAAAATATAATAAACCTTTTGTTTACGCATCCTCTCAAATGTCCAGTATGGGGTTTTCCCCTTATGGATCCTGCAAGGCCATAGGCGAAGCTTTCACAAAAAGTTTAAATGGCTTAACGGTTAAATTTTGGAACGTGTATGGAGTAGAATATGACAGCGAAAAGTTTCATGTTGTCACTGACTTTATAGACAAAGCTCGAAATAAAAACCAAATAAACATGCTTACTTCAGGGGAAGAAGAACGGCAGTTTCTTTACTCCGAAGATTGCAGTGAATGTTTATATAATTTATCAAAGTTATATGACGAAATACCCAGAGATGAAAACCTTCACGTAACAAGCTTTAAATGGACTAAAATCTTAGATATAGCAAATATTATTTCATCTCATTTTGAAAATTGCCCTGTTAGCCCCTCTAAAAATTCAGACTTGGTCCAAATGGGGGTTAGGAATGAGCCAGATAAAGCTATACTTAAATACTGGCAGCCTAAAACAGATATAGAGAAAGGAATAAAAAATATAATAAATTCATGAAAAAAGTTCTCGTAGCTGGGTTTTTTGACTTGTTCCACAGCGGGCATGCCCGCTTCCTAGAGGAAGCATCGTCTTATGGCAAGCTTAGTGTTGTCGCTGGTTCTGACGAAAACTCATTAATAAATAAAGGTAAGCGACCAGTTTATACTCAAAAAGAAAGATGCTACATCCTTTCTTCCTTAAAGTTTGTATCAAAGGTTCTCTCTCCAGAAGATTGCACTTCATTAAATTTCGCTACGTTTCTTGAGGATCATGATATTTTTATAGTTAACGAAGATGGGCACACAGAAGAAAAACAAAACTTATGCGAATCAAAGGGAGTAGAATATATAGTTTTAAAAAGAGAGCCCCTAACTGGCTTAAGAGAGAATTCCAGCACTTCTGTAAAAGAGCAAATAAATCTCATCCCCCAAAGACTTGATATAGTAGGATTTTTTGATCAAAAATTATTGAACTCAGTTTATCCGGGGTCTGTAATTTTAGCTAACATAAAACCCATAGAAGCGGAGGAGCGTTCAGGGCTTTCATCTTCTACCACAAAAGTTATAAATAAGATTTTTGGGCCATGCCTACCAAAGCATTTAGCACCCATAGAATTAGCTAAGATTGTTTTCGCCGTAGAGAACCCTCCAGACAGGAAATATATTTCCGGGGTAGTGGATCAATTAGGCATTTGCTTACCGGGAATAAATCGTTTACATTTTAAAAACGAATACTTCCCAAGTCTTGTTCAGGAAGTCCCGATAGAGATAAGAAAATGGCTCAGCAAATATACTTACCTGAAACAAACGAAGCCACGCCCTAATGGTTATGAAGTTTTTGATGGCAGAGAAAATTTTAAGGAGGGTAATGTTAAAAATCTTTCCGACCTCGGTTCAAAAGTTTGGAACGCTATTCAAAACAAAGATATAATTAACCTAGGTAGGTTTTTAAACGAAACTCACGAAGCTCAAAAAAACATGATTCCGGGGTACGAAAGCGATTATTCCCTTAATATTCTAAAGGGTATTAAAAACAACCACATAGGAACCAAGCTTATGGGAGCAGGAGGCTACGGATACGCCATGGTTTTAACAGAGAAGCCTGAGAAAGATTTTATAAAAGTTTCCATTACTTAAATGAAAGAATGGGAGCCGCCAACTAAATTCATAAATGAAGGAGACTCCTTTTCCCACCTGCGGGACATGTTGTTGCTTCATGCTAACGCTCGCGTTGATATGATGAAAGACCTTAAGAAAATAATAATGACCTGCGAAAGTTATGAATTCGACAGTAAGATACACGGGCACGGAGGAAGCTCTTCGACCAGCCACGCTCTATCCATAATAAAAGAAATTAAAGCCTTAACCACTAACGCTTACAAGAAAGGAATACCCAAAAGAAATGGCTGACATAAACAATATTAGTGTCTTTGGGCTAGGTAAATTGGGAGCCAGTATGGTGGCAGCTATGGCTAGTCGAGGCTTCAATATAATAGGTGTCGATATTTTGGAAAAGTCTGTTTCCGCTCTGGAGAGGGGGCTTCCCCCGGTTCAAGAAACCGGGCTCGCGGAACTCGTAGACAAAAACAAACACCGAATAAAAGCTACCTTAGACACCTCCGAAGCTATACTTGGCAGTGGCGTCAGTTTTGTAATCGTACCCACCCCCAGCAACTCTAGAGGAGCTTTTGAAATTCAATATGTAGGACACGCCTTTAAAGAAATCGGCAAAGTCCTAAAAGCAAAAGACAGTTATCACCTTATAGTCTTGACGAGTACCGTGCTTCCGGGATCATTAAGACACGGGTTAATTCCTATTCTTGAAAAAGAATCAGGAAAAAAATGCGGGGAGGACTTTGGAGTATGCTACAGCCCGGCCCTTATAGCCATTGGAACGATCATAAAAGATTTTCTAAATCCAGATTTTAGCCTTATTGGGGAGTTTGATAAAAGGTCAGGGGATGTTCTTGAAGATATCTATACGCGCATTACGCTAAAGCCTCCCGTTATGCGCCGGATGTCCATAGAGAACGCGGAAATAGCAAAGATAGCGCTAAACAGCTACATCACAATGAAGATCTCTTTCGCAAACATTATTTCAGAACTTTGCGAAAAAGTTCCCTCCGGCGATGTAGATGTAGTTACTGAAGCTATAGGTAGCGATTCTCGGATAGGATCTAAATACCTAAGGGGAGGATTAGGTTTCGGCGGAACCTGTTTCCCGCGAGATAACGTCGCCCTTTCTTTTATTTGTGGTCAGTTAAACTCCAGCCATTCATTATTAGACACAATAGACGAGTATAACGACACCCTATCAGAAAGATTCGTCAAGAAGGTAATGCCACATGTTAAAAAAGGCGAAACCGCAGCCGTTCTTGGATTAGCGTACAAGCCCCTTTCCCATATAGTAGAAGAATCTCAAGCTATATTACTTGCTAAAGCTTTATCAGACGCAGGGTTGAGAGTTGTTGGTTATGACCCCTTGGCCGCAGATGAAGCTCGGCCCGTACTTCAATACCATACGCTAGTGGAAGATAGTTTAGAAAATACCCTAAAGGATGCTAGTATAGTTTTTATTGCTAACCATGACGAAGTTTTTAAAAGGATGACCCCCGATCAATTGCTTTTAGATAAAAAGGAAGTAAAAGTTGTAGATTTTTGGAGATGCCTTAGTCCGGATTTTCAGAATAACCCCAAAATAAAGTATATCCCAATCGGAAAATGCGATGACCCGAAAATGAACGAGGATAAACTAGAAGATCTATGGAAATGAAAAAAGTACTAATTACAGGAATTCTCGGTCAAGACGGAGCCAACATGGCTGAATACCTATTGTCCTTAGAAGGTAACATGGAGATATACGGAATGATGCGCCGTACCTCTAACGTTAACAAAAGCAACATTGAAGTCTTTGAGAACCATCCCAACTTCAACTTGGTTTATGGGGACTTAACCGACGATATTTCGATCGACAAGGTGGTAAGAGAAACCCAGCCTGACTATTTTATTAATTTTGGAGCTAATTCCTTCGTAGGGTGCAGCTGGGACATGCCCCTACAGGTTTTCGATGTTAATACTTTGGGTGTTATCCGATCTTTGGAAGCTATTAGAAAGTTTAAGCCGGAGTGTCGTTTTTACAGCGCCGGAAGCTCTGAGGAATTAGGTGATGTGGACTACAGTCCTCAGGACATAAACCATCCCATTAAAGCGAGAAGCCCATACGGAGCCTCAAAAGCAGCCTCGCGCCATTTAGTGAAAGTTTATAGGGAATCTTACAATATGTTTGCAATCCACAGTATCCTCTTTAACCACGAAGGACTTCGCCGGGGGGAAGAGTTCGTCACAAGAAAGATTACCAAAGGGGTTGCTCAAATCAAACAGGCAATAGACGCAGGGTCAGACTTTACCCCACTTCAGCTCGGAAACGTAAACGCAAGGCGAGATTGGTCTGATTCGGAAGACTTCGTTAGGGCGGTGTGGCTGATGCTCAACCAAAAAGAACCAAAAGAGTACGTATTATCCAGCAACGAAACCCATAGCGTAAAAGAATTTGTTTCTCTAGCTTTTCAGGAGGCGGATATCGCAGGCTTATGGAGCGGCGAAGGAACGGATGAAAAATTTAGAGTTTTTCAAGAAAATAAAATTTTAGCGGAGGTTAATGAGGAGTTTTATCGTCCTGCTGAAGTTGATTTATTGTACGGGGACTCCAATCCCATTCGTGAAGAACTCGGGTGGAAACCCAAGTTTTCCTTCCAAGATTTAGTGAAAAGGATGGTAAATAATGACCTCAAAATTGCAAAAAAACGGGTTTTTTCCCCCTGACCCACCCTCTTCGAGGTTTTTCAAAAATACTAGACATGTGTCCCCTGTGCGAGCTAAAAATCAAAATACACACCTATGATGAAACTGACCCTAGATGGATCATCATAGACTGTATGAGCTGCCTCCTCCCAATGAGCGTCTGGAGAGGTAAACCACCCCACACCATGGAAATAGACCCGGCGGACTATAAAGAAATGGAGGAGGCCCTCTCAAAAGTGGCTAAGGAGAAGTTCGGTGATGAAGATTTTTACATAGATAAAAAACAGAACGAGATTCTCGACCATCTTCACTGGCACGCACGACCTAACGGATGGAAAGTTCCTTTAAAATTTCGCGTTAAAAATAAAATAAGAGATTTTTACAGAAAACTTATTAGTTGACATTCTTCCCCATATACCATAAGGTAGAAGTCGATGGCGAAGCTCAAAAGATTCGAATGCGAACATTGTAACAAATCGTTCCATTCACCTTATAAAAAAAAGTTTTGCTCTCCTCCATGCCTGAGGAAGGGCCGCAAGAAGCCCGAAGAGACGCTAAACGGATTCATAATAAATAAAT
>Ga0209434_1000892_pt1 | contig 13771 bp, 7 predicted proteins | sample ETNvirnome_2_300_FD_184068 | JGI IMG/M metagenome (GOLD analysis project Ga0209434, IMG submission 184068) | Marine viral communities from the Pacific Ocean - ETNP_2_300 (SPAdes) (version 2) | ecosystem: Environmental > Aquatic > Marine > Oceanic | place: Pacific Ocean | collected 2013-06-22
GTTAGTCCGTGTGAGCGTAGTGCTGTTTGAACGTATGGATATGGCTTGTATAGTTCGCCTTGGGCGCTGCTGCTTGGGTAAGATGCGACGTTTAACTTGGGCAGTTCGCCGATGAGTAAGTCTGTGTTGTCGAAGTAACTTCCCATTATCTGGGTTAGTATCTTCAAGTCTCCCCTGTCTCCGTTTCCTTCGTCTTCGTCTATTATCCAAGACGGCATAGTGTAGAATAGAGATGAGTTGTTCTCGTAGTCCCATACGGAACCTGAAAGTTGTAGTTCGGTTGCGAGGGCGGTGATGTCTGGGTGGATAGAATAGATGATAGGATCTTTGTCTTCTGTTCCTGCTGATGCCGAGACAATAGCGGAACCAGTATTTCTAGCGGTAGAACCTGGATACCCTGTCCAAGTTCCGTTTGAGATGCGCCCTGAGTAGTCTAATATGGATGCGTCGGTTGTATCGTTGGTTGTTATGCCCTCGTTGAACTTGTAGTATACACCCAAGTCAAGGTTGGCAGCGTCGGTGTTTGTGCCTCCGCCGAGGTTTGAGGTGAACCAATAGCGTCCTATCTCTTTTGATGTTCTGCGAGTTTTCCAGAAGCGGAACTCGTCAAGTGAACCAGATAGTTTACCAGAACCTGCTGGTGCTGTTGAACCTGACGGAAGTGTTATGAGGGCACCGAGGCGTGCTTCTATCGGGTTTAGTATCTCGCCGATGTTTGAACCTGTGGTGAGTGTGTCGTTTAGCGTTCCGTTTTGATAGAACTTTGTAACGATATCGCCAGTTGAGCCGCTTGCGAAACTGAAAGCGCAGTGTTTCCAACTGGATAGCGTGTCTTGGTCAAGCCCTGAACCTATCGACTCTTGTGAATAGCCTGTTGTTCCAGACATAACGGTGACGAGGAACGGAGAACCTGAACCTGTTATCTCTATTCTTATACGTCCGTAGTCTGCGCTTGATGAAAGCTCTCCGTTCCATAAGTCGAAGATGACTTGCTTTTCGGTTACTGTAGGTGCGATAGATCCTGTTTGTAGCCAGAACTCTACCGTTACGCCTTCGTCTATGTCGCATTTGAGGTTTGACTCTCTTGTTGCGTCAACTGCGCCCGCTGATGAAGTTACGGTGTCGTCCCAGACATTTGACTTTGAGTCAAAGACTTCTTTGAGCGTTACACCCGTGAGCGAATCGTAAGTTGTGTGTGGACCGCCTTTGAAGGAGATATATTCATTTGTAGTTGTAGTTCCATAGCCGTCTACTATTCCGCTACTGGGTTTGAAGTTGTAGCCGTCACTGGTTAGTGTTACATAACCTGTTGTTTTGGGGTAGCGGTTGTCGAAGATGTAGGTGTCTAGGAGAGTTGAGTTGTTTTTCCACTCTAACTTTTCTTTTAGAGAGCCATCATAAGGATATTCGTTATATATCCACTTGAGAGCTTGATCGTAGTATTCTTGTGCCGAGCCGTATTTGGCGAAGTTCTCTGGTTTGCCAAAGTCTACGTGAGGCTCAACTCTGTTGGCGTCTTCGAGGAACTCTGCGACGTATTCTGAGGACTCTACATCTAATCCAGAAAGGTTTTTTGAGGATACAACTTGATTTGCCCTCTTGTCTTCGTTAGACATATTATTCCTCTACTCTAAACTTGAATACGTCTGGGTATTCGTTCCATGCTCCTGCTCCACCGTCGTAGAACGCAAACTTGATTCCGTATCCATATCCTGCTTCGAGCATCGACATGTCTAAATCGAAATAGTTTCCTGTAGAATCAAACGACATTTGAGTATGCAAATCACTTCCTGTTCCAAATGCGACGACATCTAAGTCGTCAATGAGTCTAACAACTTTGAATGAACCACTCTCAACGATATAGTTTGCGGGTGTCGAAATGGCTGTAGTATAAATAGTTGGGTTCCAGTTCTTTTGTCGTGTATAAAGACGGAAACGAGCAGTTTCGCTACTATAGTAAGAATCTCTAAGGTTCGTAATGTTCATAACCATTTGCGATACAGAGTTTTCCACAGAACTGGTGAGTGAGTTTGGTGTTATTGAACCTGTGTGATACTCGGTTGTTCCTGCTAAGTTAGTCCAAACATCGTGGATAGTTGTGAGAGGGCTTGCCGAGGCTGTGATGGCTAAGTTTGCCGAATAGACGCCAGTGGAAACCCAAGAACCAGTTGCGGTTGTATCAAGATTAGTTGCCACTCCTCCGCCGACTGGGAGTAGAAGTTTCGATCCAGATGGGGCATCTGAATCAGATGCGTAGAAATTTACATAAATACTGTCGCCTGAGCCTATTCCTGGGATGTCAACGAGGCGTCCTCTGGAATAGTTGTAAAGGTAAAGTGTATTGAGGTTGTCTGCTGCTGGAGCGAGAGAACTGCTGTAGTAGAAGTTGCCTCTGTCGTCCTTTGTTGCGGAGTTCCAGCGTGCTTCGAGAGTCGGGCGGCTGTAATAGTATTGAGAACCTCTTGCAGAGAACTTCTTTGTGTAGGAAGAGGAGAGTGCTGACTCGTTTTCCATTCTTATGCCTACGCCATGAATGTCTCCCTTTGCTCCGCCAGATTGTCCCTTTATCCACTCTTCAACAAGATGAGAGATATCTACTTCAATATCCTCGGTTCCGTTGTCGAAGTATACCGTTGAACCCGTCGTGGAGGCGTGATAGTCTCCGCCTGCCGCTGTCCATGCAGTGACGCCTCCAGAAGAACTTGCTGCTGCCGTCCAGTTACAACTTCCACTATCGGTATAACCTTCCATGTCCAGTCCAGTTCCTTCGTCCCAAGAACGAGAGATTGCAGATATAGTCATATTGTAGTTCTTGGGGAGTGTGTTTGGATGTACAACATTGTGAACTCTTAGGAACCAACTTACGCTTCCGCTGGCGGGAATAGTGCCTGCGCTTCTGTCTGTGGTGATTGTCGTGGTTACTGGAAAGTTTATAAGAACTCGGGAGTTTTCTGCCGAGGCGGATGATTCCTGTCCATAGATGTGAAAGACTTCTAGAGAGTCTGCCAGTCCCATATTGGAACCAGTTCCTCTTGTTCTGAGGTTTGCCTTGTATGCGTTGGTTATTGTAGTGTCGGCATTTGCCGTATATCTTTTTATTCCCATTATTTGACGGTTCCTATGATATCGGTGCTTGGATATTTCACCTCAAATATAACATTCTTTGGTGCCCTGACGAATCTTCCGTCTGGTGAAGTCATATTTTTGACATTGAAGTTGATGGATGAATACGATGTTCCTGATGCTTTCTCTATTTTTACCCATGTTGCGTCGGCAACCTGTGGGACGGAGTTGAGTGCTGCGTATATGTTTGTGATATTGAATGCCTCTCCGACATCCAATTTTGAGGAGAATAGTTGTCGTAGGCGGCTGGTGCAGGCGTCAAGAACTTGTGTAGTATTGACGCCAGAGACTGCGACGACTTCAAAACTGACTTTGAGGTTTACAACTTTGGCGTCGAGGATGTCAACGGAGTCGTTGATGACTCTCTTTGAGTTCAACCAAGTTTTGATGTTCTGCTTTAGAACTTCGTTGGTTGTTTGTAAGTATCCGTTTACTTCCGATATAACATAGATGTTTATGTTGCGCAAGTTTGAGTCGATGTCCCTTACTATTGAACATCTCTTTACTCCGCCGAAGCGGGGAGGCATAGTTAGGACGAGAGACTTGTAGTCTTCCATCGTGACTGCTCTGTTTTGAGCGGAGTGTGTTCCAGAGATAAGTTCTCTCAAATCATTTATGCTTGGAGCCGAGACATCGCCTTGGATAGGACTGTCGTTAGTTGCTTCGATGCTTGTTTTGACTGCTGACATTTTAGATGCCACTAAACTTGTTCTATTTGGAAACTCAACATCTGCTCTTGAGACTGATGTGATAGTGTTGGCGGCTGCATTGGAGTTCTGAGATGTGTTTGCCCTGTAGACGACTCTGATGTCGGTGTTTGCGGGTGCTATTCCGAACTTGTCGCTTTTTACGAGGTTTGATGGATCAAATGCCTTGTCTGTTACATAAGTCTTTGAATGCAAGTCCATTACAACATCGCGGGGTTCAACCATTGATGCTGATTTTAGCTCGGAGTCTGATCCGTAGCCGAATATGATGTTTGTTGCGAATCTGTCTCTCTTGACGACGAAGCGTCTTGGGACAATGATTGGCTTTATTACCGTTGGGGCTGTGACGTTGGTTGTCGTGTCATTGTTGGCTATAGAGGTGAAGATGGTGTTCTGAGATAGGCTCTCAACTTCAAAGTATTGGTTTCCATTAGAATCGGTTACTGAGATTATCTCTGTGACGTTATTTCCTGGTAGAGTTAGTTTTCTGAACTTTACAGAGTCTCCGATGTTTTTGAAGTCTTTCACTCGGTTTTCTCCAGATACGACTTGTCCAGATGCTCGGACGGCATAGAAAGTTGGTTCGCCTGTTGTTGAGTTTGTCTTGGCGACGACTATTTCGTTTTCTGATGCGGCGAAGTTTACGTCTGATGTTAGAGTGAATAGTGCCGATGCAGTTGATGAGAGCGTTGAACCTGCCTTCATTATTGGCGCGTAGCCCATATCTGGACCTGATGCATCGCTGTTTGCTGGTATTAGAGCGTAGAGAGTTATGATTCCGTGAGTTGCTCTTGCTCCTTGGTGCTTATACCCCACTGTTTGTCCGTGTTTAAGAATATTTTCGTACTCTATGGCTGTGGATAGGAAGCTTTCGTTTGCTTGGTAATCGAGGTAGAACGAGAGCATGTCGCTTGTGTACGCGACGGCATCTATCATTAGGGCACCGAAACCTGCGGTGGAGAAATCCTTAAATGTGTCTGGATAATACCTCTTTGCATATCGTAGAAGATCTTCCTTGATTGTGTGGAAATCTCTACTTAGATAGTTGATGCTTACGTTGTCTCGTTTGTTACTCACTATTTTTGCCCTCTTACTAAATACTCATTCGGCGAATATTTTAAACCTTTATATTTAATGCGTCTGAAACGAAAGCGGATGGTATTTCGTAGTTTATAACAAGATGTATGTAGTTTGAACTGCTTGAACTCTCAAATGAACTCCTTATCTCTTCTCCGTTCTCGGACACGAACTTGATGGAGAGGATATTTACGCTCGGAAGATAAGTTCTAACTTGTTCTTCTATTTTTCTGCTTATGTCCGATAATGTTGACTGAGTGTTGTTCATGAATAAGTAACGCCTTAATCCTACTCCGAACTTGGGATGCATTATTCTCTCACCTGGTGACGTCAATATTATCATTTTCAAGTTTTGGCGTGTCATTTGCTTGAGTGTTTTGTTCAAAGCGATGCCGTCAACTGGATCTGTATATAATGGTAGTTTTGGTGATATTCCCGACACTTGTTAGTTCTCCGCTATATAAGTAGTTTCAATATCTATTATGTTTTCAACTTTTCCAAGAACGGATCAATGTATGTGGTTTCTCCTGCTCCGTGAACGGAGGCGAGGAGGACTTGTAGGGTTGATAGCTTTGTTTCTGCGAAGATATCAAAGAGGTTTCTGCCCTCCAATGTTCCAGAGAAAACTGCTACGTCTGACAAGGCAGATGATTGATAGACGGATAACTGAGTCACTAACTCTCTAAGTGGGAATATATGGTTTATAAACTCTTTATATTCTTCGTTGTCGAACAACTGCTGTCTTACTGTTAGATATTTTCCAGACAATATGATATCTTCTATATCTCCACACACATTAGTGTCGCCGCCTTCTTTAGAGCCTTCGTCAGCAGTGCCTCCGCATTGAGACGAGAATAGTGTAACAATTTCTTCTTGTTCCATGTCTTCGGCGTATATAGTTTCTACATCTGTAAAATAATAACCTTCACCCTCATTGTAACCTTCAATAATATTGAACCCAGCGGCTGGTAGAATTTCATCAAAAACAAAATCATCCCAAGTTCCAGTCTCAGATAATTGAAGAGTATTCACTATGCTTTTTCTTATTTCATTTATTTCTTCGCTTATGATAGAAATGAGAGTGCTTTTACCTGAGCTTACTTCTATTTCTTCTCCAAGAAGACTTCTATATTCATAGTATTTAACTGCTGCGTCTTTTATGTCGGAGAAGATGCTATTTTTTATTGTATCATCAAATGAGTTGTCATACTTCTTCATTTCTGTTTTCATATTATCAAAAATTGTTTGACTGAATGCTTCACTTTCCATAAATCCAGTGCTGAAAGTATCAAACACTTGTAGTGATATTAATACACTTTCTAAGATAAACTCTCTCGCCAACAATCTTACGCCCATTGATGCGGCAGTTCTTCTGTTGGGAGTTAGGGCATCGCACATTTCATCAAGTTGTTGTATTTTCATTACATCGATTACATTTCCTTCTGCCCATTTTGTCAAGTCTTTATATTTGATTGCGTCGTCTGTTGAATAAGAGTCCATCATTTCTCCAATACTTCCAGTGCTGCGATATTGAGAAGTCATAACTCTTTCTCGCATGTCGTCCAATATGCCTTGCATCTTAAACATGTAATCTAAGGTGTAAGTTAAGTCTGACTGGGTGCCGCCTGAATCTATGACTAGTTTGGTATATTGCCCTGCGGTTGCGCCCGTTGAGGAACCTATCCCTGCGCTATTGAACCAATCCAATAATCCATATTTAACATTATCGGTATTGAAAGAGTATTTCTCTTCCAATAAGTTGGATTTAGACTCTTTTCTTCCTAGTGAAATCATCAAATCATTTGCTATCTTATAGTTTCCAATACTTGTTATTATTTTGTTATTAGCAACAACATCATAATCACTATTGCCGCCGCTGGCGATAGCGCTGTAAATATTATAAAGAGTTCCTCCACTATGTGTTGAAGCTTCAGCGAGGTTCTTTACTACTTCTTCCGAACTTGTATCGGTGGCGGCTATTAGTCTCGCTCCTTTTCTTTCAAGAGTGGTGAGAGTATTTGTCCAGTCATCTCCTCTTACTGCATCTATTTCGACATCTTCTCCTGCTTTAGTGATTACGAAAGATGCTTTAACATAGTGTTCGTCCTTTCTTGTAAAGTCAGTTCTGAATGTTATGTGCGCCATAGCGGTTATATTGTCTGGATCTCCGTCGCCGTATGCAGTTGCTAACTCTGATTTCTTAGCATCTGTCATCACATCAGTAATGTCGTAAACTAGAGTAACCTGTCCGTTAGGATCTTCGTATGATCCATCTATGTATTCTGGAAGTGGATCTACCATTTTCTTTCTTTTTCCATCTTCCCAATTGATATTTATGGCGGCGTTACCTGTATCCATAGTTGAAAAACTTCCGTTAGCACCAGACGATCCGTCATCCCAATCTTCAAGATAATCTGCAATGTCCATTACTACTAATGCTGCTTTTGCCCTCCAATATAAGTCATCGACAACAAAAAACTGTTCTACGATAAGCGCAAAATTCTCAAAGTCTCCGAAGCTATTCAGTTTATTAGTTTGTGTCTTGCCATTATCATCTACCCACTGCCATACAATGTCTTTACCATCCCATATCTCCTCTAAGCATTCGGAATCAAAATCTTGCCATTGATTCATAGTGATACCCATTTGAGATAGTATGCTTTCAACTACTTCTTTCATAGTATTTGCTTTTTTGAGAAAAGCGTATAGATCATCCCAATTGAGTTTGTCGAAAAGAAAGTTCCATGTGTCTCCAAAAACATCTTTAAAGAATTCTCCGATGTACCAGTCGCGGACTATCAATTCTCTCAATCTTTCTTGCGCGTAATGTATCTCACTTAATATGCCTCCTCTGTCGCTGGCTTCGTACTCCTTCAGTCCCAAAACATTGAGCATGTCTCTAAATAATGGATAGTGATCGCTGTCTGTCCATAAATTCGAAGCCTCGCTCGTATAAGAACCTAAATCAACGCCTGTTCCATAGTACCACCAGCCGTTTTCCATAGTGCTTCCTTCCAAGACTTCGATATATTGTTCTGGTTCTATTGTTGTGACTTCTGCTGGGAGAGAGTATCCCATTACGATTGTGTCTCCTTCGTTATTAACAGAGAAAGCTGTTTGAGAGTCGCCGTATAAGTCATTCAAATTGACTTGGATTTCGTTTATTTCATTATGAAACACGGTATACCATATATCTGGATATTGAAATATTGTTGCATTTAAGTTATTAATCGCAGAAGCATACATTCCTGATGCTGCTTTTTTCATAGCATCACTAATAATGGGCGGAGGCTCTGGTATTAGTGAGTCGTCTGAACCGAACAGGGATGGCAAACTTGGAAATAGAGTGCCATCTCGGAATTCTTTGAGAAGCTTGTGTATTTTCTTTATCTTCTCGATTAGTCTGTTCTTTTCTTGTGACAAGAGTTCTTCTATTTCGGAGTCGGATAGCAAAGGATCTTTATTTTTTAAACGATTTCTCGCCATTGTGTCTTGACTTGATCCATCTCCCAACTGACATGCGTTTGTTATAGTCGTCGGAATTGTTTCCGAATCTTCTAAGAAATCGCTATTTACAATTTCTCCGAGGGCGGAGAACAAGTTGGTGACATCTTCACTGGTTTGGAACATTTCTGGATTGTCTCTGTTTAAGCATCCGAACGCCACCTCTTTGACGTCCTCTGGTGCTGCACTTTTTAAAACTGATGTGTATTCTTCAGGCGATAAATTGTCTTCTAAGATTTCAGTTGCCTTTTGGACTCCGCTCATTGTTTGATATATAAGCTCTGACGAGATGAACATCTCTTCAACTTCTCCTGTGCCTGGATTTGGGAGATTTAGAGCTACGCCTGTTCCAGAATACAATGCCGTGACGGAACCTCCCCAAACCCAATTTCCGCTGGAGTCTCTCGATCCCGCCGTCTTGGAAACAAAGTTTCCAATCACTCCCATAAATCCTGTGCCGCCAGAGGAGAGAACTGCATCTGCCCATGCTTCTCCATCTTTTAGACTTTCCAAATCCACCCCTATTGTCTTTGAGAGCCAAGATGTAAAACCACTGCCAAACATATTTCCGATTTCTGAAAAGTCCGTAGCAGAAACTGCTTTACACAAAAGTTCAAATATTCCAGTTATGAATGAGACTATGGCGCTTATTAACATATCGTAGAGTTTCTTCAATGCGGCGTCAAGCGCGAACGCCAGATAATCTATAGTCGGGAAGTTGCCTGGAATATTTATCCCTTGAAATGCTGGTAGTCCGACTTTTAGCTGGAGTTCTTTTTCACAATCTCCTTCTGTACCACAGCCTCCGAATCCAAACACTTCAACAACGCCGTCGGCATTGAAGAACTCGCTCAAATCTGGATCATTGAGTGCCGCTTCTCCGAATCTGGTTATTGCCGCTTCGAGACTACACTTTAAAGATTCTTCAAGAACACAGTTGAAGTCAATTTTATTGAGCACATCGTTGGTTATTTTGTCGAAAACTGAACGAAAACTTGCTTCACGAATTGAACCTCCTGTCTTCTTTAAACCTTTCCAGCCTTTCGATTCAGATAATGTCATATTTCCGACAAATTCTCTTGATTGCCTCGCTGTTTCTGCTATAATTCTTTTGGTATCAGCATTAAAATCAACATCTCTTTCTCTCTTCCCTTCTTCATCGGTTTTACACGATTTCTTGTCGAGATCTAGAGTTATTAGTTTTGCCAAGTTTGCGAATGAGAATAGATTTCCATTGGCGTCGTATTTTTCTATCCCGTCGAGAGAGCTTTTCTTCGCCTCTATAACTGGAGTTGGATAAGTATGTTGTGATAAGAACTGGAAAATATCAAAGTCGAGATTTAGTTGGCTTGTTAATTCCAATGACATATTTCCAAGTTGAATGAGATAGTTTGCCGTGGTTGCATGATTGAGTAGTGATGCTTCCAAGAAACAGTCATACCCTATTGTGTGTTTGTTTCCGTCTATTAAAACAAAGGCTGGCTTATAGTCGTAACTAAATCCTATCTCAATTTGAGATTGTTTGTCTGGCTCGCACTCCTCTTCTTTGACGGCTGCTGCGGTAACTGAGTTTAAATCAAAATATCTTCCTATTACATCCTTGACGTTTTTTAAGTTCTTTATCTCTTGGACGATGTTGATATTCGTCATATATTTGTCTGCTTTTGCCATCTTTGGAAGAAAGTCTTCCATGCTGGTTGTAATGTAATCAATGTCTCGTTCGTAATTCTCGACTGAAATGAATGCCGACAGGTAGCCTTCTGATGGTTTATTGATGTCGCAAGATGCGTCGTTTACTGTGTATTTATCGAATGTTTCTTTTGGTATTTTTACCAATACCTTCATTCTTACACATTCTCTTGGACTTATGAAATGCTCTGGAGTTGAGGCTGCGTCGTATAGCTTTGTTGGCGTTATGGTAGCGACACTTGCTTGAGATATTGTGATTGTGACGCCATCTGAAGCGACTTGCGACAGTGACACTCCGTCAGGAAAATAAACTTTTCCATAAAACCTTATTAGTTTGTCTATTCCGTAGTATTTTGCCTCTTTTAGTCTCGCATCTTTCTCACCGCCGAACGATGCGTACTTGCTTTCTACTGTGATGCAGAGGTTTCCGAGAGAATCTTCGAATGGATAACATTCATTTTTGAGAAGCCAATCTGGAATATCGCTGAACTCTGTCCAATTCATATTAGTTTACCTTGTTATATTTGCTACAAATGTACTTTGACGACATAGGGTTAAGATACTTATTGTGCCATAAGATATTTGTATTCATTCTTCCCTTGAAATTATCAACCATTGCTTCTGCTGATTCTAAAGTTGCGTTTATTCCAGCGGGGATGAGTTCTATAGATGGAGTAGTGGGTGCTCCGAATCCTGACGCTACGTGAGTATGCGCCGTGATAGAAGTGTTGAAAGATGCTTGTGCTTTCAAGAAGTTTAGAACGAGTGCGCTGAGATCGCTGACTCTCTCTTCTAAATCAGAGAGTGCTTCAACCATGTTTTGCCCCTTCACCATAGCTTGGAGCCCTTCTTCGTCATTGACTGCGATGAGTTCGATGCCTGCTGGTGCAGCGGAGCCGCCTTTGGAGTTGGTTACAGATGTTCTCGTAACGAGCTTGATGCCCTCGGTTCCTATTATCCTTACGGCGTCGGCTTTGATTCCTATTCCTGACTTGGCGCGAGAGCTTCCCATACCTCCGTTGACTATTCTAAAGTTGTCGTCTATGTCTGTTTTTTGACTTATGTAAATTCTTGCAGCATCGTTAGAGAAGCTTGGATCAACATTTATGGCGGCGTTTGGAACTGGTGCGCCTCGTCCTACCACTATGTCTATGGAGCTTGCCTGAGTGTGTCCTTGCCCGCCGTATCCAGACGCTCTTGACGCTGGACGATCTCTGCCTAAAACTATCCACGAGTTTCCATGCTGAGTTACTTTTTCACTCGTAGAGGAGATGTAATTTGGAAATGGCTCTACCATAGTGTCGCAAAAGACGCCATTACCTTCTGGTAGGTTTTCTATCTGAGCTTGAGCGAATCCACTATAATTTACTGCGTCTATTGTGTTTGGCATTATATCTCTATCCTATCCATTTTATGTAGTTGCTGTGGGGCTATCCCAGCCTGGACTTTCTGTATCAAATTTGGATGGAAGGTGCGTGTCGTCAACCCCTATCCAACTGTTAGTTTTACCTCTCGTTCTTGCGTCAGTGTGGTTAGCAGTGGCAACACTTGGTTGCTTAGTATTCCACCAATATTTTGAATTGATAGCGCGGGTTGTTGTTACGCCACATTGGTGATTTCTTGGAACCATGGAAAACATTGTTTTAGGCTGATGTCCGTTTGGACCCCAAGCCGCTTTTTCCGCCCATTCTGGTTTTTCTTGTCCTTCCCAATTTCCCCAATACTCCCAATGCCAACGTTCGTCTGCGGTTGACCTAACAAACCCATATTTCCAAGCGTGTTTTACCATCCATTTGAAGACATCTCCAGCATGAACATTTAAGTCAACTGCCGTTCCAGCTTGATGCAGCGAAAACCCTTGCCGCGATGCGGGGTTTTCCACTGGTGGCGTTCTACCTCTAGCTTCGAACGCCTCGTACCTGTCCCGTAACGATTGTTGTTTATCCCCTGTTCTAAACCCACTTGTGACACTTATCGTATGTCCATCGGCAGCAGCGGCACTTATCATAGTTTGCAAATAGGGCGCTACCTCTGCCACGACTTTGTAGCCGTTGAACATGACGAATTTTGTTGTAGTGCCGATGGGGACTCCTCCACGATATAGGGTCTCCAGTTCACCTGACACTACATCGAGTGCTTCGGTGCCGCCTGGAAGATATTTGACATCAACCTTACTTTCAGCCATTGGACCTGGACCTCCTCCGCTTACAAAAAGCGCACATGTTGTCTGGACTGGTTCCACTGGTGCGGGAGTGGCATTGGGCACTTGATTTGCTGGAGGTGGAGAGTTGCTCATTTTAGTAGCCTCTCTATTGAACCTGTCATAATGTCACTGTGACTATATGTTACTTCTGCAATTGTAGCGCTTGAGTCGCTGAACGCCGATATATAACTTTCGAGAGCAGCAGGATACCACGACTCGGCGCTCCAATTCGCTTTATTGTATACCATATTAATATTGTCGCTGTCAATATCACCAGAGGGAATTGCGTTATTCTGAGGCGAAGGATCTGCTATTTCAACTTGGGCGAAAGTCTCTATCTCTAAGGCAGTTTTGCCCCCAACAGCGCCTCCGCTCCAAAAACCAAGCTTAGGTTGTGTTGCATCAGTATTAACGCCTTTTTCACTTTTTAGCTTAGATAATGTATCAGGTAAAGATGAATATGATTTGTCGTGTCCCGCAGGTATCAGGAATATCTTACCAGAAAGTTTATCTTTTTTCTCTTTCAACACTCCTAGAATTGTATTTTGTCGCTTTTTAATATTCTTTCTGTCTTCTATTCCATGATAGTAAATTATCAATTCTGCACTAGTCATATCTTCGGTATATGGATAAATGGCGTCATTATTGATATAAATCGCTTCTGGGTCCGTGAAATTGTCGGCTTCTGTTCCGATGGCATCTCCGCCTGCATGTTCGGCAGAAACGTCGGAAGCATTTGCCCCTGCGCAAGGCATTCCACCCAACTCTTGTATGACGGCGTTAGAAAAGTCAACAGAGTTGTTGATAATGTTGACAATATAAGCTCCTGTGCGAAGTCTTCTGTTTTCGTAGTCTATTCTTACGCAAGCTCCTGCCAATAAATCATCAATTATTAAAGCGTTATTGAGAGTACACTTGGTGAATCGTTCTGGATTGACGACATACGCTGTTTCATTGAATGTAGGCACGTTGCCTACATCCTCGGCGTTGTCTGGCAAAACCCATACATAATACTCTGGAAAGTTTGAAAATGCTGTGGCTGAGAACACTTCTTTCTGAGTTGGCGTGGCTCCAAATTTAGAAAGTATGGAATTGGCTGCCCCGAGCCAATTTGTTTTTTCTTCTGGACTGGCATTTGTTGGAGAACCTGCAACAGACTGAAGAACTATCGCCTTTTTAGTTGGATTCCGAGGTGTCGCATTCGAGTTGTTTTGCTCGCGAACACGGCTGCGATTCAGTGCCGTAGAAACAGATACCGATTCTAAGCCTCTATTGGCATCTGGTGCCCTAAAAGACTCTACATCTGAGTTTAGGAGAGCAGCTAATAATCCGCCTATGTCTAAGTTATTTGACATTATCGGAACCGCTTAGTAAGTCGAATATCTCTGACTTGTCTATGTCTGATAGTCCAGTTGTCTTTTCGTTTTGCTTCTGTATTAGAGCTACAACTTTGACTAGTTGTTCGTTT
>Ga0209434_1000893_pt1 | contig 13761 bp, 15 predicted proteins | sample ETNvirnome_2_300_FD_184068 | JGI IMG/M metagenome (GOLD analysis project Ga0209434, IMG submission 184068) | Marine viral communities from the Pacific Ocean - ETNP_2_300 (SPAdes) (version 2) | ecosystem: Environmental > Aquatic > Marine > Oceanic | place: Pacific Ocean | collected 2013-06-22
GCACCTTGTCCAGTAAAACAATCGCTATATTGCTCGCAGTATCCAAACAGTTTATTGAATACATCGTAACTGATTCAGGGAAATAAGTGTCAATATAATAATCGTTCAGAGCCTTATTATATTCAGGATTGTTAATAATCTGGCTCGATATGACGGGCAGATTAGACCCTTTGAGAGTCTTGGCCGAGCTTGTGACCGAGATCACAGCTTCTAAATCCCTGACCGCTGTTGTATTGTAATAAGCCCTATTGATAAAATGCACCTGTTTCGAGTCATCAATATAGAATAATGAGTTTGTCAGCTTCGCCATTTCAAGCATGATGTCCACGATCAGCTTGTTGTTGAAATCGAAAGCAACCTCTGTTATCTCCAGGTTTCCTTGATATGCCAACACTCCCGCCCGATGTTGTCCACCGGATAAGAAATATTGACCCCCGTTGGCTGTTATTTCAAAGTCCTGATCATCAGGACTCGAGTTAAATAATACCTGCCGACCATTCTCCTCAGTCCAGTTTCCACCTCGTGCCGGCAAGTTGTCACCCACGAACCTTACACTCTTAAATATTCGAGGAAGAGTTAAACCACCCTCGATAATTCTTGTGAATATCTCGTCAACTGTGTAGACCTCACTCCACAATAATTGATCTCCTTGTCTTTCCAATCTACGTATATTCCAAATATTCAATGTTTTACTTGCAATTCCTGAAGTCCTTCCATCCGAGGGATCAATTAAAAAAAATTCAACATGAGCTGCATTAGAAATAGATGAAACTTCTCGGCCTCTGTTACCCCATAATACCCATTCGGTTCTTATAATAAGCCAGCTCCATAACTGGTAGACTAATACTCGACCATCAGCTAATAACTTAAATTTCAATCCCCAAAACCTTAATCTATCAACTCCATATTCTCTAAAAAATGGGTTCGAATCTGAGGTTTTGAGGGACTCAAGATCGAATCCAATCTCATCAGGTGATTTAGTCTGCGTTCCGCTTAAGTTAAATGTATACGCCTGCCCCAAGAAAGCAAAATCTGCCTTATATTCCAACGAAATCTTTGAACTTATCCTGAACAAAGTTGTACCAGTTGCGAGACCCCATCTGGTTGTTTCATCAACCTTTTCAAACCCAAAACAAAACACATTGTCATCAATGGCAAAATATATCGCGTGAATGTATAGAGTGTCCTCTTTCAACGCTATAGGCACGGGAAAAGATGTTTCTATAGTACCAAAATCCACACTGCCAACCGTGTAATCATCGAGAGTGGCCTGCCTAAACTGCTCGACAAGCTCGGCCAATATAGACTCAAACCCGACCTCGTAAAGATAGCCTCGTTCCTCTGGTTTACGCCAAAGACCACTACCAACAGCCACTCCACCAATGTCGTCATACAGGAAAGCCTCGCTATCAAATACCTGACTCGATGCCAAAGCTCTTGAATCGAATAGCCACTCTTTAGAATATCCCACCCTCTTAGCGAGATCTGATGCCCAATATACCTCAAACAGCTTAGGATAAGCGATGTATTCAACTGCAATATCATTACCATTATTATAAAAGTCTTCCTGAACAATCTTCCGATACCTATATCTAAAATCTTCCCCAACAGTAGTGATTGAAGTCCGCCCTGCAAACAGTTGATTCACCTGACCGAGCCAGCCAATGACCATAAACGACAACACTCCGCTTATCGGGTTCCAGTTGATAATTGTATCAACTATCCCATGGAATATCAGCACGTCCGAATGATATATCTTGACCTCATCCTCAGCCACGATTTCAGACGATCCGCCAGGTCTAAATATCTCCTTAGTGTCAAACACCTGCAGCCGAACATTAGAACTCTGAAAGCTGAAGATCTGATACTGAGTCTCAATAGATTTACTCACCACCGGAGCCGATCCCTGGATCCAATCAAGATTGACAAATGAGCCACTCTTTAATATTTCAGCTCGGAAACTCATGCTGTCTGCAATACTCCCGATCGGGTTTCAAATGCCTCACGGGCTTTGATAGCGTTATAAAACGCCTCACCGTCAACCTCGAGTATAAATGTATTGTTTGTTGATTTAACACCCAGATCGCCGTCATGTGTCCTCGCCAGTGGCATAATCGCCTCCGGTCCAGCTTCACCCATCACACCTAAACCGGAATTCTGTCTAAACAAAGATGGCCGGCTTACAATCCCACCATTTGCAAACTTTTCCACACCACCCTCGAATGCTCCACCCTGTGCTTTGCCTCCAGCAGCTTCAGCTGCCGTTGCCAATACCTGTGCCATTCCAATTTCTCCAGCAGCTTTGAACATACCTACGGGACCTCCTGAAATCAATCCTTTTAACATTGCAACTAAGTATAATCTTGTGATCGCTGCCATCGCATCAGCTACCATACTAATAAACATACGATGCATTGCCTTGCCGAGGTTCTGAGTATTTCCCATCATTACATCAAAGAATTGTTGAGAGAAAACAGCCTCCATTCTCTTGACAACAGTGATGGCACCACTCAGCATATTGCCTAATGTTGCCTCAAATACAGAACCAACCTCAAGGATCGTATTACTAATCTCCTTAAAGCCTTCATCAACCTCCTCCTGTTTCTCTCTGAAAATGTCAAAGGCTTTAGCTCCCTTCTCAACTTGATCCAATGCTCTCATAGGATTGTCATCCTTTGGTTTGGATTTGAAAAGTTCATGAACGGATACAGGCTCTAAATTCATCTCCTTAAACACTGCTGCAAGATCCTCTAAATCCTCCGTAAGATCCGAGCTTGACGAGCCTGCCTTTTCAAGCTGGTTAGATAAAGCACTTGCCGTGCTTGTAGCATCAATCCCAGCAATAGCAAACTCGTTAAGCTGTGATCGAAGTTTTGCTAATATTTCCTCATCGGTTCCTATGATAACAGCCTGATCCTTAATAGTCTCACTGAGTCCTCCAAAGAACTCGTTAAGGTCTAACACCTCCCCAGCAACAGGAGTCATCGACCCTGCAAGATCCTCTAAATCCTCTTGAAGTCTCTCAAGTTCTGTAGCAGAGCCTCCAATTGCCTCGTTTAAGGACGTAAACAAAGAGACCATCACCTTAACAGCAGGGGATGTGACTCTTAACAAAGCCTCCCCCCCTATCTCTTGAAGATCTCCCCAAGCGTTTGACATTTGCTGGACTTGTCCTGTGTAAGTCTGGGCATTCTTGGCAGCAGTTCCTCCAAATTGAGCATTGAGTATCTTCTGAATATTAGCCCAAGTCTTCTGCTCTTTATTGAGCAGTTTTATCGAGGGGACGTACCGCTGAAGCATAGTAACATCGCCCTGAATGCCTCGTCCTAATAGTTCAAAGATCGTACCAAGATCTCGACCTGTTGCCGATGCAATGTCCTGAGCAAGTGACGCACTTTTAACAACCTCAGTATAATCCGCTCCAGTTGCCACCGCCTTCTTCATTGCATCAATCGTTTCCTCATCACCAAAGACAGTTTTTGCCTGCAGCGTTGAGGCTGTCTTCAGGGCATCATTGATCTCACGTATTGTTGCACCCTGCAACTTCATCCCAGTCGTCAAGCCACGAACAGCGGTCTCCTGCACCTTGAATGCCTTAACAGCATCACGACCCAGCTTGACCAGACTCGCACCGACCGCAGCAATCCCAAGAGCACCTAATGCCTTGCCGAACTTACCGATCGAGTTTGACATGGCATTCGAGGATTTCTCAGTCTGACCCTGTGCTGACTTCAGCCCTTTCCGGAGCTTCTTGTCATCAGCGACAATCTGGACATTCGTTTCGCCTATACTACCGAGATTTCTTGCCATCTTTGGAGTTATCTTTCATATATTGCACAATTTCCTTATGCTGTTTTTTCAATATAGCCTCGTCAGGGATATCCTTTTTATCCTTGAGCTGACTCATCACCAACTGGAGTCTCGGGAATTTCTTAACCTTGCTGAAATATGCGGCATACCAAGCACCGATAATGGCATCCTTGCTCTGCTGCCTGACGATTTCATGATAGGCCTCGAAGTGGATCCCCAACTCGTACAGTGTTAAATCGTAATAATCCCGAAGCGTCAGTCCTGCAATGATCGCACGCCGCTTGAGATCGTTCCAGTCCCATTCCTTTATTTCGTTCCGGGACTCTTGGCCAAAGGGAGATTATCCTTAACCTCTGGCGGTCCATCAGGACCGAAGATGCAAAATCCCAGTGCCTTGATGATAGTCTCGATATATGTGAATATCGGCTCATCATCGGGAAGATCCTCACCAGTTCCAACTTTATAGGCTGCCCTTATTACCGAGATATTACCAGCCGCAAGAGCCTCATTGATCTCAAGGAATCCACCCAGGCCGGTGGCAATCTGCAGCTCCTCAAGTTTGCGATTATTAAATTCTACTTTTAACACAGTCCCTCCATCAGTTAATTATTAAGCTGCCGCCCAGGCTCCGGTGACCTCAAGCGTCATCGATATAGTTGACGCATCCTCGAATGCGTGGGTTTCGGTGAAATCCGTCACGATAACGGTTGCCTCTTCGGTTCCAACTCCGGCAACCGCTCGCTGAATTGCGATGGTCGTTCCGTCCTGGGAGGCGGTCTCGAGCAGTGCGACATTCGCCGACCCCTCGACATACATATTGTCAACGGTGACCGATGCTGAATATTTCCCCGGCAATCCTGCCCTTTTCCTTGAGTCTTTGGTCGAGACATCAATATATTCGGTGGTCTGACTGAATACTGCATTCGTTTCAGATCCAATCGCTGCAAAGGTCGTCCCGCCGTCAGTGGTTACAAGCACTGTGATATTGGTTCCGTTTCCTACTGCCATTTTTAGTTACTCCTTAAAATTTGTCCAGTTTGAACATAGCGATCATAAGATTTTCATGAGCCGTATAGGTCAAACCGATCTTACCTGAGCTGTTATTATACGGGATCATCGGGACTTTGACCCGAGCCGCATATTCTGTATTCGCACCTGACGCATCGATCGTGATGACCATATTCGTGAAAGTAATGGTTCCACTCCCCTCACTCTTTTGAGTGGCATTTTGAACGGCAACTGTAATGTTCACGGACGCTGAACCTGTGTTCTTAATCATTAGCCATGATCGTTCGTCATTTAACATTGTATCTCCAGCCTCCGCCGCAGCTGTGAAAATATCTGCCGCTGAGTCGTTCACGTTTGCCGTTGATCCTATTACAATTGGATCTATCGTTGCCATAATTTCCTCTGTCTTATATGATTGTTGTTGAATTCAATTCCATTCGCACGGTCACGATTTGACCGTAAACCTCCTCCTCGGTCGGAGCTTCGACCCCTCCGGACGCTTCGATGATAATCACATTATAACCAACTATCGAAATGTTGGCCGCTTGGCGATGCAGTAACGCCCTGACCCGATTCGAGATCTGATCCAAAATCCTTAAGTCCTCGTCTGCATTTATATAACACCTAATGTCCTGGATGACCTCACGACCATCCCTGTCTTTCTGACCTGCGTCAATATCAGCGATCGGCGATGAGATCACTATATATGCCAGCTCGGCATTAACCGGGACCGGATCATTGCTGAATATCGCCGGATTGTCACCGTATGTGTTGAGCAATCCTGTCAATGTCGCATCCGCACTTAGTACGTCATAAATCCCTTTTGTGAATGCACTCATCGACCCGTCACCAACATCCGCCCTATCCGTTTCTGATTCCGTTTGATCCCTGGCACGAGATAAGGTCTCGGCTTCATCCTGGACGTTCCCAGTTCCAGCTCCTTCGCATAACCGCCTTTTGAGCTCCCGGATCCCGATGTTGGAATGCCCTGCTTAACACCAATCACCCCGATGATACGACCCTTCTCGCGGAGCACATAGCTCCCAATATGGTTCTTCAGAAATCCCAGCTGCACAAATGGGACCTGCCCAGGTTTGGAATGTACGTTGTCTCTTAGTCCACCGGTTTTCATAGACCGCTGAACGTCAGACGCAACAAATAAAACCGTCTTCCGCATATTCTTCCTGGTGATCTTGCCGGTCACTTGGATGATCTTCTTGTCATCCCATTTCATCTTAAACGACATCAGTCTGCAACTCCTCAACCAATATTCTCTTCGAGCTGATGTTCCAGTTCCAGCTATTGATCACCACTTTGACCCGGTATTGAGTCTCGATCAGGTTGTCGATGATCAGATCCTCGTTTCGAACGCTGTTTACAATATCCGACTGTAGGTATCGAGCAAAGATAACATGAGTCACCTTACCTTTCATCTGCTGTGCGATCTTTATATCGCCACCGGATGGATTCCGGATGTCCGCCCGGATATCGCCGATCCCGACATATCCCTTCGTAAATCCGCCTTCGCCGTTATCAACCTGGCCCGCACGTCTCACATTATATGTCCTGGTCGAGATCAATATCGACCCTGGTTGACCCGGTATGGAGCCAGCAGTACCCTGATTGATTTCGGCACGATTGCGAAATCCTCACGGGTGAAGTTCTGATCACCGAGTGATTGTGATTTGACGGCCATATCTTTGGTCTCGAATCGCATGGCGATCCATTCCAGGGCGGCCTCCTTGACATCATTCGGGATCGTATCCGATCCGCCGGAATAGTCAACCTGCCACCGTTGCCGTCCAGATCCCCACTTCGCCTCTGACAATAGATATATCAATCGTCCGGCCTCGTAGAAATAATCGCCTGCCGTTGTGACTGCGTTGGCATATGCCGTCCCCGTTCCCGATCCCGCACCTGTTGACTTGAACACCGTTCCGATGACGCTATTCGCCGCACCTATTGCAGTGAAATCCGTTGTGCCAACTGTGATGATGGTGTAAGTCGTCCCGGTCACAAATGCACCGGCCGTGACCGCCGATCCCGTTGTTGACCTGAGATCCGCAATACTCGTGATCGAATTAATATCCGGCTCCTTGATCATCAGGTTCAATTGACCGCCGTCATGTCGCTCAATACGATTAGCGTTCAATGCGAATGATCGGTCGCAATACTTCCGGATTGCCGCCGAGGCATAGACTGCTAAATCTGTGATCAGCGTATCGGCTCCGGAGTCACCGATCTCCAGATAGCTTTTGATCTCTGTTGATGAAACTAAGTCAGCCATTTTTATTCTCGCCCGGTTTTTTCATCTTGTTCGATTTCGGAGCACGCCGTTTCCGTTGTGGTCCCTGCGGAGGAGTCACTATCTCCTCCGCAAGTCCCATCTCTATAAAACGATCAGCGAGCTTCTTTCCAAGTTCGACATGAGTATAATCACCCCGCACCTGACAGATCGATTGATCCCGATTCGTTGTTAATACCGTGCATCCCTTGAATTTTAGTCCGCCCATAATTCTAATTTGAACCCAGCAATCCGGTTGTACCGGCCATACTCGGTGTATGAGAAATTGTATTTATACCCATAATCGTAGCATCAGGTGTAGATACTTTAACAGCCGCTATTCTGACATAACGCTTTTTGCCAACGTACTCGACAGGATAAGCGAGATTATCGTGTGCTGTTGCGTCATCGACTTTAACGATCAATCCGGTTGCGATATCCTCAAAAGTTCCATGAACTGCTGTGGCATCCGTAACCGCTGTGAATGTGGAGTTATCATCCGAGTCCTCGAGAATAAAGGTGTAATATTTGTCGGCTGCAAATGCAGTTCCCACAACACCCAAACTGAGAGTAAGATAAACAGCTCCCCAATTCTTTCTGTCAATAGCCGTTGAGTCAAAAGTTGCATTGACAGAAATCGGAGCCAAGACAACAGTGTTCTCAGACGTTCCGATTAAATCACCAAAAGGTGCTCCCATTTTATACCTCCTAATTTATGATAATGCTGAAGCAACTAATATTCTGAATGCCTGAATGTCCGAAACTTTGGAGTCGAATCGTTTATCAAGCAAGTAGCCAGTCTGGCGGTTGCCAGCATAAAGTTCGTTCAGGACTGTCACTCCGATTGTCTTGCGTTCGACAACGGTATAATATGTTAAATCACCAAACAGTAAGATCGGATCAGCCGCAGCCGCAATATCTGTGATGAACTCGGTCTCGAATACTGGATAACCGGCCAGGATTTGCGGTTGGCCTGCTTGCCAATTCGGCTGCCACATGAAACGCCCGAGTCCGGCTCCACCGTCCTCGGTCCTCAGCTGCATGATTGATTCCACATATCCTCTCGGAATCACCCAGCGACCGTTATTTCTGTATTGAGCCTTGATCTTATGGGGCAGTCCCTGGATGTCGGCAGCGGTAACGGCAGAGGATGCACTTGGAGTCGTTTCAATGGTTGTCGTTCCGATACCTGATTTCAAGAGACCCAATGGTTCAGATGCACCGGATCCCTCGAGATACAACGCCTCGTCCAACCTTGCGGATGCCTCTACATATTTACGCACAAGATATCCGGCCAGGTCGAAGTCAACATCATCAATCAGCGACCAGGGGATCTTTGCCAATCCGGCATAATCGAAAGGAGTAAACCTTAGATTTCCGGCGACATTTGTCAAGCCCTGGGCAGTGACAGCTTCATTGTCATTGACTCGAGCCATCGTGAATTCCATGTCCTCAGTTGGAATCTCAAATGAGGATTGATTTGTCTGAATTATTGTTGCCATTGACCTGATCCAGATCAGGTTCTCGAGTTCAGAAATAATCTGGTTCGATACTTCCGCTCCGACCCAGAACCCCCCGTCAACGTCTGTGAGACGACTCAAGGTTTTCATATCGAGGTCGGTCATGCCTTTTGATAGTGTCTCGGTCAAAGTCGGCATCCGTCTTTGATCCCATGCCTCAGCTCTCAGCTTAAAATTAAGGGCTTTCTTTTCCAACTCGTGTATATCCGCTTTAGACATACCGGGCAGAATCAATTCCCTCCCCATTTTAACGGGTACACTGGGATTGCTGGATTTCGGGACAGCGGTCGCGGGTTGTCTGAAATAATGATCCAGACTCTCCTTCGACTCCTTATCCTTCAAAGCTTGATCAGCCTGCTCTTTCAGTGCAAGCGACTTTCCGAGTAGCTTTCTAATCTCGATACGTTCAGCATCGGTCAATTTTCGCCCGAGTTCGGAAGCTTTTATATCCTTCGCAATCGCAGCATTGTAAGCTGCTTTCGCCTCAGCAATTAACTTTTCTATAAATTCCATTTGTTAATTACCTAAGTTAATTTTACATTTTAATTGTAGTATTTCTAAATCTTCATCAGTGATTCCCAAGGCTTCAGTGAGTGGGATAACCGTCTCGTCTGACTCTTCAGGCTGTGAATATTTATCTATGTGTTTCAACATTGTTTTGTCTTAATAGGAGGGCTGACCGTTCATTTCTCGCCGGATGATAAGTGTCTGTCGACAATTTTCCCGTGTCGATTGTCCAGGAGGATATAACCGAGCGTTTGTTGCGTTTTTTATTTATAAAAGGCCCCTTATCCTTCAAAGCTTGGTCAGCCTGCTCTTTCAGTGCAAGCGACTTTCCAAATAGCTTTCTAATCTCGATACGTTCAGCATCGGTCAATTTTCGCCCACTCGGGATGCGGCGACCAAAATTGTCAAAGGTCATTTCATCGGAAACTTTTTTCTCCTTCGCAATCGCAGCATCGTAAGCTGCTTTCGCCTCAGCAATCAACTTTTTTATAAAGTCCATTTGTTAATTACCTAAGTTAATTTTACATTTTAATTGTAATATTTCTAAATCTTCATCAGTGATTCCCAAGGCTTCAGTGAGTGGGATAACCATCTCGTCTGACTCTTCAGGCTGTGAATATTTATCTATGTGTTTCAACATTGTTTTGAGTTCGTGTTGTGCCATCCGCAATGCTTGAGGGATGACAGTCAATTTTCCGCCGACAATATCGGCGATCTGGTATTTGTGGCCATCATAGCTATTCAATCCAGTCGGATCCAATAGCAAAAACGCCCTGCGATATGATGGCATCCTGTGAGATACGTCTTTCACCTCGACCCATTCCCGGAGCCTGGCGTTCGCCTTGACTTCATCCCAGGGATGATCATCCCGAGCTTTAGGCATATTCGAGAATCGCTGGAGGGATTTGAATCCCGTCACCTTTGCGAGTTCGTTCATTCCGAACACCACCGATGACACCTCATGCAGGCTGACCTCTTCAAGCGTCCGCGAGTGTCCATTCTCAGATTTCTCGGGGAAGCTTTCCCGGATCACGTTATAACCGATCGAGAAGTCAGTCAAATGACCCTCGACAATCTTGGTCACGGCATCCCGGACAGATTGAGCTTTCGATAATGCGATCTTGATGAACAGGCCGAAGTCGTCCTCGACCGCCTCGGTGACCGTCCCGGCAATGGCCGCAACTTCCCACCAGTTATGATCCAGCAGGAATTTGACCGCCCCGTTCTTGACCCGTTCCTTGATGGTACGGGCAAAGGCTCCCTTGATGATCACATCACCGCCGGAGTCCACATTATCAAATACTGCGGCATATCCTTCCAGGGTGTCTGGCGAATCCGCCGATATCTTAAATTCTGATTTACACGCTAATATCATTATATCTCCTCAAATATTGGGACAACTACACACCGACAATTGGGATGCAATGTCGGACCCTCCACGGTTTCGTAATTTAATTTCATAATTTTAGGCACTTCATCACCCGTGGAGGGATCCTTAACATTCACGATGAACGTATCCCCCTGCTCGAAAAACGGTTCGCCGATCATAGTCTTGCGACCATTCATTTCGAGACACCAATCGCAGGCATCGTCAACGGATTTCCATTCCATTGTCTTAATTCCTGCCTGACGGTAAGCTTCGATGCTGCCCTGGTTCGCAGCCCTAACTGTCTCAGTTCTGGCAACCATGTTAGCTCTGGGCACAGTCCATTCCTCAAACTTGACTAACAGGCTATCCCGCATCTCCGGGAATGACAGATTACCCTCCTGTGCTTTGATCACAATCGACCGGACGTCATCGGCACTCGTGCTCGATATGCTGGCAGCAAACTTGAATTTGTACGTCTTGATAAACTCTAATGCTTCGGCACTGCTTATATTGAACGATGTCCCCAGCACTGCGGCCGCCTCCTCACCAGCCGATATCGCTATCGCACTCAATGACTCAGCTGCTCCCTTTTCGATACGTAACGCCCATTCGCCCTCAAGCTCATTGATAGCGTTCTTCATGGCATTAAATTCCTGTTGATTGATTTCTTTGAATCCTTTCTTTCCATTGATGGCTTTGAAGGATTTCATAACCTCTTTTGATTCTTTCTTAAATTCCTTTTTAGCATCTTTCTCAACATCATCCATCAGGCTCTCGGCATTGTTTCGCCGACCGATCGCCTCGTCCAGCTGACTCAATGGATCCGGATCAGCTTTCGTCTGGTGATTATGTCCGCAGCCCTTCGACTGGTTGACTGTGACCGACTGTGAACTGGACGTACTATAATCGCTACCGCCCTCAACGGCCGGATCATATCCCAAACTGTCTCGAGCCTCGTCCCTGGTGATTATGCCTTTCTCATAATCCATCCGGATATTTTCATTCCGTTTGGATCGCAGTCCCTCAAACGCCACTACCCTCGATATATCAAAATAAACGATCAGCCCTTTGTCGATATCAGTAACCAACATCGTATTAATAATATCATCAATCTGGTTATGCAGTGGTGATATCGTCCCCTCGTAAAATGCCCTGATCGCCTGCTCATAATTAGCAAGCGTTCCGTGTTTCAATCCGACATTAGCTCCGAGAACTATCGGAGGCACTTGGAATGCCGTGCAAATTCTTGATTCTGTCAGGTCCCGCAGTTGGTCAAATCCGAGCTGGGTCATATCCATTGAAATCGTCTCGATTGATTCCGTCCCCGATATAAACGAAACGCCACCACGTTTCTTGCCACCGTGATTCGCCAGCCATGCCTCTTTAGAGACCTTCGCCTGATCCTCGGTCATACTGTCGTCGCTACGCACCACCACCGCCGGGATGGCTCCGTTATTGAGCAATGCCAGGCCATAATCGGTGGCCGTATTGTCAGACTCGAGCTGCCGGAGTGCCGCCTGGATCGGTGACATCCCAAAGAACGGATTCAATGGATCCGGGAGCACGATGTGAATGATGTCCTCGGGCGGAACAACGAACTGGCGACCGCCGATCGTGTAAATATATGACTCGATAAACTTGTCAGTCCCCGGCACGATGCTCACATAATCCGGCCTCAATATTTCCAATTCCACAACATCCCCGGATCGACTCCTGACTTTCTGAATAAAAGCATTGCCGGATAACTGCAGATCCATCATCATATGACTCTGAAAAGCATATCCGGACTCGTAACTATTCGGCTTTGTCAACAGCAGCTGTAATCTGTGTTCAGGCATCGGCTTCCGGTCATCCTTAGTCAGCACCCTCATCGGAGCCTCGGCGAATGCCTGCATGATCTTCCGGACACAGCCATAAGCCAGGGCGTTAGATCGGTACGTGTTCGCCGCAAAGTTCGAGTAACTATAAGTTGAATATGTCGGAGTTGGCGGCTTCCCAGATATATACACGCCGGATGTTTTTGTCTGAGTCAGTTTGTTGATCGCTGACTTATATAGGGCATTTGCTAATCGTTTCATGCTACAAATAACTCCCTTTGTGCTAATCTTTGCCGGGCAATCTCGCAATACTTCTGCTCAAGTTCGATACCTATATAGTTGCGAGCTAATTCACGACAGGCAACCAATGAACTCCCCGTCCCTGCAAAGCTGTCCAAAACCAAAGCATCAGGCTTTGAGCTAACCTCTATAATGTGCCTGAGTAAATCTTGAGGCTTTTCGCATGGGTGCTTTCCTTTATAGAAGGTAACAGGCTCAAACGTCCAGACATCCGTATAAGGAATATCAGCCGTGACGCTGAAAGGTCTTCTCAACTCCTCATACTCTGCTCTCAACTCCTCATACTCTTCTCTCAACTCCTCATACTCTGCTCTCAAGTCTGAATACTCTCGCTGAAGGTATGAACCACCGCTGGAATTAAGGAGGGTTCGCAACCAATGATAATTTTCCTCGGTGGGTAACTCCCACTGAACCAAGTTAAACCAATGTCCGGCCATCCCCGTAACAGTTCGGCTCCCTGTTTTCTTTTGGAAATGTTCAGCTATAGACGTAACCGTGAACCCTGACAAAGCCCTCTCCCCGTCCAAATAACTTCTCAAAGGCTCAAATATAAACCCTCGCAACTCATCACACTTCTTCTCATAACCAGCCTCGCCCTTTGCCGAATTGTCAGCACCGTAATGCTCTGCGAATATGATCCGCTCGGTTGCTGGGAAGAAACACCTCGCATCCTCTTTGCAAGTTTGTCGATGTTTACCTCTACGCTCTGGAGTGTACTTATACCAACTGATATTATTCAACACATTCAACCGCTCTCGAATCAGAACCTCAACCCTCGTTCCCATCTGAGGACTCGCAAAACAATAAAGCGAACCATTCGGCTTCAATACCCTCGCCCATTGCTCAACAATACTATCAAGCCATTTTAAGAACGCCTCTGGCTTATCCCATTGGCGATCCCAGCCCTCATTCTTAATCTTGAAATACGGCGGATCGGTAACTACCAAGTCAATAGAACTGTCAGGGATATCTTTCATAACCTCTAAACAATCGCCCTGAATCACCTTGTTAATCATCGAGTCAATCATCACACCACCCACACCTTCTTATTTGGTTTCCCGAATGCCGTGAACAGAGCATACCTGATCCCATCCATCGCATGATCGTTTTCTTTCAATGGCTCCTCGAGTTGGTTTTCGTTGCGAT
>Ga0209434_1000894_pt1 | contig 13720 bp, 6 predicted proteins | sample ETNvirnome_2_300_FD_184068 | JGI IMG/M metagenome (GOLD analysis project Ga0209434, IMG submission 184068) | Marine viral communities from the Pacific Ocean - ETNP_2_300 (SPAdes) (version 2) | ecosystem: Environmental > Aquatic > Marine > Oceanic | place: Pacific Ocean | collected 2013-06-22
CAATCCCCCCTTACGGGCTCAGAGGGGATAGAGGGCGAGCTTCAAAATGGTTATAATTTATTTTTTAATGCAACAGATGGTCGCACTAATCTGCGCACCCCATTCGCGGCAGCCACCTACAGTCGCCGTATTCCTGAAAGCACGGACGCTGGATCCGGACCCGGCACCGGCGTGTGCGTTTTTGCAGGAGACACCAAGTGGGAAGCGGCTTCTCAAGCGGGAGTAAATCCATTTTATGATGATTATAATTCATATGTTGAAGAACTAAAAAGAATCGGCAAAGATTATGGCATTGTACCAGAATTTAGAATTAGTGAACAGATGGAATACATTCAGGACAATGGGGGTGATTTTAATTCTCCACCACTCAACAAGGGCTGGCTGTCTTTGACGGGATCAACAGTTAGTAGCAGCGCTGATGAAACTTTTTATACGGTATATACGTATAGCGATTTCATGAAATATTTTAAAGTGGTACAAACAGACTATTCACCTGACAGAGGAGTTATACCTAGCGAATTAACGCTCGAATGCGAAGCGCTAATTAAATTTTTGCCATACGATGGATTTTATCCAGCCCAAAGAACTGTACAGCTAGCAAAACTATTTAGTCAATCTTACGGCCCTTCCGCCGAGTTAACTGGCGATGATGCTAACTTCAGAACTATGGTGGCTCCGTTCTTCTCACCCGGCTTATTGTATAATTCAATTAAATCTGGCCTTGCAGTGGATTATCCGATTGCTACTGGAACGCTAGGAACTAATCTTTTCATCACAGGCTCGGACCACAACAATACCCAAGATCGTCCCGGCGATGCGCGTTTAAGCGGTGCTTTTGACTTTAGGCTGCCCTTTGAGACACTCCTTTCGCCATGGCACGGAACCGAAGTCCACCAGGTTATAGATACAGAACCACACCCAACTGCATCAATTGATAGCACTGCTAGTTTTGGCGGGGAAGACACGCCTTTGTATAGATATGCTATAAATAACTTTTTGGCAGAAGTGCCGTCTTTCTTCTTAGAAGGCGGCGGATTAAGTACGCTACAATCTATAAAAGATATAAATACAATAGAGGCCCAAGCCGACAAAGAGTATAAAATGAGGATTGTTTGTCATAATGGCAAAGCTAGCAATCTTAAAATATTAACAGATGAAACCAAGGGTTCCATGGCTGCATATCGTATCAATCAGACAGCTTCTTTCATCTATAATGAACCTCAAGGGGCCATGTACCATAGGACATTTGACACTGGAAGTGGGACAGGATATCGCATGCGACATGTAGGCGAAAATAACCGCACATTGGCGTATGGTTCATCTTTCGGGCCACCGTGCGATGCTCCATATCGCGAGACCCGACTTGGAGCGGAAATATTATCAGAGTCTAGTTTTGAACCCTTTACGCCTCCCTATTACAATGGTTATAGTCATATTGAATTCACCTGGACACCATCGGCAGAAGGTAAAAAAGACATAACTGATATGGCTAATTCTACAATTAGTCTCCACCGCGAATGCACGAGAGAGTCCGGCTCCGGTGAAGGTACGTGTGCCGGAAACAATGCGATGTCTCTTACCGCCTCTTTAAATTATAAACAAATTGTAAGTACGCCAGATCCTCTGACAGGTGACGTCGCGACCGGCGGTGACAGTTGGGTTATTCAACCTAAGTGGGAATGTCCTATATTAGATTTTAGTGGCTCTAGCATTGAACTACCCGAGGGCGGTGGTTCCGGGTCTGTTGCCAAGGGCATGTGGCACCAGTATACTTCCACAGTGCCCGTAGGCGACGCAGCAACATATTTATCTATTCAAGATGTACCAGGCCATGATCCGGACCTTTCTCTAAGAAAACTTTTAGGCTATAACGATAATAACAATAGTGTGCAGTTAGGAGTGGTGTCTAACGAGGGAAAAACAGTCAGAGAAGCAGTTGTGGCAATTCCATTTATACCAAATCTAAATAACCCGGGCGGCAAAGATTATTTTTATATTGATACTAATACGATTTTATGGGCAAAGGATGCAGTCACCCTAGAAGACCCCAATGCCAGCGAGTTTGATAAACAAAAAGCGGCCAATTCTATATCTAATTTCAAAGATCAATCAGCTTCGACATGGAAATACAAGCCAGCACAAAGTGTTATCGACATGGTTAAAACAATGCAAAAATATGTTATACCGCCTCAATTTGATTTTTTACGCAAAGGAGAATACGACTCGGCACCAGATCTTCCTTTTGCAATGTTTCTTTTTGAGTTTGAAACAAAGCTTACCCAAAAAGATTTAATAAATATTTGGCAAAATTTACCGCCAGACGATATCAATAATAGCTCTATAGGTAACAAGAGCTTAAGCCAGGCAGTTACTAAAAAAGCGAGTGCGCCATTCAATTGGCCAGGCAAAAAGCCTCTAAACCTAACAAAACGCAAAGATCTTCTTATACAATCAGCCGAGAGCAAAGTAGATAACTGGAAAGGATTCGACATATTGAATGATCGACCAGCAGAAGGTACCCAAAAATATATCGATGAATGGACATGGGAGGATATAGTTCCAGAGGGGCCCACCGACACCGGTGACTTCAACAAGGGATACCCGCACGATATTCAATGGATGGTATTTAAAGTGAAACAAAAAGCAAAAACTAATTATTATGATTTAACAGCCAAGATCGAGGAGCCGGCTAGCAATTGGGCGATTCCACACTACAGCTATAACTGGCCATATGATTTCTTTTCTTTGGTCGAGCTAATTAAATTAAATGTCGCATACAAATTTGAAGATAACCCCACTGTAGCATTCGAGTGGGATCCCGGCCCGGGCGACGCAGATCCAGCAGGAGATTATAAAATTGGTAGTGCAGGCGGATTCGGCAACCCCCCAACGCCCCAAGCCGGGGAAGTTCAAACCGAAGACCCCATCGCGGCCGTAGCCGCAGATCTCGCTCGATTGAAAGGTAGCACTACCGCAGATGCTACTAAGGCAATTGCTAAAACCGCAGCCAAAATAACCAAAGCTAGCGACGCCGGCGGTGGCCCATTTGGCACCGGTGGCAACTCCGGCAAAGGAGGGCCCTGGTAGTGAGCTTTCTAGACCCTAAAGAAAGAGTTATTGATTTACAATTAACTTCATATGGAAGATATTTATTGTCTGCGGGCCGTTTTAAGCCTGCAGAATATGCTTTTTTTGATAGCGATATCATTTATGATCAACGCTTTGTTCAAAGCGGTACTACAAGAGTGGCGGAATTACAAAGCAACATCGAAGGGCGGATTCAGGAGAATACACCACGGCTAGCAGTACAAACCATTTATAGACCAGCAGAAGTCGGGGTTTTTGCCACAAGCAACAATTTAGTATCTAATTTAATGCCAGGAATTTTGGCCGACAAAGCAAATAAGATATCACAGACTCCGGACAAATCACACATATTCTATGAGCCAATCGGTAATTCTGCCTATAATTCTAATAATATATCTGCATGGGACATAGGATTTTATAAGGCGCAACTTACTAGCTCGGTCTCCGCCCTCACCTCGTCTTGTACACCATCAAGCTGCCCATGGGCCGGCCCAACTCTTTTTATCCCACAATTATCGTGTTCTCTTCAATATTCTATTGAAACTTATAAACCAGATTTAGAAATGCAAAATTCAAATGAAAATTCTGAATATGATATTGAGGAAGACTCTATTTATGATACAAATATCCCAATTATGTTTGACAATGGATCATATATGATTTATAGAGACGACTTTGCTTTATTGAAAATAGAAGAAGCAAATACCGAATTTTTAAAAGAAAATTTTGAATTGGAAGTTTTTAAAATCGAAGAAATTGTAGGCGGCTCAAAAAAAGATGCAGATGGCAATACAGTGCCTACCTACTCTGAATCGCTAGTGCCGTTATATTTTCAAGGTGACAATATAGATGAAACTTCTCGTGTTGATTATTATTTTAATGTTGATATTGATTTTGAAATAAGCGAAGAAGAATATTGTAATTTAACTAAAGGGTCTCAAGATAAAATTAAAAATATTTATACCGATAAAGTATTTAATTGTGAGAGCAGAGAAGAAACATTGCGTTCTTTAAATATATATGGCACTAAAGAAAATCAAGACCCCGGAGATATTTGCGAATGAGCACCACTAATTTTGAATTTAACGGCCTTACAGATTCTATTTTACCAAATGTTTATATCAATAGAATTATTTTAGAGCAGCTAAATTCGCAACTTCCCTCTAGCAATAAATATGATATGAGCCCCCATATCAACACATCGGCACAAGATGGCAAAAATATAAGCGCGATACCAACTGGTGGTTATGAAAACGTGTTAAAAGTTACCCTTGACATGTTTTTGGAGATCCCTAAAATTGACGACAATGATTTTTGGAATATGATTTTTAGCGAAGACCTGATGAATTATTTGTCTGTTAGTACACAATTTTATAGCGGCAAAACCGGAAGAACATATTATATGATGGAGATGGGCCAAGAGCTGCCTACAGGCACTCCTATTCCGTTTAATGAGATGAAAGGTGTAACACCACCCTCTTTTACCAAGATGGATTTAGGCGCCCATGAAGCGCTCGGCCACTATGGCAAAGAAAAACAAACAGCCGCCAAAAAGAAATATAAAGAATTTTTACCAGATGGCACCGCGGTATTTAAAATACCTATTCAAGTAGTTACTCACATATCTGATGCATTCCCTACTGATTTAGCTGTTATCGCATATTGTACAATTGATTTTGACGCGCTCATCGACGAATTCGGAGACCTGGACGTGGACCTGACCGGCCTCACGATTCCAGGCACCCCCAGTGAACATCCGCGCGGCCGCCTTGCATCAGAAGTGATTATTAAAGACAATAAAATTCAAGACAAAGGAATGTTATTTTTCATTTCAAACGAACAGTACACGACGACGACTTTTGACCACCTCAAAGGACAAATTTGGCTTGGTGACGTGCACAAGTCGTCCAAGAGATATATGGCTGGGAAAACGCATGATAGTGATGTTCCCCACCCTTACTTAGATTATGTTATTGTACCGAACAATCGTATACAAGATTTTAGGCAGATGGCAACAATACAAAAGCAATTATTTAATTTTACTCCTGTCACCGATTTAGTTTTTGGAGGAAGCTACTCAAAAAATATTGGCACCAAAGCTCTTGATAACCCAGCAATTTTTTCTAATTTGATATCTACGACAACCCAAGATGGAAAGGTAAAATTATTTTTTAATATTGATTGGGGCAAATTAATTAAGAAATATTGCGCAGTCCCTGCCTTAATAGATAAATTGTCATCTAAGTCAGGATTAGAAGAGTTTTTAACCTCTGGGGCTGCAGCCACTTTCTTTTCTTTTAAAGTTTTTAGAGAAGAGATTGGAGTACCACATAGTGTAATAAACCAAGATAATAGAAATCTAATTTATGATGGCTATCCAAAGGTTTTTTACCAAAGAAAAGGAGATCTACTGCCCCTCTCCTCTCTAGTGCCAGTCCCTCTTTATATAGATGAGCCGTATGCTGGCTTTGTAAAAAGCTACTCTTTTACAGACTATCGTAAAGATCCAAGCGCACAACAAACTAAACCCGGCAAAGCATGGACTAATTCACCAAGACATATCAGTGGAAAGTTTAAGTATTCGGTTGAGATCGTCGTTCATGATCCAACGGTATCATATTTAATTGATCAATTTCAAATAGCGCAAACCGCCACTAATATGTTAAAAGACTATACACAGCTTGCCAATGGTCAGGGATCAGAAACATATTGGAATAGTTATTTAGGAAAATTCAATGAAAAGTTTAAATTAAAAAAGCTCCAATGGAGCCCAATACTCGCCGCCGTCAAAGTATTTTCTCGCATGGCAAGCCTGTTTCGTTCGGATTACGTTCAGTCCACCGAAGTGGATTTGGCCCCGGGAGAGAACGCAGATACAAACCGCTGGGTGGAATGGGGACTGGCCTTCCACACAATGATATCGCCAGACACAGGATCACCGGATTCTATAGCCACTGTATATGAAATATTTACTACATTGACCTCTCAAATAAAAAATGTTATTGAATCCTTTTCTACCGCCACGCTTCCTAAAGAATCATCAGGGGTAGATACAGCTGGCAACAAAATATTACAACAATTTACTAAAACGCCCGTAGGGGCGTCACTCCCGCAGAGGAAAATTAAAGTTGTGCACACCTTTAAAGATCCGGCCGATATAGTTGATACAACCATGACCGCAGCGGGTCATGATATTTTTGCCCATGTTCAAAATATTTCTTCATACGAAATAGGTTTAAAAGTAATACATGCGCGCGGCTACGTAGAAGAGTCTGATAGAGAAATGGCACAACTTTTTAACCCTGATTTCCCGGCCGCTGTCCCTGTCCTTTTTGAAATAGACCATACCAAGCTTAAAGACAAGAATATTGCAATCAATGCGAACTTCGCTACTGCAAAGGGCCATTTTTTTACTGTCCCAGAAGATACAAATCCAGCATCGCACGATCTCTTACATACAGTTTTACCAGACGCTATCGTGAGTCGCGACGACGATGAATTTTCTTATGCGATGTTGATTAATAATATAATCCGTTATAAATTTGATTTATTTGGGAATCCTGATAAAAAATCTTTTTTAGGTTACGAGTTCATGAATGATCCGAGTTCGGCAGACTTGCCCACCACAATCGGGCACAAAATGGAAAGAATTATTAAGGAATACCAATCATTAGCTCATCAAGGCGCCATTTTTGGACACGCTACCAGCGCCTGGACAGGCAAACTGGTTCCACCGAGCACAGGAACAGCAACAGAAACAGAAACGGAAACGGGATCCCCCGGCGATGATACCAACAAATTGCCCTGGGCGAAAGACATAAAACAAGAAAGGTTTTTATTAGCATTAATTATGCAAGATTATTTTAATTTAAGTTTTGATAATAAGAGCCTTGCAATGTTTAACACAAATAAGAAACATACTATAATTGGTAGATATTTTAATAATCTTGTCGCACAGATCGAGGTGAATCCATATGGTTTCGGCCCCATCACTGAGGCGCACGCGATGAAGGCACTGCAGGACGATCCGGGCCAAAGCCGGGCAGGATATTGGAGCAACAAGATCAAAACTCTCATCAAAAATGGTACACGAAGAAGCACACAAGGCCTTCTCCCCCAGAACGTGTCAGGGCCCGGAAATCAAGTAATACCAGGCTTAAGCGCTCTTCCAAATCAAATTAAAGCTTTAATATTTAATAATGTCGCAGGCGCCGCCCCCGCTGTAGACGCCTCAACACAAGACAAATTGAATGATAGAGTACGCTATGTTGATGATAACGAATTTAACAAGCTCTACAAAGCAAAAAAAATGCTCACAAGCCAGTTTGGTGAATTTTGGTTCAGACATCAGAATCTGATAGAAGTGGAGTATTTAAGCAGCTTTGGCAAAGCGGAGAAAATTCCCGTCCCGCCACCAGTAACCATAGTCGATGAAGAACAAGGTGTATTGGTAGCCCCCGGGGTGCCACCACCAGCTGCTTCAAGTGCGTTATCCCCACACCGCTATGAAGATGTTTATAATTCTTCTGTCGCGTCACCCAATTGGAAGCCGTTAACGGCGGCTAAAGCTGCATCGATAGGGAGTACTAACAAACTATTATTGTGTCGGTTAAAAAAATATAGACATCCAATCTTTAATCAAAAGGCATATAATATTTTAGATTTACCTTTATACGATGAATATTTTTTCTTACGTTTTGCAGACCCTGCGGAACCGGCCCTTTTTAAAGCCTCCACGTTAAACGCGGTGATAACACAACTGGGGAAAGAATATATAAAACTTAATTCTGGTATATAAAACTAATTATTTAAAAAGGAAATTTAAATGGCAATCAAAGCAATCCAACTATCAGACCCAGATTTTTTATCTCGCCTGGGCTCTGAATATATTTGTACGGGATTTATGTTTGATAAGGATATTAAGATGGAACCCATAGAATCACAGCTTTCAAAAGAGGGCTTTATCCCTGGCATAAACATTGCGCAAGCAGAAAGCGTCGCAGCAAAATTGGGCGAAGCAAAACAGGTAATGGGAGAGGGATACTTATAGATGACGGAAGAAGAAAAAGAGGAGTTTGAAAAAAAGTGGAAGGCCGCCCAATCCGCCGGTCAGACAGTCAAGGCCCAAGGCGCTCAATTAATTTGTATACCCGGAGATACTCCTTATCGAATAAGAAAGTGGTGGCAATCTATACACACTGGTGACGTCTTTGAAGGCCCCGCTCGCGCCACTGAAATCGCATCGGTAGAGGGTAAAACCATTGCGGAAACGGTGCCCGATTATCTTCACTCTCCTTATGACGCGATAAAGGTTTCCCCAAATCCAATTACTATACCATCTCCTTCAAACTTCGACGCGCCCAACGCTGGTACCATTGATCCAATAAGAAATAAGTTTTTCTCGTTTTTTGACGATAGGAGAATGGGCAACTATGCAGCGAATGGAGGCACACCACACATTGAGCTAAGGCGCCAAATGGGAGGGCAATATTGGAAAAAACAAAATCCCACCCCAGGCAAAGAACAAGTTTATAAAACTATAGACGCCGATGGTAAGCCTGCAGGCATTACGTGGGAAACGCTAGAGTCGTGGGGAGTGCACGTCTCCCATCCACTTGCCGGTCAATATAAATATTATAAGCCCAAAGCCACCACGAACGGCCAGCATGAGCAATTAATAGAAATTATAGTGCCATCAGATTATGGAACCATGCTGGAAATTCCAGGAAGCAAATGGAAAACTACCATGGCTCTCGATGTCGAAACCGAGGACATGTTCGAGCTAGTGCTTAAGCATGGATGGGGAGGCCCCGAGGGCCCTCTTGGCCATGATTCTATGACATGGCTTACTGAATACGTTGGCGTCGACGCCGCAAATTATATTCAGGCTTGGACTGACCAATATGATCAATCATTTTTTGACGGCGCTTTTATATTAAATAAACCGTTTGTCGAGAGCGCCTATCAAGAAGCGCTTGGAGAAAAAATAGGAATATCTGATCCTGTAAAAGTTCAAGCACATTATAATTTTTATTTAGCACCTTATGAAAACATTATCAAAGATAATGAGATTGTCCCAGCCGGCAGCGAGGCTAACCTGTTACCTAACTTATATGGCATAATGGTTGATGCAAAAAATGAAGACAAGGAAAATTATTTGTTTAAACATGCAGACAATTGGCAATATTTGCATCCTTACAACAGTGTTTGGACCAGCACCATCACTAGTCCGGAAGAGGCGCTGCAGCAGCACTATGAAGGCGCCAAGGCAAAATGGGGATCATTCAAAGTCCCTAGGATATACGGGGACCCATCCAAGGGCCCCCACATAGACACCCATAATGAATATTTAAATAAGTTTGCTATGAGATTGAAAGGAGGGTCCACCAACAAAGGCGGTACCGCCGCCGGTTTTAAGTGGTCATCATATCCAAAACGGTTGAACGCGAAAAGATATAGCACAACCGGCATATCAGCATATCAACTAAAAGATTTTATGGACGAAGCAGATAGAATTAAAAAGTTTTTTCCCATGCACGCTGATATAGAAATCCCCGCATCTAATAAAGGTGAATTTGGAAACATACTTCATGAAGCCGGGATGTTTGATCAATTTATGCAATTAATGATGGCACTAATATACCCTGATCCTGGGGGCCCCCACACCACCACACCTGGCACGGCCTCGACTATTAAAACTGCAATAGTAAAAAAAGATTCTACTATAACTGATAACCCACAAAATCCTGGAGATGTGGATTTAAGTAAACAACAAGATAGTCTTTATTATGAGCCGCTCATCGCACTATACCTAACCAAGCTTCTAGAACAATCTTCAAAACAATCTTCAATGCCGGATATGGATACTGTGTCGAGCCCCAGCTTCCTAGCTTTTCTGAACGCGACAGACCTACTCACCTCTAGTCCAAATGCGAACATGGCTAATTACCACGGGCTTGGTTCTGGTATCGAAACAAAAAACTCTAGCCAATACCAGCGGAATCACATTGTTTTTGGAAAAGAAAGTGTACCTGTAAATTGGGTTAGCAATATAAAGTGGGCAATAAATAAAAACAAAATTAATAAATTTATTGAACAGAAAACAAGAAGTGTGAGTGATATATATGATGGCAAATATGCACATTCTGAAGTGTTGTTTTATGAAATAGTAAAATTTCGCACCGAACCAGGGTCTGAGATAGGAGCCGCAAATGCTTCTTTTGTTCAAAATATATTTCTACCGAATGCGCCCGGGCTCGAAGTATTAAAATATGTAGATACGCAAGTAAAATTTGGCGAAGAGTATTACTATCAGGTCTATGCCCACACCATGGTGGTCGGAACACAATATCAAATGGCTCTGAGGCCGTCGTTTGCGACCATTAAAGACACGCCGCCGGCCGGCCCAGAATACACCGCGGATGTAAACAAACATTTACTTACTTATAAATTTGCGCCCTCGGTTCACTTAATGAGGGTACCTTATTATAACACGTATGTAACAATGCAGGATGCTGTTCAATTTTATAAATCGACAAACTCTGCGGGTACCCCAGTAAAACTTCGAAGTTACAACCCACACAAACTAGAGAGGACGCCAATCTGGGACAAACCCCCGGTTTTTCCGGACATAGTATTTCATCCTCTATATGGCGAAAAAAATAAAATATTAATAAACAGTAATTTTAATGTTGGTGAATATGATTTGAATCCATTTTTTATTGACGAAGTAGAGAAAGATAATTTAGATATGATTAGAAGGAACCAGAAAAAACTGACCGGCCCAATAACTTTTAGAGGTGATGATTTTTGTGGGTCGATAGAGGTTTTAAGAACAGATAAAAAACCTCTTGCATATAGTGATTTTAAAGATTCAAAAATAGCCACCTTGGGAGGCACCTCTCACTTCGGAAAAATTATTGAACAGGAGCCAAACAAAGAATATTATTATACGGCCAGAGCCATAGATAAACATGGAAATTATTCCAACCCCTCACCGATTTACCAGGTAATAATTATAGCTAAAGTGTCCGAGGCACCTTATACTATTATCAATATGTTTTTTGTTGACGAGACAGAAGAGAAGAAACCAGTCAAAAGAAAAAATTTAATGAAATATATAAGAATACAGCCTTCTTTTGATCAGTCTTTTTTAAATGATTCTAAAATAACTAATGACAATGAGTTTAAAGAAGGCGGAGCGGAACTATTTAAGGACACATGTTTGACTGCTGGGCCTTCCCTTGGGTCCTACATTGGCAAGTTAGGAATTTCCACCGTATTTGGGAAAAAATTTAAATTTAGATTTACTAGCAAAAAAACAGGAAAAAAGTTTGATTTAAACCTTCAAATACAAAATCCAGGTTTTACGTCTGTAGACAACAAAACTACAAAAGGCGAACAAGATAATTACAGTTCAGGAAAATGTTGATTAAAGAGTGAAAAAACAAATAAAACTTACTAATTATCTAGAGTAAAGGAGTATTATTATGGCGTTTTTGGACAATAGTGGCGATATTATTTTGGATGCAGTCTTAACAGACGCGGGCAGAAAGAAGTTAGCAGAAGGCAATGGCTCTTTCAGAATTACTAAATATGCTTTTGGTGACGATGAGATTGACTATTCTAATTACAACGCTAATCATTCTAGCGGCAGCGCGTATTATGATTTAGAAATTTTGCAAACCCCCACTTTGGAAGCCTTTACAAACAATGCTGCATCAATGAAATCCAAACTTATTACATTAACAAATAATAATATTCTTTATTTACCAGTAATAGTTTTAAACCAAAAAGATGACAGCTGTCAAGTTAATAATACGATTGGATCTGGCTCTCATGTTGTAGTTGTAGACTCAACCACTGCAGCCACATTTGCAGTCAACAGTGCGAACGGTGACACTTTAGGTTGGTATCTAAACGGGGTACAGCCAAGCAACAATACGGGTCGAAATATTAGATGCGACCAAGGCCTCAATACCGACGATATACCGGCCACCTTTAGGATTGATGCAGAGCTTCAAGAGAATCAGTATATTGTGGAGATTGATAATCGCTTTGGTACGATAGTTACCGGTCAGGCAGCTGCTCTCGGCGGAGGAGGAGAGTTGCAGCAATCTTGGTCGTATCTAGATGATGATAATATTGCCAGTTATTTCTTATCTACGGATGCGTATACTGGCACCACAGCGGCCAAGCCAACTGAGAATGCTGACTCGACTGATCTAATTATAAATCAGGCAATTGCAGGCCCCAGAGGCACACATCTGTTTTTCAGAATTCAGGCCTCAACCAATCTTAGAACAAGCACTTATTTGTTTGACAGGCTTGGAAGCACTTTTAATTACAATGTCCCCACTGGAACCAGCACCATGTCCTCGGGCTGCAAAACATTCAGCTTTATAGATACAATAATAAGAGTTACTGGCGCCACAACAGGGTATAAAATAGATATTCCGGTTAGATTTGTAAAACAAACCGGTACCTGCTAAAAGGAAGGAAAATATGGCTACTACATTTAAGACATTTTTAAATAATGACATTGCGTCAACAAGAACATTACTACACGAAGCAATCCCGATTACGGGTTCAATTGCATCAGGAACATATTCCGATGAGAATATTAAAAACTATGCTCACGGAATGTTCCAGTCGGTTTATGACTACCCCTACTTAAGTTCCTCGGCAAACCATATTTTTGACGTCACGGTCGGAATTAGCTCTAAAAGTGAATTTACTGGAGGCGCCGACCCTGGCACCGGTCCCGATTATGTTTCTAGCCAGTTTTCAAAAAAACGAAATATTTACGATCAAATGGCACAAGTTTTTGTACCCTATTCTTCTAGTGGGGAGATCCAAGCATTTGATCAAGATGGCGACATCACCGCCGGCGGCCGCAAAATTAATGAAGCAATCTTCCTTAATTTTTCTCGGCTATTAAACAAAGATGAGATTAAGAAAGGTTCTTTTTCTGTAGCGTTTTTCACCGGCGGTGTAGAAACTGATGTAAATCCGGATACGAACAATTTATTAACAATTAGTGATTATGGTGCAACTAGCAGCTTTAAAGTTAATTCCCCCACAGGCGAATACGGACTATTATATACGGCCTCCGCAGACGCTGGTAACGGTAAAAAAGCCGTGGGCCACATCTATTATCAAGGAGGAGTTGCAGTTATAACAGCTAGCATTTTTAGTGATTATTCTGGCAAACCTGTTACGATGTGTGGCTTTGGCGCAATTGAAGGCACATACAATAAAGATAGCTATCAAACTGTTTTATCGGCCTCCACGATTCAATCGTTTGCCGACGGCGTTAGAAATAGATTGTCGACCATGCAATTTAATAATACTACAGAATTAAATTCAACAATTTATTTTTGCAGGGCCAATGTAGGAGATTTTAATTATTCTGCAAATCCAACGTATTTATCCTCAAGCAAGATAAGAGTTAAAGGCGATCTACCATTTGCAGAACCAGTCTCGTATATTACAACAATTGGTTTATATTCTCCCAGTAATGAATTATTGGCCGTCGCCAAGGTTTCAGAGCCTTTAAAGAAAACTCCTAGCAACGAGCTTACGTTGCGTGTCAGATTAGATTACTAATGATATGCCCTATTATAAATTTAAA
>Ga0209434_1000896_pt1 | contig 13687 bp, 7 predicted proteins | sample ETNvirnome_2_300_FD_184068 | JGI IMG/M metagenome (GOLD analysis project Ga0209434, IMG submission 184068) | Marine viral communities from the Pacific Ocean - ETNP_2_300 (SPAdes) (version 2) | ecosystem: Environmental > Aquatic > Marine > Oceanic | place: Pacific Ocean | collected 2013-06-22
GCCAGTACCACTGGTGCTGTCACTGAGTAGAATTTTTGCAATTGTTGCCATAATCGATTCCTACGAAAAAACTTGTTGGTGGAGGATGTGGTCCATGTCATTAGCGTCGGCACCACCGCTCTCCCAGGCCACACCCGAACCCGTCGAGGTTAAAACCTGACCGTCTGATCCTTGCCCGCCGTTTACTTTGTAATTTATCGCATCGACAACGCCCGAAAACGTGGCCTTTTGGTTGCTGTCCAACTTCAAAACGTTTGATTGTGACGCGTTCCCATCGGTCGTGTAAAAATACAAGGCCGCGCCATTCTCGGCGTTATTCCACGCTGCATCTGTCATGGCCTCGATTCTGGCACCCACAGTTTGTGTGCCGCTGCCATCCTCTGCGCCGGTGAATTCGATAACTCCGAGACGGTGGCTATCTCCCATTGCCGCGCCGTCATCGGAACTCAAGCGCATTGATCCGCCCGTGTTGGCGCTGGTGGTGGTGGTGTCTTTTACCTCAAATTGCGCGCCCGGATTGGTCGTGCCGACGCCAAGATTGCCCGAAAATGATGCACGTTTTTCGCTGTCAATCTTCAAAACGAGCGACTGATCTGCATCCGCGTCGGTCGTGTAGAAATATAACGCGGTCCCATTTTCCACATTGGTCCAGGCCGCATCGGTCAAGGCCTCGATCCGTGCGCCAACCACTTGGGTCCCGCTGGAGTCTTCAGCGCCGGTAAACTCGACGACCCCCAAGCGGTGGCTATCTCCCATAACTGCGCCATCATTGGCGCTAAGTCTCAGATGCCCACCAGTATTGGCACTGCTGGTTGTGGTGTCGTGAATATCAAGGTGCGCCCCTGGAGTTATCGTTCTAATACCAATGCGGTTGTTGGTTTCATCAACAGATAGCGTACCCTCATCAACGTCAAGATCAGGAAAAACAGCAACACCACCCGATGGCCCACCCGGAAAACTAGGATACTTAATGCCCATCAGCTACCTCGTGCTTTTTTAAACCAGAACTCGTAGTTACCGTCATTATCAGAAGAGCTATCAAAGCCAGGACGAAAATAGAGTTTCCCATCGGCTGCTACTAAACAGGGAATAGGAGTTGCAAAGACATCGTTAATGGGTTCATCTACAGTAGATGAACTATAGCCTAATCTTTCATTGATATCTTCACTTGTCCAGGCCGCTGTCTGTCCAAGTCTATGTGCATAGTTATTGCCTGTTCCACCTGTCTGAACATAATGAAAAGACACAAGTAACCAGACTGTTGAAGAATCCATTACCGGTAACTGTAGAGTGGTTTCTTCACTGGTTCCCACATTGGTGTGAGTACCAGCTACCCGAAAATATGTTGCTTCAGAACGGCCCATAGTTGCCTCCTATGTTGGATGACTACTCGATACCGACTGAATGTGCTGGAGCAAGAAGTACAGCACCTGCAGAAGAGTCTTTCGCTACAACATTTCCAATGACCATCGCAGCACTTCCGGCAGAAACACCCCAGCCTCCAGCCGTATTGGAAAGATAAACAGGGTAGCCAATAGCAGTTGCGGAATTGGTATCAACACCAGTAACGAGTTTATGGCTTACGACACGGATTGGTTCACCTGTGGCTGCAGCATGATCAGCAACTCCCAGCATACCGAGGTGTCGTCCTGCAACATTGGCATCTGCAGTGCGAAAGGAGATCTTATCTCCCGAGTATGAACAGGCTTGTACGATATCATTTGCAGCAATTGCACCACCGACAGCAGTACCGATAAAGGATCCGTGGTAGCCAGTACCATGTTGGGGTTCAAGATGGTCAGGTTTAATATGGGGCATGTGAGAATCTCCTTCTCTACTGAATTAATGCAGCCTAAGTATACGTTACATTGGGCGCGAGTAGAACACCTTTGCCCTCTTCTAATTGAATAACAGTTCCGATCTGTTTTTTCCCTACTTTGGGGGCAGATAGTGTCCAGCCACCTGTGCGACTAAGATAAACCGGATCTCCAGTTTTTCCTTTTTGTGTTTCCATTTCTACAACAGCATAAGATAAACAGCGAACTGAAGCATTGGCCTCTGTTGCATGATCGGCAACTGCAAGGAAACCATTATATAGACTTTTCTTGCGCGAAGAAGCGGGCGAAACCACAAGTCGATCTCCACTTCGGCCAACTACAATAACAACTTGGTCTTTCTCAAGTGCTTCTGTAGACTGCCCGCCGATGGCTCCGTGGTGGCCTTTATCCCTTTGTGGGTACAGGTATTGGGGTTTAATTTTTGGCATCGAGTTTCCTCTCTTACGGGACTATGCCCGCCTGAATTTTCAGGTATGTGTATTTGTTGTTTAGAGTATCACTAAATAGAAATTCGTCACACTATTCTTATTTCTTCGGTTCTTTCTTTATTTTCCCTTCTGCTTCTGCTTTTTCCCTTTCTCCTGCTAGCCTACTTTCTTCAGCGATAGCTCTTAATTTTGCAAGTTCTCGTCTATCTGAGTAGTCTGCCGTTATATCTCCCCAATAACTCCGTTCTAATGCAAGGCCAAAAGGTAATTCTACGCCCCTCTCTTTATCTATTATGTCCAACCTTCTTCTAGTCTGTTGTTCGGCTCCACCCGTTTGCCCTACTCTATGTTGTTGTGGCCCAGTTAGCTTCTCCCACGGTTTTAGTGCAGGTGTCTCAATGGGATAGGGTTTCGCTACCCCTGAATAAGCCCCTACAAACCATTTAAATCCTTTATATGCTTCATGGGCATCGAATGTAGTTTTTTTCTTCCCAGTTTTCGGATCTATTACTTTATCAAAAGCTCGCCTCGAATGGGGATTATCGAAGATTAGAGGATTGAGTATACCTCCAATCTCATTTGGAAGAATAGGTATCAGACGAAATGCTTGTACAGCCATAGAATCGAAAACAGGAGCATTATCGTGTGCTCTCCTGGGTGGGGTACTCCCAGCAAGTTCAAAGAACTTTTGTTCAAAAGGATTCAATCTAGTTTCTTTGGAGATATGGGATCCCCCTGTATCCCAACCCGTAAAGTTTTTTAGGGTTTGTTCAATTGGGATTTTATGTGTCGGATAATAAGCGTCCAACATTGGCTCCCAGAAACGCTCCTCCCAGTCAGGTGCTAATAGCTCATTTAATTCAGGGTTAAATACCGCTCCTATTTTAATAAGCGTACCAGTAAGGCCAACTCCAAAAGCATTCCATAAATCTGTAGCATCTAAGAGAGTTTGTCTAGGCATCATGTAGCCCAGATACTCGTATGGCTTTCCATGTATATTTAGATAATGCATTTTTTCTGCCTCATCTGTGCGTCGTGCTCCTATAAATCCTCGTTGTCGCGACCAGTCAGCCACCATGTAACGAGCTAATTCATCTAATCTCTGTTGTTCATCGGCATACTCGTCTCCGACACCAGGATCATAGATTAAAGGTACAGTATCCCGAAATACATATTGTTGATGTATTCGTTTCATCTTCGATGTGCCTTTAACAGCATCTACGAGGGCTTTATCAGGGCGAGTTAGTGGTTCCGTTACTGATGTTAGAGCTTGCTTCATCGCAAGTTTATAAAATCGATAGAAAGGAATCCATTTTCCAAAAAAATATTTTAATTCAAATTCTGTTAGCGCATGTTTCCAATCATATAGAGCGTTTTTTACTAATCTCGCAGATTCTTGGGGTGTGTGCCCTTTTTGGAGCATGTCCATATATAGGTTTGCTCGCTGCCTTTGCTGGACATAAGTAGCAAACCAGCTAATGTCATCACGCCAATTGCCCACTGCTTTAAGTATTCTTGCGGGAACTTTGTTTTCAATAGTGCGATGGAAATAAGAAAGTAAGTCTTCCCTAATTAAAGTATCAAGGACACCTTGCTCAATCATTGAATCTGTAACTCGTTTATTGGGCAGAATTTGTCCATGGTCTGTAATGGTTACGCCTTTTGGATTATGCCAAACTTTCTGTGCTGCAGGATTAAGCAAAGCATTAGTAATACTCCCGAGAACTGGGGTGCGCAGCATCCCCGGCATATTCTTCCGTATGTTTTCTTCAATCTGAGATTGTATTTTAAAGAGTTGGGTACTCCAAGAAGGCATCCCCAAGAGAAGCTGAAAACTTGTTTTCGTCGCTTGACCTAAGCCCTGTTCGTACCAAATCTGCGAAAAATCACCGATAAAGTTATTATAGAAATATGTAGGTCGTGGATTAATCAGCCCAGTGACAATGGAAGTACGCCATAATCGATTCCATTCCCATTTCCGGCCAAATGATATGATATCATCTATATTTCTTGCGCTTTTAAAGTCATCATGTAGCTCCTTTGTTATTGGAGCCATTGAATTATCAATCTCTTGAGCAATTGCATTCATCGTATAGAAAGGCCGACCGGACTCATCCGTTCCAGTCTGGACCAGATCAACTAGTCGAGTCTTATCTTTTCGTGCAGCTTTTGCACCACGGACATATGTCTGGGAATAGGGAATTCCCTGTCTGACCAAAACACGATTAATCTGACTAAATGGTGGAGATTCTTTTTGAACTGTTGTCGCTCCTGTTGGCTCCACATAGGGTTCCTGTACTCCCTTTCCCACTTCTTTCTTGAGCTTTTGTCCTGCGCGAAGTTGGAGAGCCGGGTCGGTTATTTCTCGAAACTCACTATTCAAAAAATGCCTTATATTCTTCGCATCTTCAGGAGAGAAGATGCCGCCAACAGCACGTCGTAAGAGTCTATTCATGCGGTATTGAATGGCAGCTTGCGAGGCAGCTTCCGCACCCATAAAGAGTTCTCTTATAGGTATAGTTGTACTTTCGCGGGGTGTACCAGCAGTTATATATCCACCCCCACCATATTCAGGGGTATGTCTGAAGGCTGCTTTTGTTTCGAGTCGGGCTGCTGAATCTGGAAAGAAAGTTTCTGATTTCGGAACCGCCCGTTCAACTCTACCTGTATAATCGGTCATATTCCAGACGAACTGTCTGAAAGTAGTAGCATCTTCCTGGATCGTTTTATACGCAAATCTATAATATTGCATAGCTTTCATCTGACTCATGTTCCCACCTTGGGGTACAGCCATACGTGAAAGAGCGACTAGAGGATTACCGCGTATGAATATTCTATCAATCCTCGTGCTCTGATCACTAGCTGCATTAGCTTTGAGAAGAGCTACATAACGAGTATCTTTCAAATCATTAATCTCTTTTTTCAAATCAGCTATTTTCTGTTGTCTTTTTGTACCTGTTTGCGGTCCTAGCCAAGTGGGTATTCCCCTTTTTCTCTGGTATTTCTTGTCCAATTCTACCAATCTTTGAATCTCTTGCTGCTTTACCGATATCTCCTTTTCTATTTTCTCAACGTTTTCATTGTATTCTTTAAGTGTTTTTTCGACATCGTTAAGATCATCTACCATTGTTTTGAGACGAGGATCTCCCCGCATCTGACTATGAGCATCTTTCCAGAAACCATGTAATCGTGTATGTGCTCCTCTGAGTTCTCTACCTTCTCCATCTACAAAGTCATACATTGCTTCGCGACGGAATTTAGTCTGATGACTCCTGGGGACTTTTCGAGCCTCTTTATCTGCGAACCTACCTATCCAATAAAATTCCTCGTCAAAATGATCTTTTAGGTAGTGCAGTGCTTTTGTAGCTTCCAAAACAGATTGCGAAGTTTTACCAATTTCTGCAAGTACAGGATCGGCTGACTGAGCAAGCAGAGTAATGCGATCCCGAAGCCAATCACCAGCAGTTACAGCTTTCCCTAAATTCGGATCCTGTTTTGCAAGATCCAGTGCCTCAACAAAAGTGATCGAATCTGCGTGAGGATCTGTAGCTCTTCTCGCCTTATGGAGTACCTCTGGCAACTGTTGCTGCAGCATGAAAGCTTCAGCAGATGTTAGCTTCATCCGTGTTTTGCCTTCACGAGATTTCTCTAAGATTGATCGGAGTAGGTCTCCAACTTCCCCCGTATTTGTCCCAAGGATAGCTTGTGTCGCTTCATCCCAATAGGGAGCAACTACTTCACTTATTGCAGGCCAACCATATTCACCCAGCAAGAAATGATTAAATTTTTCAGGATCAAGTAGTAACTCACCCTTTTTCAAAGCATTGTAAGGAGAGTCTGCTTTCTCTAAATAGAGAATTGCAGGAGCTAAAATATCTTTGAAACCTTTTGGCCCCTTCGGTAAACGGTTTAAAGCAGCCCTTCCAATGCGTATATCTCTTGCTGCTTCTCGATATGCTTGTTTCCAACCATTTGCGCGGGCTGTCTCACGCACCAGTCTCATATTAGCATTTATATGCTCTCGAATTTCTGCACGTTTCAGTCTAGCCGGATCATTCTTATACATTTCCTGTAATTCTTTCTCAGTTTCAAGAGAAGATTTTCTAAACCCATCAGCCTTCTCAGATAGTCGGCGTTCTTCTTTAAGCATCCAGGCAACGTCATCATCACTAATGTAATGGGCCAAACCCGCGTCTTCTACCCACATTCTCCGTACCGTTGGAACACCATAGCCAGCAGCAAGCTTTCGATCTGCTCCTTTCTTGGCATCATATGTAGAAACTGGAGGAGGCGCCCCTGCTTCTGCTTTTGAGAAAGGCGTTTCAATAGTTACCCACCGGCCCGCTGGACGCACTTCATCTAATACGACTTGAGAAGCCCCATTAAGTTTAGCTTCTACATGTTTGGCTGCTTGTTTAAGTTTATTTTGATCATCTGTTAATCTTAATAATCTTAGCACTGGAATTACTGCAGCTTGCCCAGCGTCGTTTGCTCTTTCAGCAGTGGTTGCCGGTGCAGCATCTCTGATAATTTTGTGACGTATCTCAGTGTCAATACGAAAATATCGTAGTGCTCGTCTCCCACTACTTATGATGTTCGATATTTCTGCGAGTTCTCCTGGTGAAACCTGCCCTTTTAGTGGCTTTTGTATATGTTTATCGTATCGCGATAGCATTTCTTCAAGAAGCTGTTTCCGTTCTCCCACAGAAAGACTTCTAGCCAACGATACTTCAAAATCTTTCATAGCTCCTGAACGCTCTATTGCACGTAGAATCTCAATTTCGAGTTCTGTAATATCGTTATGAACTTTGCGAAGTTCAGCTTTAGCCTTGATATTGGCATCCAGAACAACACGGTGTTCTTCTGTTAGCTGATCTATTTTTATGTCTATATCTTTTGCTTGCTTCCTTGCCTTAACTAGATCTTTTTTCAGCTTTGAAAATTCTAGTGCTACTGCAAGATGCCCTTCTCTCCAAACCTGTAAATCGTGTTCTGCTTTATTCTGTTGCCCAACTTCGGAAGCTAGCCGTGCCTGTGTAGCCTCGACTTTTGCCTCAACCCAATAAAGATCATCATCGGTACCCTTGGTTTTTGGGATTTTTTGAGATACTTTTGGCGATTCAACCCACCTAGCTCCTAAAAGCTGACGAGTCTCAACCGGAGACGGAATCCTTACTGCTTTCGTTCTCGCTTCCCAGATATCGCCCTTACGGGTATACGTTACTCCATCTTTTGTATAAACATCACCATCTATGGTCCGTGCTGTAATGTCCCGTTCAAAATCTTCTAAAATCTCGTTAAAATCTTTTTTTGATATTTCTACTGCTTCCTCTGCAGTCATTTGGCCCTGAGTTCTGTGATACTCAAATCGATCCTTCAGATATTTCTCGACAGCTTCAACGTCCATAAGATGGGCACCCGGAAGACCTATTGGGCTATGGTGCCCAATTGGACCATGGTATCCCCCCAATGTTTTCCCTGCTTCTGCTAGGGCATTTTCCGTATGCCTCAATTGTTCTGCTAAATGATCTAAATTTAGTTTTATATCAGGCTCGCCTCTAACCTCAATGGCGGTTTTTTTATTAATCAGAGGAGCAATCCGACGCCCTGCATCTGAATGATTTTTAAGAACATGATCTGCTTGCGTAAAAGTCTTACCTTGTTTGGTAGTAGTTAAATTTTCAAGAACATTAGCTAAACGACCTTCTGAATTTTTCCACGCTTTATATGTTTTTGCAATTTTCTGCCAGCCTTTCATACTCGACGCCAAAAACATCGTTACCGGATCTGCGCCTATTCCAGGTGAAAACTCTGCGATCCATCCAGCTATGGCTCCAAATCGTCGGAAATCTCTGATACTATCGTCATCTAGATCTAATACCCGTGCTAAGTGCCCATAAGAATCAGCCGCAACATCTGCTAAGAATTCATGTTGTTGCATGGTATCGAGCATAAATTTCAATTCTTCTGGATCATCAGTCTGTCCAGCCATCGTTCGCATACCATCGAGATACATCCTAGTGAAAGCTTCAATCCTTTTTCCTTTTTGAATCTTTCCAGGTCTTTTGGGATCTTCTACCTTGGGTAGAATATCTTTAAGGGTATGCCTAACTCCCAATGCTTGTTGTGTTCGTAAAGCACCGGCATACCACGAAGTCGGCATTACACTAGTCCAGTATTCTAGTGGATGCGGTTTTTGAAATTCACGAGCTTCGGTTGAGTAGGTACTTGTAGTCGAAGGCCACATTGTAGCAAGTGGGATAGAGATCCAACCCTGGAGTATATTAAGCTTCAGATTTCCGATTTCTCTATCGAGTTCCATAAGCGTTCGTACAGTAGGACGCCCCTTAGTAATCTCTCGTATCTGCTCTTCCGTTCGGAGATAACCCGCTTCTTCTAATCTTTTAGAAAGTCCTAGAGTCTTATGCCACTCCATTAATTTTTTTCGACTGCCCTCCCAATCAGTTATGGCGAAGGCTTCACCAGATCCTCCCATTTTTATCTGGTGTACGTTTATGTTAGTGGCCCGAGTTGCACGTTTATCAACCTCATTTCTTATAGCTATTTCTTGAATGAGTTGTTCTTCTGTCTTTGGGTAGTCGGGGTCTTGGCGTCCTAAATCCATATATATATGATCTGGATATTCGTTCCCCATTATATGTTCTACATTTGCTGGAAATGCATCTATTCTAAACGTAGTTTCATCGAAAACGTCATTTTTAAAAAATGTAAGATCCAAATATTTTGCTGGACCATGTATCCGATCTCTATATTTAGCTTCTCGCTCTAGCTCTGCGGCTCTTTTTGCATTTTCTATAAAGAGTTTGTACTCTTTTGGCTCTTCGCGGGCTGTGTCTATTAAAGATCTTTTAAGGGTATAGACATTATCTGTATCGCTCGCAATGACATCGAGAGGATCGCCCGAATATTCAGATTTCTTCGACTTAGTTAAATAAGGTAAATCGTATGATTTTTCTTTCTTGACATCTTCGACCATGGAATCCCAACCCTTGGGGGGGACTCTCTTCGCTTGTTCTTTCCAGGTTGTAAAGAAGTCACGTATATCAGCGTTTTCTTTTACGGATAGAGAGTGGAAACCTTCCTTAGCAATCTTATCTGCAATTTCATTACCGCGTTCTCCTCCCTCTGATCGTAAGATATTTAGAATAGAACTATCTTGTGGACGATCAGAGACTGGAGGAAGAGCTTTTTCCTTTAATTTTTGAAGTTCTCCTTCATACCCAGGTTTTTCGGCAAACCCAGGAATCAGTTCACCAGCAAATTGGTGAGATGCTACCTTTGCTTTGTCCACTGTCCTTCTATGGAGTTCCTCCGCTAGATCAGTTTCGGTTTTATAAACTTTAGCCGCAATTGCTGCAGCCATTTCAGGGTTACGTTTAGCAGCCGTCATCAAAACCGCTGTTGGATCTAAAGTTCCGACAGCAGGTGCATATGCTGCGACTGCCCCTGCTCCAGAAACCATCTGTTCTGCTGTGCGTATTTTCCAGTCTTTTAGCTCACGCGCTAAAGCAGTTTTTCGGACCCAAGTATTTCCTGTTGGATCAAATGTCTCTTGATCATATTCGTCGTGGTACTCGTCATCTGGCCTAAAAGCGAGTTCCTTAGACACAATCTTTTTAGTGGGTATCTTTATCCACTTGTTCTTTTCTGCTCCATGAGGTTCCCACGAAAACGTAGATTGTTCTTTAAGCGTAGGTTGCGAATAATCAGCATCATCTATACCGTAGGCTGATACTTTTTTATTAAGATCTTCTTCAGTAGGCATTGGTTACTCGATATTCCAAGGGTTCTGCTGCCGTCGTTTGAACTCCTTTTCTTCCCGTTTTCTCTTGCTCTCTGCTTGCATCTCATCTGAATAAGCTTGTGCTCGTTTTTCTGCGGCTGTCTGTAGTGCTTGAGCCTGTGCTCGTTTTTTTGCCGGAGTGAAAGGTGCTACCATTTCAATAGCTTCGCCAGCGCGAAGTGCTTCTGCTGTTTTCTTTCTTTCTGTTTCTGCAAACTCTGCTTCTGTCTCATCCTCTTCTGCAGAAACTCCGAGTTGGCCATACAAAGCATTTCTCCGTGCTTCATCGTAAGTGATTCCGGGTGTTTTTGTTTCAGGCCCACCCAGATCTCGTATCTCAGTTCCAGCAGGTTTGTAGGCAATAGCTGCGTCTAACTCCTCATCAGTAACTTCCATTGCACCTGTTGCAGCAGCACGCTTTTTAATGAGTTCCTTGGCGTCTCGATAGGTCAGTCCTTCCAATTCTTCGGGACTAATGATGAATTCACCTGTCGAGGGTTGTCCCATTCGAGGTTCTCCAACCTGGAAACGTGGATCTGTTGCTACGAGTTCCTGCAACTGCTTAATTGCATCGACATCTGCTTGAGTCTGTCTTCTGGCCCCCTCTAAATCTCGGCCTCGTTCTTTGACTGGAACATGTCCCTCAGTAATATCGGGCTTATCCAAGTCTTCCCAATCTGCGACATCAGCATAGAGTGGCCCGGTTCGATTCTCACGGTATTCGTTTAATACTTGGTTTTCTATTGCTTCTTTGGACATAGGTTGACCAGTGGCATCTGTATAAGTTTGACCAGCTTTATCCCCAGAAACTCTTACTGTTGTACCTCCTTCTTTATCGAGCCAGTAGCCTGCTCCATTAACCACAAAGAGAGTTCCATCTGGATCATCTGTGATTATCCCCTCTTTATCTAAATTAACTTGGGCCTGAAGATCTGGAAGATTACGTTTTCGCATAATCTCTTTTGCTTCTTCTTCAGTAACTTCACCGGCTGGAATATCTTCTTCTGGCCCCAAAGACTTGAAATCACCAGGATCAATCTCTTCGGCCCGCGAAGCGGCAGCTTCTTCTTCTGTGGGTTCTCCCTTTAAACCCCGTGCTTTAGCAATTCTATCTTTTAGTTTATTTAATCCAGAACCTACTTTGGTGAGGAGACTTCCGCTACTACCGGGACCACCACCTCTGGGTCTATTGGGAAAAACTGCGTCATAGTCTCCCGATAAGTAGGATCGGAATTTTGCCTTTGTACGTTCATGAGCCGGTCTATTCGGATCTGCAGCTATACCTCTATAGGCTGCTTGTACACTCTCATCTGAAGCCTGCCGTATATCCTGTGCTAACCACCGAAACCGTTGGCCATCTGGAACATTCTCCCATTTATTCTCTGCTATTCTCTCTTGAATTCCCTTATCACTCAAGATTGCATGTCTCATTTGTACATAAGCAGGATCGTCATCGTGAACAGGATCTCCTAATTCTTCGATGAAATCTGCTATCTCATCCCGAGTTTTTGTAAGATTGCCCTTAGCTAATTGGCCTGCACTCATTGGTCTTGGAACTGTTCCCCCACCTATAGGAGCTACTCCACCAGGTGCTGCCGTAACAGGCGCTCCAGTAGGTGCTCCCGCCAAAGGTGGTGCTGTAGCAGGAGGCACTCCAGCAGATGGTGAAACAGGTGTTCCTTCTCCGAGTGGAGGCGTTGTGGGGGTAACCCCCGCTACTGGACCTTCTTCTTCGACTTGAGTTTGTGTTGTAATTTCCTGAGTAGAAATTAACCTCTCTGGCGAACGCATACGACCATCAACGTACTCTACCTGTCTCTCTGCTGCCATAATTTGAGCTTTTCCAATTACAGAGGTAGTTTCTTGGATCTCGTCAAAGAGTGCATCTTTCTGGTCGATCAATTCTTGTACTGCTTGGTGCGTAAATTCTTTACCCCCTGCCTGCAGCATATCCGTCCCTTGTTCAAGTCTTGGAAGCCATATCTCATCTATCTCTTCCAACTCTCTTTGTACTTTATCTGCTCTCCCTATTATGGCTACGACCTGATCCCAATGTGGAATCGTTGTCATTATACTTCTATACCCAGGCACGTCGCTTCCCTTGCGTCCTTCATCTTCCTCAAACAATCCTAGCTCTTCCCTAACATTAAGGTGTAGAGCACCTGGTCGAGTTACATCATGATGCTCAAGTTGAGCTATAAACAGTGCAGCTTCTTCGGGCTGCATTTCAGAAAGATCCGATATGAGTTTTGTGAAAAATGCATGTCTATCTGGAATAGAGATAATTGTTTGTCTACTTCCGGTTCCATCTACAGTGCCCATCTCTCCGACTTTTTTTCCAAACTGATTTGTGTATTCCATCAGTTTTGCTGAATCTATTCTTCCTGGATCACGGGACCAATTTTCAAATTTTGCGTGCCAGCCACGCTCAAGCATATCATTCGCTTGTTCAACAAGGGCACCCCCTTTCCTGAAATTGAGTTGATCTTCTGCATCCATCTGAGCATAGATCATCTTCTTTTCTTCTGTAATGAAATTAGATAAACCGAGATACAAATCAACTTTATACCGTAGCCATTCTCGGCCATAAAGCATCTGATCCCCTGCCAGATCTGTTTCAATTTTGTCTAGCTTAGACATGAGTTCCATGGCAGCTAATCGACTCATACGTCGCTTTTCTGAATCATCCTCTTTAGGAACATAAGGAGCGCCTAACGCATAGCCGCCCAGTTCCATGCCTCTACCAATAAATTGCCGACGCCTAGCTCTATGCCACTTTCGTAGCATGTCATAGACTTCGGGTGATACGGGTGTTTGATTTGCTGCTTCAGCCATGATTAGTTCCTATTGCCCAGTTGGTGAGGGTGTTGGAGGAGTTGCAGCAACTGGCGATGCTTGAACTGCTTGCCCTGCACCAGATAAGTTTGTATTGGCAAGCATTGAAGATACCAACTGTACCATTTGCATTTGCGCTGCGAGTTCTGCATCTCCTCTAGCGAAGAGGAGTGTTCGGAGATTTTGCTTCTCCATGGCTGCTGATTTGTCCATGACATCTTTGATGCTTGCATAACCTGCAGCCATTTTCTCTTTGGTTGCTTCTCCCATTTGCTCTATTCCTGCTTGCATCTTTCCACCGGGAGACATTCGACCCCCTTCTCCCTCAAGCATCTCACGCAATGCAGCTTGTTCTCCTGCAGCTACCTGCTCCTGATAAGGGGTAAAAGCTGCAGTAATATCTGATTGAGCTGCTTTTCCTGTTGCTGCAGCTTCTTCTTTAGCCAATCGTTGTTCTGCGAGTTTTCCTGCTGCTCTTGTACTCCCACGCCCAGCCTTTCTCTCCCACCGTTGTTCACGTCGAGATTCATCACGTGTAGGGTCATACCCAGTAGTACTGCCTTCCTCACCAAATACTTTTTTCCCTACCGCAACATGTGCGGCAGCGGCAGGATTAAGTGCTGCTAATCCTGCTTTTTTCCAATCAAGAGCCATGTTTTCTCCTATTTAAACCACAGAACTTTCATATTCCGTGTACGGATACGAAGCACCTGTGTACTTCCTACAAAGCAACCAAGCCAAGCTGTGTGCCAGCCCTTGGTTCTTATATTAGTTCCACTTGT
>Ga0209434_1000898_pt1 | contig 13667 bp, 15 predicted proteins | sample ETNvirnome_2_300_FD_184068 | JGI IMG/M metagenome (GOLD analysis project Ga0209434, IMG submission 184068) | Marine viral communities from the Pacific Ocean - ETNP_2_300 (SPAdes) (version 2) | ecosystem: Environmental > Aquatic > Marine > Oceanic | place: Pacific Ocean | collected 2013-06-22
ATACCGAAAAATAACCTCTAAACTTCCAACTATGAGATAATGAAAATTTCATATCATATATTTGATATGAAAAATTTAATATATCTATAATTAAAGTACCAAATAATACCGACGTTATTAATAGGTTTGGAACAGATTTGCCTTCCCTTTTATAATTTAATAGAACCAACATAAAAAGTATAACACTATAAACAATCCAGTACAACCTAATAGATTCAAAACTTAAATCAAAGATTTTACTTAAATAGTACGGTACTGTTTTGGCAAAAATAAATAATATGAAAATCCACCTAATCATCTAGCTAGGTAGTTCTCCCATTGGAGTTCCCCCCTCCCAATCTTCATCCTTATGCTTTTTTGCATCTAAAGAATCATCCCTTTCTTCCTGAATAGTAGCCTCTAATTGTTTAAATAATACTTTAATCTTTTTTAAAATTTCTTTTTGTTCTTTGTTCATGGTTATTGGTTTATGTAGTTTGTTAAATCGTTTACTATTTCATCGTGTATTTCTTGAGTATATCCATTATCTATGTCTGCTTGATTTATTACCCCAAAATCATTACCCATGTGATATATTGCCTGCTCTAAAAATCCATTCGTAATACACATTGTAACATGAGAAAGTCTTATTAGTGTGTAGTCAATGTTTTGAGGGGTAAGAGTTCCGTCCCTTAAACCACCTCCAAACTTTTTTATACTAAAGTTTTCTAAATAAGCAACCCCTAAACGCTTCATGTTTCTAAGCCTAGAAATATATAATTTATCCAGTTCTTCCGTATCTGTTATTTCTGTAAACCCAGCAGGGTTAGTTAGTTCAAACCTTATGGCTGGTATTGCCTCGTTATCTTCTTTGTAAAATTTCTTTGCCATGTTTTTAATTTTTTTTACCCTATCCTGTTATATGGTCGCCATCTACTGCTTACATGGTCGTACCAAAAAATTGCGGTTTCATTTTCGTGTAGTTCTTTGTCGCCCCCATTATCTCTTAAAAGTATTCTATTAGCCGCAGAACTTCCACTATCATTATTTTTGAATTTAATTCTATCACTTGTATCTATACTATTTATACCAAAAACCCTATTAACTCCAGCTGGGGGGGCTTCAAATCCTGTTATAATCCTATCTCCATTTATCGGCTGTCTAATCATATTGCAAGTAGAGAAGCCCGTTGGGTTATAGTCATCTTGGTCGCTATTTAAAGTTGATGGTGTTATAATATTATCTGTTATTTGTGTTATTCCTATCGCATTTGCATAGTCAAATGCATCCGCATTTACATTGGTTGGATCATAAACGCTTTTAAGCATATCGCCAATAGTTACCGCAGTCTCATTGCCTCCCGAATCTACTACATCTAAAGAGGTTATAAAATTAATGACATCCGAAACCGTTCCAACTGTTACCCCGTTCTTTTTAACTATTATATTGCTACCTGCACCAGTAGCACCGTCTGCCCCATCATCACCCTTAGTGCCTTGAAGATTAATAATAGAAAAACTAGATTCACCCCCTTGAAATGTGCCAGTTATTGCCGTTGTAATTTGTGATTCTACTTGTATTTGTACCTCTACATATTGCCCCACCGTAAGTTTTATTGGAGGTGGATTAATCACACATGACCAGTAATCAGATGAAGTTCCACTATTTCTTATGTAAGAGCTGCCGTATGGTTGCGGCTGGACAACGCCATCTATTAATATTTTAGCCACAAATTGTGCCCTTTGCTCAGATGATAACATTCTTATACTTGCTGCTACCTGATAAGTGCCTGCCTCATCTACTGTAATCCTACTATTATCAGTAACATTACTATGCGAAAAGCCCGTATCTTTATAAGTTTCAGCATCCCAATCAAGAACTGTTGCCGATGTTTGGTCTATGGTTGTTGTATTGTCGGTGCTTCTTAGGCTTATTACTGATTGAGGGAAAGGAGTCCCCCCTCCGCCACCACCAGTATAAGTAGTGTCAACCCCTAAACTATCCCTAGTTGTTAGTAAGTCAGAATTACTACTATCAAAAAATACAAAGTAGTTTCCTGTATCTGGGTCACCCAATGCACTACCGTCTTCTATTTTAATATCTATTTTTGCCATTACCTTAAGATTAAATCTCCATTAATATTTAAAGTTCCCAAAATCTCTAACCCGTTAAAGTTTACCATTTGTTTATTTTCTTTTATTGTTATTTCTTGGTATTCAGTTATCAAATAAAACCCTCCGTGATGATCTGTAACATCATCCACAGGGCTATCCATAATAAATACATTACCATTTTCATCAACTCTTATTATGCTTCTCCTATTATCATTGTTAGTACCACCGCCTAACTGAAATATATCGGTACTATTATCTTCGTTATAAGTACCTATTATTGTCTGGTTTTGACCGCTAGAACGTAATCCATTACCTACAACAAAATTACTATTATCAACTGCATAATTATTTTGTCCTATTATGGTAGTGGGTATATTTGATTGCCTTGTGGCCGTTCTATTCTTACCTCCACCGCCAAGTCTTAACCCATACCTCCCGCTCTTAGTGTCTAATGGGTTTAGTAAATTACCACTAGCCACCTTTGGATATGTCCTTGCTTGTACTAAATCAATAGAGGTGCTTATAGCATTACTAGTGGGTTTATATCCCTTTATTTTTTCAACACGCCAATAGCCCTCCACTTCTGGGTAACGATTATCGAAATATATAATATCTCTAAAATCAAAAGAAACCCAGTCAGCCAAATCAAAAAGCATATTTATATTAAGCCTTTTACCGTCCTCTATCTCTTGGCTTGTTTTACTAAAATATTCCTGCCATAAACCATTCTCCGCAATAGTAGAAACATCACTAAATGATAAATTGCCGTCTACTGGTGCATAATTATAAGCCCCTGAAATTCGGATAGAAAAAGGAAGCCCATAAGGAATATCCTCTAAGGCAACACCTTTATAATTTAAAAGATGCCTAGAATTAACGGGAAGCAATGCCGACTGACTACCATATGCAAAGTATAGCAATCTAGGGGCAAAATCATCTGAATGTATTGGCATACTATCGGCATCATTCCATAGCCTAGAAGTATAAAGCCCAGCTAGAGAACCACTTGAAAACCCAATTGCTCCAGACCCCATTATCATATAGTTGTCTTCCATGGTGTAGGTCGCTGCCATTACACTTAACTTATAATTAGATGTACCATCTTTAAATTTATCTGGATAAACGTGTTTATAACTCATCCAATCGGATTCCATAACCTTATTTCTTTCATTTAAGTAGGCATCATTACTATCATTTGCGTAAGAATACTGATGATTATCCTTATAGGTTTTAGAGTTATATTCTAGTGTTAATTGCTTATTTCCATCTATTGCATCGGTTTTATTAACAGCGTCAGATAATGGTTTATAAAAGTTGTCGCGAGGCTCTGCATATACAGTTTTTGTAGCTTGATTAGTCCTAACATAGCAATTAAATGTTTTAAAAATATCCATCACAATATCAAAAACCGCTATTTCATCATCCGATTTTTCAGCCCAATTAAAAGAATCGCCTTCTTCCATGTCTTCCAATAACTCAAACTTAACCCAAGTACCTCCACCATGATACATATTAGCTAATATAGTAGATGATGTAATAGCCCCATTATTAGAACCACTAAATAAAGAATAAGCCTGAATAGTATCCCCAGCACTTAAAAAGATAGAGTTAGATTCCCTATAAAAGTTTTCAGATTGTCTGTACGGAATAGTTGGGGCATTCGGGACAAGTGCAGAAGATGTAGTATTTAATAGGTGTGATGTTGTACCGTTTATTAAAATGTAATGGGTAACACCTAATGATAATTGTCCTGAAATAATTTCAGGCGTAGAAGTATAATAATAGTAATTAGTTTGGAAAAATCCCGAAACCTTATAGAATCCATCTTGAGGCACTGTATAAGAACCACCAGAAAAATTATTACCCGTATCTGTTATTTCAGTATAAGAACCCGAAGCACTAGAACCAGCAGAAGTGTAAAACTGATTAGGTGGTACTATTGAAACAGAACTACACTCATTTGTTAGTAGTGTTTGTATAGAGAATATCTTACCATTTACAACGGGGGCGAAAGGTATTGTTAAATCTATATTAGTTGTGTTACTTGTTAGCTTTACATTGGCAAAAGCATCATCGATTTCATCCTGTTCTATCTTCCAATTCTTACCAAAAAAAGGTATATATAATTTCTTTTGATCAGTAGATTCAAAATGATCACTTTGAAAGTTATATCCTACCATATTAAATGCTGACCTTAGATAATCTAGCGCAAAATAATCAGCCCTTAAATCAGATACATTAACCATATCGGGGTCTATCCTTTCACCTCTATTAATTACCGAGTAAACAGGCTCGTCGTTACCTCCTTCTTCAAGCCAACTCGCTTGAACCTCAGTATCCCCATAAACTAACGTCTTATCTAAATAAGGTAAATCCTTTGTTTTCTTTCCCTTCATTTTTAAGACCCACCCCATATTATTACCAAAGAACTTAAAACTATAACTATTGGCATCCGCCCTACCTAATGAGTTTATCTTTGTTATTTGCACCTTTCCACTCTCTATATCTAAGCCATTTACACGTATAACACAATCCTTTTCCGCATCAAAATCTTTATAGTTTTTTTGATCACTTAAATAAATATGCTCTAAAAGAGAATCGTTTTCTTTAGTGCTAGGCACTTTAAACGATACAGAAAAACTACCCGACCGTGTAGTAATATCACGTAGGTCTGCTATTGAAGTAGTCAATGATAATGGAAAGTTCTTAACATTGCCAACTTCTAATACTCCTAGTATCGAGTTATCACTATCTTGTATTTCTATTTGTACCCTATCCAATTTGGTTTATTCTTTCGTTAGATAATGTATATTTAACGTCTATTTGTATGATTGCATCTTCATCATCTACTATATTAGATGTGACAGATTTAACATTAATAGGCACTTTATCCGACCCTATTATAATAAAAACGTCTACACTTTCGCCTATTGAAGCCAACCACTCCACTATTTCAGGCCGTTCCGTTTTTGTGAATATTTCAAACTCCCTTGTATTGATCTTTTTAATGTCTCTTTTACCCCTGTCTTCTACATTATAATCTAATGGTAGCCTATTTAATATAGACTTGGTTTTTGTTTTTGTTTTTTGTGTTTGGTTGCCAGAAAAGAAATATTGATCATATTGCCCCCAATGGTTTTGAAAAAATAAATGAACAATATCACCACAAGTATCGACCACGTTAATAGTGAAAAATTCTGTTATCTGAGCAAAGGTATTATCTTGTATGTGATAAGTTACACTTTTTGTAGATGCGTTTAGTTGTGTTGGGTCTATTGTATATGATGCCTTTCTACGTGATGCTGCCGATGTTGATGTAGCAGAAACCCCCAATGATGTTCCAGCCCCATTCTTTCCGTCAAACTCTTCTATACTTATTAGTGTTGCATAACCTTCAACATCTGGAAGTATGCCGCAGTGATATATCTGAGTGTTAGATATATTGCTATTTTGCGGCCTATCTGTTAAAAATTTCTTAGTAACTCCATCACAAAAATAGTTAGTTAAGTTTTGCAAATGATTATTAACGCCATTGAATTGATACTTAAAAGGGGTGATTAACCCACCAGTACCAGCACCATTTTCAGCCCATGAAGTTACTAATAGCCCTGCAACGTCTGTCACTTCGTAAAGAGTTAAAGTAAAATAATTTGCAGATATTATGTTATCATGTACTTCCAGAAATGAGGATGTAGTATGAAATTCCGAACTTAGATACTTCTTACTAATGTCTCCTATCTCTATTCTAAAATTATCCGTTGTACCTAATATTGGTTCTTTTTCTACCGTAGCAACTGGGAGTACTGAATTATTAATGTAAACGTCTGCTATAACCCTTATAATGTTAACACTATCACTAGAACAATCTACAAAAGCAGGCCTATATGGGCTGCTCGTTGGTATGCCTGATAGCGGATTTGTTTCGGTTAAGGCCATTATTTAATTTTTAATAAGTTGTCTATTTCTGCTTCTACCTTCTTGGATAGCAGGTTTAATATCATGCTATTTATTTTTAATGTAATCCTAGTTAGAGTGTCATCGATGAACTCAGTACTCTTGCCATACTTTTGCTTTCTTCTGTTTGTGGGTATTCCTTGCTTTTCAATTGTTTTTTGTATTGCAAATGCGATACCGAGAACTTTTTTATTATTGGTTTCAATACCCTTTTGTTTAATCCATTCAACAAGGGCTGGTATTGGCACAGGCTTAGCACCTCTTTGTCTTCCTTTATTAACATATTCGCCATAGTTATTCATCTCTATTAATAGGTCGGTAGATTGCAAACTTTGTATAACCCTATAATCTAAACTTTCTATTAGTTTACCCGTTGCCCTGTGATTCTGTTTTATTAATTCTTTACCTAATTCATTTATAATAAATTGACCTAATACTGATATGTCACCCTCATTAATCATTAACTAAACACTCCTAATACTGGGTCATTCGCTAAAAATGTATATATATCATCTATGGTTAATGATGTTTTTCCATCATTTAAATACACAAATGTTCTACTATGTTCATAAGCCCCCTCTTTAAATAAGCACTCTATGCTTACTGTATGCTTAATAAAATCATAAACAACCTTAGTAATATCTAGGGTTGGATTAATAAGCGTTAAATCTTCTGTTATGTTAATTGTTCCTGTTGCGTTCATTTCTTAATTTTTTTTAATAATGATGCCTACACACCATGTACTGCCTGCTTGCTGTTTTACTTAAGTTTCCTATCGCCCCGGTATGGTTCATATAGTTTGCGTTTGATGTAAAATCAAACCTAGTTGTAGATGTCCAGAATATCCACGATGAAGAAAGGTTAAAAGGCGCATAATTAAGTCTTATCTGGTAATCATAAATTGATACCTTTTCTTTTAAGTCTGGCATTCTAAAATCTGTAAACCCTACATAGGTTGTAGTTAATGGGGTATCTATTGCTGTATTCCAATTAACATACCCTTGTATTGCTATCATCCACCCCAAGCCTGTTAGATGGTCTATTGCATAACCCACTAATTCGCCACCAGTTCCATCGTATGAAGTTGTTAACCCCAATGAATTCGTAAACCTATTTTTATTTCCAAAAGCGTTATTATCTAATAAGGTTAAAAATGGATCGGTAGCAGCGTAATCTAATGCGGCAACATATAACGGATTAGCTGGTTTTACAGAAAAAGGGCTATTTATCCTGTTATAAGCATCATCACCAGTTCTATAACTTGTTTTCATGGCCGTAAAATTAACACGCCTATAAAGTATTCCAGAAGGAGTTACGCCCCCACCACTAGTACAAGCTATTGCAATGTTTGAAAATTCACCGTTTGTTAAAGTGTTTATAGCCCTAATCTTATACATGTAAGAAGTATTAGATATAACGGTAGTATCACTATATGATGTGCTATTGGCTGTTATCGTATTTATTAGTGAGAAGTTAATGCAATCGGTAGACCTATAAACCTCGTAATTCGTTTCAGTAGTAGCATTATCTGTCCATGATAAATCAATTTGAGTACTACTAATGGTGGTGGCAGTTAAATTTGTAGCCTTATCTAAGCCATCATAAACAAAAGTTCCTAAAGCACAATTATCGGGTAATGCCTTAATCTCTAATGTATAACTTACTTGTATTAATTTCTCGTTATGTGTTTCGTCTATTACATTAAATGAAGGTGTTCCAACCAAAAAGAATCCATTTTCACCACTCTCGTTTCTAACTCTTAATTCAGCGAAGTACTGATCTGCAATTTCTTTTAATTCGTTTTCCTTTTCCTGTAATGTAATGGTGTTTTTTTCACTTTCTGTATAAGTGTTAAAAAAATAAAATCTTTGGGTATAAGTTGTTGATTTTGGTAAGCTAACCCTAGTAAAACTGTCTACCGTTCCATCAATGCTTCTTTTATCAATTAAGAAAAAAGGGTATAATTTATCATTGTCTTCAAAATTTACTGCTCCTAATTCTTGATACGTATCTGAACTTATGTCTGTGAATGCTTGAGCAACTAGTAAACATTCATCTATTACTTCTTTAAATCTGCTCAATGTAAGGAAATTTTTGTATTCTTACAAAGATACGTATTTAATTTTGATTAGTTGCTAGTATGCAATATTTTATTTCGCGTTTATTTAAGTGGCCGATATTCTTTTAATATTTCTCGCCTATCCTTCTTAATTTGTAATTGTTTTTGGTAAAAACTTCTTTTGATTCATCTATAAATACGGGGTAATCTGACCACATAAATTCAGGAGTTAACCCTAGCTTTTTACTTATATCCCACTGCACCATGTCGGGGTCTTCTATTAACTCATTAAAGTAAACAGTTATATCTATTATGTCTCTATTATTATAGAATTGTAGCAGACAATCATCATACCTTTCATTTGTTACATATCCATTTTCTGAGCGAACAACGTCCACCCTATCCCTTACAATATTAATTACTATTATGTTATTATCTAAAATTAACTGCCTTTGTTTTTTTATTTCATGCGGCTTAAGTTTGTTTGAAAATATAGTGTTTGATGTGCGTTTAACCACATCGTAATCCATATTTATCAATTGGTTAATAGTTCCCTCATTAACGCATACATTTAAATTGTAAGCATGAAACAACCTTCTTAATAATGTTGTTCCACTTTTTGCGCACCCTGTTATTAGTATTTTCATTTGATCATATTTTTATAGGGTTATGCCTATGTATTTTAAATTCCTTATCCATTAGATTACTGCTTATCGTTGTGTAACCTATTGGGAACTTCCAGTTAACGAAATTAAAACTTAGTTGATCCCGATGGCTGCCTAATAATATTTCCTTCCACCACATATTACAAAAATGATTAACTTTTTTATTGTTTTTCCTTACGGTTACACCTGTTTGTATCATGCCACTATTAACAGGAAGGCCATCATCAAGATATTTATGTACTTGCATGGCAATTCTTTTAGGGTTATCCTTGTTTAATATAATGCAGGCCATAGCCTCTTTATAAATACAATCCCTACTAGGGTGATCTAATGCAATAAAATCACTATCTAATATATAATTGTTTAAATCCGTATTTATCTGTATTTGACCACCAACCATTAAGCAAATATTATAATCTATAATTTTATGTATTTGAGTGATAACATAGCCAGTTTTTTGTTTATTAGTTAATTTGTATCTATTATCTAATTTTAACCTTTTTGTTTTCCATACATTAGATTTGTGCTGCCTGTCACTTATAACGATATACTCCCAATCATCACATATTATAGTAGGGTCTTTTAATGTGTCATAATCACCAAAGATAATCGTAATGCAAACCTTTTTAATCATTGTACTTTATTATTAGTATTGCTAAATAAATAAATAAAACCGAAAACGATATTAATAGTATCACCTTATAGACCTCCTTTGTCTTCTTGTTGTTTTGTTTTGATAGGTTATAATTCTCATCATATCCATTGTTTGATTATTTAAATTCTCATGTATCGGTAACCAATCAGTATTCAATTTATCAGTAAAACCATTAGACAATACATCGGTATGGAATGCCCCATCAGGAAAACTTAATATACCGTCTTGAGTTTTACCGACCCTAAATTTTATTTTCTCCAATACCTCACGCCTAACCAATGTACACCCATATCCTGAATGGGTTAACATTCTACCCCCTAACATATCCTTTCCAAATTCTTTTACCCCTGTATTTATCAAAGCTCTTGAATCTTTGGGGTTTATCATTAGGCTTATATTGTCATTAGTAGATTGAACACATAATGTTAAATCATTAAAACGCTTCAAATTCATTAAATAAGTGTAATTAGCCACATCACAATCCATATCTAATAAATTTTGTACTGTATCCTTCTCTATAAATACATCGGATTCCAGAATAAACAAATGAGTATAATTACCCTCTAAAAACTTTTCCCTAAGTATATTCATGCAATCTAGAGATATAAATACTAATGCATTTAATTTCTTGTCTTCTGGTCTTTTAATGTTCTCAATAGTACACTCGTTAAATATCTTATCCCATAACCTATAATTGTAGGTGTTAAACCCCTTTCTAGGTTGTACCCTTTGAGAATTATCTATAATTAAAACATCATGCCCCTGTATTTGTAACCCCCTTAACTGTTTAGCAAACTTAGGATAACAATAGTCTTTGACTTGGTTAGTCACCACCCCTACTAATATTTTATTCATTTCTCATTATTAAGTCTAAAATTAATAAACCAAACAAAACACCAATAAGAAAACTAATTGTTGTCATGGTTTTTTATTTTTTCTTTTCACATCCCTATTATGCTCATCTAATTGTACTGCCCGAACATTGGCATACCTTAACACGTCATGTAGGTTTTCACGGTTAACAGATTCGTAAGGCGTTAACCCCCTTTTATTAAATACTCCGCTTTCTGCTATGTCATACTTCATTATATTCCAACTTTGACCACTTAAACGCCCAGACCCCTTACCTCCTCCTCTAAAGAGTTGGTTATATTTTTTAGTGATTTTATTTTCAATTGAGTAAAAAAAAACAAACAATTCCAAACTTTATCCATACCCAAGTTGTCAAACTCTTTAGCTCGTTGCTTCACCTTATCTCTATCATACTCTTCAATAACCCACTTACTAAACCATCCTTTTTTTACTTTTGGCCTATACATTATTCCTAACAACAAATTAAGATACTCGTAACGACCATCACCTAGCTTATTAAAAGCCCTTATCATAGAGTTGGCTTCCGTATATTCGATAAAATTTAAATCCTTTAATATGGCTTGGGTTAAATCGATCTTATCTATGAAATGATAATTACCTATGCTTTCGGATGGCTCTGGGTTTTCTATTTTAGGAACGGTAAATAAGAAAGTCATAGCATAAAACAAGTCTTCTATCCCTATATTTTCACCCTCACTAAAACGCCTAACTAGCTTAAGTTCTTTTTTAGGTATCCCCACAACATAATTAATAAAATCTAACATAAAGTTTAATATGTCCTCTTCATCTTTAATTTCACTATTAATTATTTGTTCCGTTCTTTCTTTGTTGTGTTCTGAGTATAAAAAATCCTGTATGGCTTTAAATTTTCCTAAAGATATTTCACTATAACCCATAGGGATATTCCACTCTTTTCCGTTTATTATTGCAGTTGCTTTCATTACTATCTTATAATCATTTTTTTCAAATATACAATTTTTTTACACAAACGCCCTTATACTCTTTTTTCTTGTTGTTTCATTTTCAATAGCCATTACCAAACAATCCACCTCATCATCATGAGTTCCATTAGGAAATGCAGAGCATTGATCTAGGAAACCACCCACCCAACTACCATCCAACAAAATAACCCTGCCACTCTCTACAAATGGACTAATGCCATTTACACGGCTTTCCTTATCTTGTGTTGGTGGCTTATCTTCTAATATGTTTAGTTTCGTAGTTTGTTTAAGTTGTTGTACTATACTTTTACCACTTGCTTTAGGCTCTACCTTAACCCTACTAGAGTTGGTATAACCATTATCATCTACAAATTGTATGATGTGCTTACATAATGCTGGAAACTCTTTTCTTACAGATTCAACCCTTCTAACATATAAAAAGTTATTGTAAAAAGTAACCGCTATCATGGCGGATGGGTCGTTTACTTGCTTACTTGTGTATGCAGTATCTAGGTAATAATTCCATGTTAATTCGCTTCTATTAACTTCATTAAAATTAACGTCTTTTATGGCTTGTTCAACCTTAAACCATTCCCTTTTAAGTATTCCGCCGTCTGATGGGCTAGGTAGTTGCATATATTGACCACTATACCCATACGTCCCTAAACCTATTTTAAAGCCGTCTAACACTCTTTTACTTAGTCTTTGGGGGAATAGTAGCCCATTCACATAAAAACCCATTAAATCGCTTGGTATTACGTTTTTAGACAATTCAGCAGGTAAACAAATATGATCCCATTCATTAGGTTCTAACCCCAGCAACATACCTGTTAAGTCGTTTTCGTGTAATCTTTGCATTATAATAATAAACATTCCTACCCTAGGGTCGTTTAGCCTACTTCTTAGTGTCTCATTAAAGAAAGTGTTTGCGTTCTCTCGCTCTTTATCGCTTCTTGCGTGTTGTGGGTTTTGTGGGTCATCTATAACAATAACATCCCCCCCCATTCCAGTAATAGATCCACCAGTTGAGGTAGCATATCTTAATCCGTTGTTTGGGGTGCTGTATTTTGTTTTTTGCTTTTCATCTCTTGCTAGTTCTACATTAGGGAATAACTCTTTAAACCAGTCCGATAATATTAATCGCCTTGCTTGCACGCTTAGCGCTACCGATAATGTACTAGAATAAGAAGATGAAATAAATTGAATAGAATCATCTAAAATCCATAAGTATGCACTAAAGAAGACATTAACTAATTCACTTTTTAACGTTCTTGGGGGTACGTTTATTAATAGGTGTTTGGTTCTTTGTTGCCTACTTACTATTCTTTCGGCCTCATTTTGTAGTTTATCACATAGGTATCTAATATGCCAATTTTCATCCATTGGCTGCCCATTATGTAGTACTTTAAACGCCTCTAATGAGAATCTATAAAAAGAACGTTTATATCTTTCGGCTAGAAGTTTTGTCCTCGTTGTTTTCACTGTCCAATAGTTTATCAAGCACTTCTTGAGGGAGTTTGCTTAAATCAATTTCATCCTCTATTACTTCTAACTCAACCTCCGATCTACTTAGTTTTGGTTGTACATACTCCATAAAATTAAACACGGCATCTAGGAACGCCTTTCCCTTTAATGAATTAAGTTCTGTTTTAATCTTATCAGTGTTGCCGTCTATTAAGTCTTGTAAGAACTTCTTAGTGGCACTTTCTACTTTGTTTGGGCTTCCCTTTGGTCTACCCTTGCCTAAATTGTTTCCTTTTTCAAATGGCATAATTGATTTATGTTATTTATTGTTATTTAAAACATAACAAATATACGTTTATTTTTTAATTGTTAGTTCTTCATTCATTAATTTATCCATTTCTTTAAACGCTTCTTTGTAGGCTTCGTTTCTTGAATTGAAATATCCTTTTGTACTGCGGTAATCTTTTTTATACCAGAATCCACTTTCAAATTCATCAGTTAAATCTTCAATTACTAAATCATAGGATTTTTCACTATCTACAAAAATACCCTTACTATCATAATAAGCTAAGTAAACACCTATTTGCATTTCGAAGGGTGATTTATAAAATTGTTTTATTCCAAATATATTGAGACCTATATTTTCCTTTCTTCTTGCAAAGTCATTCCAATACCACTCTTTAAACTGTTCTTTATTTTTTCCTGTTACCATATCTGTTTGTTTTGTTAGATTAATCGGTATTTACGATTTATTTATATTAATTTATGTAACATACATAACCTTATTTTATAAGGGTTTAAGCAAATATGTTACACATTAGTTGTGTTTATTCGGTTGTTAGCAAACATTAAAACGTTGTTATGTATTTGTTGCATTCAGTACACCACATTCCATCATCACCGCTAACTACTTTTTTATATGGGTGTAGGCATTTGCTAACACTACCCAAAGTAACATTAACT
>Ga0209434_1000900_pt1 | contig 13659 bp, 32 predicted proteins | sample ETNvirnome_2_300_FD_184068 | JGI IMG/M metagenome (GOLD analysis project Ga0209434, IMG submission 184068) | Marine viral communities from the Pacific Ocean - ETNP_2_300 (SPAdes) (version 2) | ecosystem: Environmental > Aquatic > Marine > Oceanic | place: Pacific Ocean | collected 2013-06-22
TTCGATGAGCAAGGTATAAACTGGTATTCTATTACTTTCTTTTACTGTAGTAAGTGTAACAATAATATATGGTTCTACCTTCCTGATGAAACTTCTGATGACTATAAGTTTTTCAGAGCAATTCAGAAAGGAGCTAGAACTTATGACTGGAACAAAAAAGAAGTTAGTACTTATCGCTGATAAGAATATCGCAGGTAACAAGTTCCCCATTGAGAACTGTCCTATATGTGGCTTCGAGTTATATCCTAATGCAGTAGATGATGTAAAGAAAAGCATTGGACTAGTACTAGACAAATTCAGTAAGCAAGAGCAAGTCTCTATCCAAGAGCTCTGGATTGCTATGAAGAAGAGCAATCAAGGAGACCTGAGGAATTTCCTTGATTATCTTATAAAGTTACGTAAGTTTAATGAGGATAAGATTGTGAGGGGTATCCGATCATTCCTTAGGCGTAATATGCATAAGAGGGGTAGAGGCTTCGCTTATTGCCTAGCTATAAGTCGCAATTGGGGACAAGATAATAGTTATCAACAAAAGAGGAGGGAGAAAGATGGAAATATCCCAAAGCTTACACTACCGCGACGGTCATCTACCAGAAAGAGTAAACCAAAGGATAGTTGAGCATTCAATAAAAGTAATATGTAGATGTTGTAAAATATACAGAGAAGATAGACATCTTAGAAATGAATTCCATTTAATAGAGAGGTTGAATACTGATATTAGATGTAAGAAGTGTAGATGTATACCAAGAATAGTATTCTATAGAGATGAAGAACGTGTACCACGATGGCAATGGTATGAAGGATCACCTGGTATGAGAAACTTTATACGTAGCTTAAGATGGAAGAGAGTACCGTCAATGTTAAGTACATAATAGATGAAAATTGATAAAAGAGGAGACAAGATGAGCGAACAAGACGAATACATTAAGGGAGAAGAAACAGAGAGGTTTATTATATCATGTCTTTATAATAATCAGGATCAAATACCTAAAGTAGTAGACATACTTACAAGAGATATGTTCTCTGATTCATATGCTTATTTTGCCTTTGCTGCAATGAGAGCACTGCATAAGAAAGGTGAACCTATAGACATAGTTACCATATCAGAAGAAGCTAAAGTCCAACAATCTAAAGACTTTAAGACAGGAGCCTACCTAAGAGCCTCAGAGTTAGTTGAACTACTAGATCTAACTGCTCACCACCTAGTTAACCCTAAGTATCTCTTCCATCATATTGAGAAGCTTGAAAGAGTATCACAAGAACGTAAGATAAAAGAGTATGCAACAGGTATAGTAAGGGGTAAAGAGATAGAGAAGAACATAGAACGTATCCATAAAGCATCTGGTATCATTAAGTTAAGTAAACGTATTGAAACTGTTAATATAATGGAGGAGTATGCTGACATACTTAAGAATATCAAAGTACCAGACCACGACTTAGTCCCATATAATATCAAAGAGTTAGACTATATATCGGGAGGAGTAGCTAGGAAAGAGGTATCATTAATAGCAGGAAGACCTAATATGGGTAAGACATCACTCATAATATATATGATTAAGATGTGGCTAGCTCAAGGTGTAAAAGTGTTATTCATATCTCTTGACATGACTAAGTCCCAGTTGATAAAGAGACTTATGTCTTGCTTAACTAATATAAACTTTAAAAAGATAAGGTTAGGTAAGATATCCGATGCTGAACATAAGAAGTTAATGGATACTCAGAAGCATATCAATGAGCATTGGGCAGATAAGATATGGATCTATGATAATATACTAGAGCTAGAGGGTATCTCTAGGGCTATTACTACAGTACAACCAGATGTAGTGATCATAGACTTCATTCAGAACATACAGAGGAAAGGTGATAGCCGTGAGGTACTGAACAATATTGTAAGAACGTTAAGGCATCAGTGTAGAACTGATAATGTAGCTATGCTGCTTCTTTCTCAGTTAAATAGGGTTCCAGAGATGAGGGATGATAACTTCCCAAGGTTGGCTGACATATCCGAGTCAGATTACATTGCTCAGATATCAGCTGATGCCTTACTCTTACAGTATCCATTCAAGATAAGCTTCAACCCAAGAGATAAGTATAAGTTAAAGATATTCTTTGCTAAGACTAAGTTCAGTGAAGGAGCTTTGACTGAGTTAAACTTTAACATGGCAACATGTAATAAGATAGGAGATGAGATATGATAATATCATGTAAATGTACAAGAAATGGTCCATTAATGGGATATGATCTTTCTTATGATATAAAATGCAAAAAATGTAATCATACTATTAATGTAAGTAATGTAAGAGAGAACCATCCTATTAATTATAACGAAGTAACAGAATTTCTTGGTAATCTATTCTATTATGATTATAGTTTACAAGAGGAGGAAGATACTATGAAAATGAGGAGGATAAAATGATAAGAGCTTGGTGTTTCTGTACACATGATAGAGGAATAAAGAAACCTGGTTTTCTATTATATGCACAGGATAAAAATAATAAAGTGTGTTGTAAGAAATGTGTTGTAAGACAAGGGTATAATAGTAGTGGAATAAGATTCACTACTGATTATCGCTATGAAGATGAATTTATGATGAAACTATTAAGAACAATGAAAGGAGATCTATGTCCAGACAGTCTCAAGCATGGAAGAACTTAGAACGTAAGGTTGCTAAACACTTTGGAGGAGCACGTATACCTAGAGGTAGTAACTTTGCTGATAGTTTACCAGATGTAGTATCAGATGAGTTTGTAATAGAGTGTAAGTATAGGAAGAGGTTACCTGCACTAATTATGAATGCATTTAATCAGTGTGAGAAGTATGTAAAGGATGGTAAGATACCTATAGTAGTTCTTAAGGAGAAGAACAGTAGGGATGAGATCATGTGTATTAAGATGAGTGACTTTATAATAGAGGAGGAGGATGATGATTGAAGTAAGATGTAGATGTTATCAGAAAAGCCATGAGAGTGAGATGACACACCTTAATAGGTATTCTGAGTATCAATTAAGTAAAGCAGGAGCACTTTCAGATATAATAGTATGTAGTGAATGTCACACAGGCTTACATTTGTATAGTAATAATGATATTAATTTTGACAAAGAGGGCTTTTTTACTAAGTTGTTAAGTCATGCCATAGAAAGGAAAAGAAATGAATCTGAATAAAATACTACCCCTTATACATATGTTTGAAGTACACTTTACACTACCTGATAAAACATATGATTGTACAGCACATATAGAATGGAGAAGTCCCCTAGTACCATGTAATGAGAATGAGTGGTCTATAAGTGATGTGTCTGATGAAGCAGGTAACAATGTAAGGCTTACTACTGATCAACAAGCATTCCTTATACAACAATGTGAGGAGAAACTATAGTAATAACAAAGCCCCAGGTACCAGTTAAGGTCTGGGGCTTATACCCTTCAATATATGGAGGGGAACATATAAAGGAGGGATAATTATGAGAGTATACTGCAGATGTTTAAAAGATCACCCTGAATTACCACATTGTGTTCTTATTATCCACAAGGATTTCAAATGCAAGCGGTGTAATTCCACACTTGGACTTGGTTCATGGGATAAAGAAACATATGACTTTTTTCACCTTATGCGTCAGAATCCTTTTCCTGTATATAGCCATAACACAGAATAGCATAGTTAATCAAATCCAACAAACTATCTTCCATCTTCTCACTATCTTTCAACATAGACTTCATTCTTTTAAACTTAATATTAATAAGTACAAGGAATGTCTCAAGTCCAAACTCCCTAAAATTCTCATACATATCATCTGAGGAGGTGTACTCATCTCCTCTCTGTACCAGTAAAGCATAACACTTATTGAATACTTCTTTAGTTAGCCTTTCTACTTCTTCTTCCCTGCCAACTTCTTTCTTAGCTCCGCAATTGTCTTTCTCTGATTTGTATACTGTTCTGCCTGTTTCACCAATTGATCCGTTAGATCCGAATTCTTTGTAGACAACTCTTCCAGGGTAATCCCCATGTCCTTGTTCACTAGAGTCATTTGATGGAGAGAATCCACAAGTTTCGTATACTCTGTTGTGTTCATCACCATATTCTTCCCTAGGTGTCTTGCACTTGTCTGTTGTAGCCATAAGATAAGTCCTCCTACTTCTTCTGTTACTATGAATAGATCTCTATTATGTCTGAGATCATTACGATGGATTATATAATATTCTGATGTAGTTCCCATTATTCCCCTACCTCCCTATACTTAATTATTTGTTGTATAAACTCAGGATTATTCTGTATGAATTCAAAGAATGCAGTAGATAATTGATCTATCATACGTTCTTCTGCTGCTGGTGTCTCAGGTATCTCTATCCCATAATGATCAGTTATAAAGTGAATAGCTTCATGTAATAGTACTGACATTTTCATACCATTAGTACAGTTAGACATCATCTCTATGATACCAGGTGCAAATGCAGCACCTCTTACCACATTACCAGTTTCTATTTGCTCTTTCCACACTATAGGCATCTGTATACCTCCAATAATAAACTTATCGGGGAACTCATATACAGGTAATACTTTCTTTAACAGGTTTTCCTTATCGGCAAGCCTTCTTACTGGAATCTTCTTCTTCATCGCAATTCTCCCTCTATTTCTTCATATATTTCTGGTATACTTTGTTTAACTGTCATACTTCCTCTATTAATAAATCTGATCATTGTACCATCTTTTGTTTCATACATCTCAAGTATAAAGTTCAAGTTTATATTTGTTACTCTATCAAAAACCAGATCATCAACATTCATTATTAATGGTTTCATATACCCTCCTAAGCTGTATATAACTTATCGTTAACCATACATTTACCTTTATCTACTTTAACTGTATAATCATTGAACCCACCCTTATATATATATGCTATATGGAATGCATTTACCTGCCAACTAGGTCTATTTAACCACCAGGCAGGTACTTTCTGACCTGTTCCTATACATTTACCCATAACTGCTGACTTCTTGTCAGGTGTAGGATGAGTGAACTCCTGTACAGTATGACTATGTCCATAGATTACATTCTTATGGAACACTTCTACTGTCTTAGCTGAATGATACTTGTTAGTATAGAACCCATGAAACCAAGTTAAAGGTCCCAATGTATAAGATTCATTCATAGGATATACCTTATATCCTCTTGCTTCTAGTCTCAAACATCTATCTACTTCTATGAATCCCTCATACTGAGGATCACTTTCTATCAATCTACGTACTCTATCCTCATGATTACCATACATATATATCGTTTTATCAGGCTTAAACAGTTTCTCAGTATAATCAAGTAACTCATTGAATACTTCATACTCTTTCATAAGTCTCTTGTTTTCCAGTAGCTTAGGCTTAGCTCTGTCATGGAATGATATACTATCAAAGTCCATATTATCCCCACTCCATATAAGTACATCAGGTTTCCAATCAGTACCAAACTCTAACAGTATTTTAAGATACTTCTTATTATGAGAACCATAGTGTAGATCAGGTATTGTTAGTACTTTCAGCATTAAACCTCCTGAGATTTTCTTCAACAGTTCCTTGTATAACGATATCTTTATTAGTACCCGTGAAATGTACTAATGAACAACCTTCTCCATCCTTTGTCAAATATAATATTTGTGCTTTATTAATTACCACATAATTTCCTGATAAACCACCAGTTACTAGTATAAATTTGTTCATTTCTTAGCCTCCCCATTTCTATTCTCTTCATATGAACATTTAATGCATCTGACTATACCGTCAAAGGCATATAGTTTACCTGCACATAGTGGACATTTATACCCTGTCTCTTCTATTTTCATATCACCACCATTTCCAATTATTTAAAAAGTAAGTTCCTTCTCCAGCACCTATTATCTGAGTAGCTATACCCTTACAGTAAGGACATTCTATCTTACTCTTATGATCAGTAATAGGTACCTTTCTCTCTGACTTCTTATGACATTCCAGACACCTATATTCATACGTTACCATTTTCACCATCCATTGGTTTAAATACCATTGAGTACCTACATACTATACACCAAGCTTGCATATGAGCAGGTGTATTATACCTTCTTACCTGAATAACCCTACCTGCTGGATATCCATTCTGATAATGGGGTGTATATTCATTCATGTTCTTCGGATAATATACTACCTGCCCTCTATCAGTAGATCCACACTTAGGACATTCTTTCTTTTCACCAGGATAGACTTCCATATTTCGATACTTTTCTGGAATAGACGGACTATTTTCAACCTTCTCTCTAAGTCCAATATTCTTAATGAGTTGCAATAGTGACATAAATAACCCCTTACTTTAGTATTAACAGAGTGTTAGGGTAAGTACCCTTTTATTAAGGCATACATAGGTATACCTAAAATAATTGAAATTCTCATGAAACTTTCTTCTTATTGTTTTTCCTAGACTTAGGGTCTGTGCCAAATCTATAGGGCTTAAGTGAGCATTCCATCTCACATTCTTTGACTTCATCCCTCATTTGACAGCAACATTCTAAGCAATTCTTACGTATAGCTCTGAGTATAGCAGTTAGTGACATATCAATCCTCAGGAGTTAAGTTATAAGATACTAATACTTTCATACGTTCTTTCCATGAGTCTTCAAAGGTACCCTTTATAGTACCAAAGTCCCATCCTAAGGCTAGGTTAACATCTTTAAACAATATTAAACCAGCAGCCACTAGGGGATATATACTCTTCTCTGTATCTGTATAGAAGAGCCCAGAAACTGTAAACCCCCATTGAGAGTCTTTTCTCAGGTCGAATGAAATACCTCCACCTATAAATGGTTGAGCTTGTAGTTGTGTACGTTGATCTGAGGATGCCCCTATCTGAGTTCCAAACAGGAGCTTTGGTTGTCCCAGGTACCAGTCACCTAGTTTGATCTTAGTAGAATCAGGTGTTTGTGCACATGCTGCAAAGGCACTGACTAATACAAACAGTAGTAATAAAGGTATAATTGTTTTCATGATAGATCTCCTATTGGGATATAACTATGATTAGGGAATGTTCAGTCATTGAATGATAGACTATTTCATTAAGGGTTAGTTTTACGATTGTTTCATTGTCGAAGTAGATAACTGTGTCTCCTGCTCTTGTTACAACACCTGTCTTATTATCTACTACTGTACCTACTAGATGAGTACTACCTGGGAGGATTCCTGATGGGGTTACTATGATCCTACCTTTAGGAGCTATTACTTCTCCTGGAGTTAGGGCATCACATATAGCACCTGTAATGAAACCTGTCATTAAACATGCTACAATGAATAATACCCAAGGAAAACTTGTTTCACCTTTGTGTCTCATATTACACCTCTTTGGTTACATTATTTGTCACCTTCTTTGATGACTCCATCTGTAGAGTCACAGCCATCACTGATAGCTCTGGCTACTACATGAACTGATTGTTTAAGTTGTTTCTCAATTACTCCCCATAACTTCTTCCCTATCTTCTTCTCAGCAGTTGATGTAAAGAAGTATACCCCCTTGAATACTATCTTATATAAGGCATTATTATTGATAAGCCTTGAGAGTACTAGAGCAGCCAATGGGGCTGCGGCTACTAACATCGCAGGTTGCAATAAGTCAATTAACCAATCCATAATTTACTCCTTTATTTATTCAGTTTCTTTTTCAATCTTTGATTCAACAACTCTTTCATTATTTGCCCACTCTTCTTTAGATCCTTTTTCTTGTTTAATTCCATTCTTAAAGTTACCTCTTTACGTTTGGCCATCATTTACTCCTTTATTTCTTTTTCTTCCCATGAGATGGAACAGGTTTTAGATTCTTCTTATTTTGGATATTCTTATCTATTTTTTTAATTGTTTTTTCAATCTTTTCATTCAGTGCAGCTCCTCTTTTTTTTCTTTTTTTGTTCTTTTGTCCAGCTATAAGAGTTCTATCTTTCTTTGAAAGTGGAATAATCATTCCTTCTTTCGGACTTCCATGTTCCCATTTTCCAATATCGTCTAATGTTAATGGCTTTGTTGTTGATTTTCTTTTTCTTGTTGCCATGATTGATACCTCCAATTAGGTTATGTTTATATATGTAACTACTTCAGTGATTAAAAAGTTCCCGTTAAGTGGAAGATTAATGTTAATCCTCCTATTAATACTAGTGCCCAAGCAGCAAATGTACTGTAAATAGCTTTCTTGACTAGGTTTCTCTTAGTAAATGCTTCTGTTCTAAAACTTGTATTATCATGTACTTCCTCTATCAAGCCTACCCCACCATTACCCTGTAGTATCTTCAGAGCCTTGTTAACATTTCCATCTAATGTATCTTGCTTCTCTACAATAGTAGCTATACTCGTCTTTATCTCTATAATATGGTCTATAAACTCCTCAGCCATTGTTGGACTCCCTTTTATTAAAAAGTTCCCCTAATCCAATAATTTGTCCATAAGTCTGTCTAGCTTACCATCAATACTATCTATCGTAGTTTTCATGTTCTGCATATTGAGAGCATCAGTAGCTTCTCTAATATCGTCCTTAGCCATCGCACTTTCTATTTCTTCAACTGCATTATTAAGCGTATCTACTTGAAACTCAAGAGTATCAATAGTAGCAGCTGTAGTAGTCCAAGTTGTTACCCCAGAAACTAGTAATAGTAAAACTCCTGTTATCATGATATAGAACCCCCTTGCAGTATTCATCCATACATTAATTTTATCGTGCACCATTGAACTCCCTTCGTTTGTGATTCGGTGATTTCCCCGCAAATCTATACGCTATCTTAACTGCCTCTTCACGAGTATGTCCTTCTCTCATTAGTTTATCTATATTCTCTGATGTAATCTTCCTACTAACTCCTGCTTTAAGCTCCATGAACTCTCTTTTTCCTTGGCTTACGTCTACGTTCAAAGTGTCGTACATCAAGGAAGTCCCAGTATCCTCCCCATTCATTATGTTCATCTATAGTCTCCCAGAATTCTCCCAATGTAGCTAGTAATACAGGTTCATAACATATCTTATTGTTTATCTTAAAGTCAAAGTCTACTGCTAGTCCTACCATATGTAAACTATTCTTAGTCTTAGTCTTACCTATAGAATAATAGTATTCCTGTAACTTAGGATGTCTATACCCTTCTTTAAGCATCATCTTTATATTCTTACTACTACCATGACATATCAGTTGAGCTACATCCTTAGTAAAGTCAGACTGTTCATCTGATAAGCTCATATGCCATTGCTCCATCACATACTGATATAAACATACCTATAGCTGCAGCTATTACTATTATAGCAAACACTCTCCAACCTTCTGTGAATTCTTTACTTAACATAATAGTCTCCTAGAATTGTATTGCCCAGTTAAGTCCTAGGAAAGCCATACCTCCTAGGAATAGACCTACTTGTTGGTTACCCTTCATACTAATATATCTATCTTCCATTGACCTAATATCGGGATAGACAATAATGTGCTGATTATGTTCAGCGGAGACATCCCACCACTTGTTCCAACGTACCTTAGTGTAAGTACATCTCCATGCTGTATATGACATGAGCCCTCCTGCAAAGGTTCTCCCAGCAAGCTCTTCCCATGTAATGTACTTCCTAGCTTTGGCTGCTCCCAATGATATCCCTGCTGTGAGGAATGCGAGTCTCCCCACATTCTTGGGTATGTGCCAGTTTTTGTCAGTGATAAGATATGTATCTCCTTCTTTTTGTCCTACCTTATGCCAGTAGTAGCCATTCTGTCCTCCATCACAAGCATTTGCAACTACTATACTTACATAGAATACTGTCTTAAGGAAGTGCTTATTCCCTAAAATATCTCCCAGTTTTCCCGCATAGCTTTGGCTACAATATAACAGAAAGATGATACAAAAGCAAGTACTTTTTACACTATTATTTAACACTTCTAGTTGGACTCCCCTCAAGTACTTTACGCACAGGCGAACCTTCCCATACTTTATAGCGACCACTGGGTTTAAAAGTTGCATCCACACTTGTAGTTATATTCATTACTAAATAAGGCTCTCGGCCAGCATCACTTGAACCGCCTACATTAAATCCATTCCAAGATGCTCCTCCACTTTTATCAATGGTATCTAATGTGAACATAACCGAATCACCAATATGAGCATACAGTGTGTCAAGGTCTGCTCCTGAAAATATCATTTCATACCATGTATCATCATCACCATCTACTATTTGTTGGGTTACTATCCACGCAATCGTGTCAGCTGCTGTAATCATTTTTCCTGCAAGGTTAGCTTTCCCACCGGTACCCGGCCAGACTGTAGAATTTCCAATATCCATATAATTCCAACCCATATTAGTTATCTGTGCACTAAGCCTCATATCATCACCATGAAGCCACCAAAGCCCTACCCCCCTATCTTCTGAATTTGTCCCCGCTTTTCTTCTCCAAAAAAAAGAAGCATTACCTACTGAAGTAATTGTATCTTTACTAAAATTTGTAAGTGGAACAGTAATAACTCCATTGAAATCGTACTGTCCGGTATGAGCATTATACTTTTCCATTCCCATTAAACCCGGTTGTGCTGTAGCACTTGCCGAACCAAGAAGTTTCGCTGTTAGAACTCCATCTCCAACATCAACATCTACAATAACGGTCGGGTCTAAATACATTGGATATCTTGGAACTTCCGGCACTATGTATTCGAGAACAGTTCCTTCGTCCAAAAGATTTACTGTAACAGGAACATCAATATCTCTACGAGTTTCTTCATCAATATAATATGCTGTAGGATAAGGCACTGTAATGCCTGAATTATCTAATGTGATGACACCTTCTTTATAAGTCCAACTGCCCTGAATATTAATCAACCATCGGAATACTTTCGGAGCCTTATTACTTTTAAGTACAATAATTTCTTTTTTACCAAATGAATGTATTTCAGTTTTGATGTCAGTATCAGTAAATATATCATAGTATACTGTCATTCTTGCCTGTTCTATATATATTCCTTTAGTATTCTTTGCTCCAATAGGAATGAACTGAATATTATCATCTTCCTTACCTACGGATACTCCATCGGAATACCTTTCAGGAAGTACAATATCTTTATTTATTGGTTTTTTTCCAATACTGACAGTTACCTTTTTGTTTTGAGCAAAAAGAAGTACAGTCCATGATAATAATACAACAATAAATATTATTTTCTTCATTTCAACACTTCCTATTCGTTTATCATAAAGGTTCGTATTAAATAGAATTCTATTCTGGATATATCAACAAATGTTGTATCTTGCCCAAATAATGGAGTAATCCAAATCAATAATATTAAAAATATTAATTTCCTCATGGCATATACTTCCTTCTAATTATCATAAATGTATCTCCAGTTGACAGTTCTTGGCCATTATCAACAGACAATGTTACTTCAAATCCTATTGTATCTCCTGGTTTCCATACACCAGCACTAAGAGAGTCAGTAGTGTATTTCATCTCGTCCCAAGTAGTATGTGCTGCATTTACACCTTCCATTAGTCTTGTATTACTACCATCATATATTCCCAATTTATAAGTACAAGCACCTGAATTGTCATAGGAATTAAAAAAACTTGTAACTTGAATCATCTCTGCAAAATCAGAAGGTAGTTGATAATAATAATATATTCTATAATTAGCAGGCGATGAACCAGAAGTGTTTCCACTTGTAAACGAATTCATATAGGCAGAATCAGCTCCCCAATAATCGTATGCACCGGCAAGCCCCGTTACAAGTAATCGTCCTGTTCCTATATATGACATATTAGCACTGTTTGTAACACTATCAAATACAACACCATTAGCGAGAGGATTGATAAGTATGGTATCAAGATATGTACTAAGACTTGTTGAGACATTCACTATGGAATCTATGTAGATACTCTCATATGTACTGTCATCAACTATTGCCTCACCATTTATAGTAAATGTAGCAACATCAATAGTATCAGCACTAAGTTTTTTTATTACTACTGAATCTTTTAAAATAAGAAAGGTGGGTTGTAAAATATCATCCCCAACAAATCTTACACTATCAGCAATTATTTCTATATCTTTTCTAAATTCAAACCTCGCACCCTCTCTTACTCCATCAATATTTGTTGCCGGAAAAACTGTAAGATATTTGGCATCACCTTCAGGGCTGTTTATAAAATTCCATGTACTATCTGCCAATGTATGATTTATATACCACATTAAACTGGAATCCCTAACTGTACCCATTTTCCAATTAATATCCTGATTTGCTCCATACATATATAATCCACCTGTAGCATATAAGGCCTGTTCGCTTACAGTTTCAGAGCTATTAACAAAAAAATCCCTACTGGCAACACTGAATGAATCTCCAGCTATTATTGCTCCCTCAACTATTAACGAATCTCCATATATATTTACCCCCTTTTGAAACATTACCGGTAATCTTGGAAATTCTACACTATCAGGAGAAAAGAACATTACTATACCATCAGTATTTGAAAAGTTTGTTCTCCAGCCCTGACTGGCAGATGCTCCAGAGTTTATTGTAAATATAGCCGTACCGGCTGAATCAAGATAAAGTATAGCTGAACCAGTAGTTGCCTGTCCAGGAATACTACTAACATTAATCGAAGTATTTCCATCAGTATCACGAAATACAAGTCTATTAGATTCAAATATTAAGGAATCTATATTTGGACGATGTATCAACTTATCAAAGTTAGCTTCATCTCTAAATACAAAATCCATTGCACTCGGATTATTGGCATTCGGTTCAGTCCACATTCTAAATCTATCACCAAATCTTAACATCAATGTATCTTCTTCTACCCATATAGATGTATCAGGTGTAAGACTTGAAGCTACAAAATTATTTAAAAATACACCTTTACCCTGTACGTTCAGTGTTTCAGAGACAGATATAACAGCATAAGAAGAACCAGCTGATATGACTATTCCAGCAACAATGTTTGCAGTAACGGTATCTGCAACAATATTATTTGCAGTTAATGTATCTACTCCAAGGTTACCATTAGTATACAACCATTCTCCAGCAAACCATAATGTGTCATTTTCACCATTAGCAGTATCACCCAGTACACCCAATGTATCCATTAATACAAGTCCATTAAATGCTGTAGTATCATTACTGGAATCCTGGAATACAAAGATACTACCAGCAGAATCTATCCAGGTATCCCTATTAATTCTTAATGTATCACTGAAACTTATTATTGTATCATTACCTATAACTATTCTCAATGCTCCAGTACTATCTGTTTCTCTACGATATGTAGACCTAAGTACATCATTCATGTTCCTAGGTAATGATATAGATGCTGCATCTCTAGCTGAATCATATACTGCTAGCATTACATCATCAGCATTCCATCCGTCTGGCACTCCCTCACCTTGAGCTTGAACCAGGCATGGTATCAATATGATGAGTGCCAATAGTATATATTTATTCAATTTAAGTCCCTCCTTATTCATTTTCTATAATTAGTAAAAAGTTTGCTGACCCTGTTGCCGAACCACCATCTAAATTGTTTGCCGATATCTTATCGTCTCCTACTCCTTGCGTTTGCATCTAGGCTACCTATAATATGTATCCTTATATGTGTAGTACTGTTAGCTAATGTTCCTGCTGTATCTGCTATAGAAGCCGCTTCTCTATGCACCCTAA
>Ga0209434_1000901_pt1 | contig 13624 bp, 26 predicted proteins | sample ETNvirnome_2_300_FD_184068 | JGI IMG/M metagenome (GOLD analysis project Ga0209434, IMG submission 184068) | Marine viral communities from the Pacific Ocean - ETNP_2_300 (SPAdes) (version 2) | ecosystem: Environmental > Aquatic > Marine > Oceanic | place: Pacific Ocean | collected 2013-06-22
ACGAAGAGGAACAAAGCAACTACTATACCCAAAGTGTTCAACAGTTTATTAATTGGTACGGATCTCAACGAGACTCCGTTTTCCTCGCCAGTATTGTTAATGTGCCAGGCCCAGAATCAGTTTGTGCAAATCCGCCTCACGCTATAAATGTTGGCGATGGTTACATTGAAGCGACGAACTATTTTGGAGGAATCGTGGTCGACATCTGCGACGAGGATTGGGCACCCGGAGTTCAAGCGGCAACCGCACAAGTAGAGCCTCATGAGGAATGGGAACTGACTTATACACCGATTGAAGATACGTTGATAGTATTTGTAGATTTTATGGAATTTACGGATTGGACTTATAATGCATCCACAAATAGTGTAGAATTCGACGTAATACCCGCGGAAGGGTCATTGGTTGAGATAGGCTATGTTATTGATTATAACACTGGCGACGACGATGATTCCGCGGGGAACTAATTATTTATGAAGAACAGAAAGGTAATTGTTTTGAAAGATAAATGGAATACGGAAGCAACGGAAGCGCCCGCAGCCCGCGCCCTAGAAATGGTGCAAGTGATGGAAGATGAATTCATAGAAACTCCCTTCCCCCTCTCTCTAAATGCACAAAAAAGACTATTAGAATTAATCTATAATCGAAAGTCAGGTATAATTACTAGACAGGAGTTAATAGATGTTCTCTTTAATCCAGAAGATGCTCCAAAAGGCACGATCATACGATGTCTTGTGTGAGCGCATAGAAACGTTAGAAGCTAAGGTAGAAAGATTCGAGAAGCTCGCAGACGAGAATGAAGCGCTGTGGCAGTTTCTCGACGACAAGCCGGATCTGGTAAAAATAAGCCCGGGCCCCCTAGAAGAGATCGACGACGATTTTACCGACATGATGCTGCGCAACGCTAAAACATACGGCGATGCCTGATGGAAAGGGTTTATTTGTTTGATGTTGATGGCACCCTAACAAATCCGCTTGAACAAATAACCGAGGAGTTCGCGGATATTTTCCTCACTTGGGTGACGGAGAAGAAGAAGAAAGCTTACATAGTAACTGGGTCGGATATTGAAAAAACTAAGAAACAGGTTTTTTCATCTTTCTTGGACCAATGTGAGGGAATTTTTACTTGCTCCGGGAACGTCTTTTATGCTGCCGGAAAGCTTATATATGCAAACCAGATGGAAGTTTCTGATGATTTTATAAAGGACTTAGAACTTTATCTGGAAAATTCGGAGTGGAGAGCAAGAAGTAGTCGCCACATTGAACTTCGGCATGGAATGGTAAATTTTAGTATAGTTGGCCGCGATGCGAGCCCTAATTTGCGAGAGGCATACCACAAGTGGGACCAAAGCTCGCGAGAGCGAGAAGATATTGTTGAATATATTACCGGCCTCTACCCGCACCTTGAGGCATCCATCGGAGGCACAATCTCAGTTGATATATATCCAGCCGGCCGCAACAAAGCCCAAGTGGTCGACAAAATACATGAGCTACACGGAGAAGATGTGGAGATTGTTTTCGTAGGGGACAGAAACGTTCCTGGGGGAAATGACTGGCCGCTAGCTCTTAGATTAGAGGCGATGCCAAATTGTACGTGGTTTCAAGTAGGTGGATATGAGGAAACGAGGGCTCTAATAGAATACAGCGAACTATTTAGTTAGTATGAAACACGATCTGGAAATATTTGAAAACTCCATAAGGGAGGCCAAGGATTCGTCCTATTATCAGGAAACATTTTATTTTAATGTTTTAATTGCAATGAGTAAAGATGTGGGCGGATCCCGCGACGAGACTAAAAATGATATTCGCGCGCTAGCGGAGGTTCTTACAGTCACTCTAGTTGAAAAAGAAAAAGGAGGTATCCAGAGAGATCTGGGCACCAAATATCTTTCCACACTTAAAGTTCACATACGTAAGCCAAAAACAGTTTCAAAGACAATAATGATGAAGCGACTTGTGCGCGCAATCAACGCTTTCCGAGGAGTTAGCGTTTTAAGATATAAAGAGAAAAAACCCAAGCCACGCAAGAAAGTCTTCCGCGGCCCCGGCTCTTATAAAATTACCGAGGGGAACTACTACCAGTCAGCACGCCACAAGAAAGACCTGAAGCGTAAGTTCAACAGGCTGACGAAAGGAGGCCCCCAGACAAAAGGTAGCGCGCCCTTTAGCCAGACCAATAACCCCGATTGGGAACAAGCCCCCCCAGGCGCCAGGGGCGGCGGCTCTGGCCCCCAGGGCGCACTAGAAGAAAATCAGCCCTCTCTTCCCGAGACTCCACCAAAAGTTGCTAAAGGTTGCAAACAACCTGATCAGCTCTACGAAGATATTCTTATAAGTATTGGCGCGGAACACGATGACTTGATGGCGTTTGATATTCAGCCGGAGCTTAATCAGAAGATCTGGGACGGTAACGAAAGCGTCCGCGCGGGAGTCAAAGGCGCCTTATTGGATGTTGTAGAAGAGTTTCTTGAAGGGCTCGATTTAGATTTGGACATCAAGGATATCATTATGACAGGATCGCTAGCGAATTATAACTGGTCCAAATTCTCAGACATTGACCTACACATTCTTGTTGATTTTGCCGAAGTTAATAACAATAAAGAAATGGTAAAGAAGTTCTTCGATGCGGTGCGCTCTAACTGGAATAAACTTCATAACATTTTAGTTAAAGGCCATGAAGTTGAGATATATGTTCAGGATGAGCATGAGCCTCATATTTCAACCGGTGTTTATTCCCTCAAGAACGATCGATGGCTTGTGGTTCCTAAAAAGATCAGGCCGGCCATAGATCGTGCGACTGCGACAAAAAAGATGAAACAAATTGCGAGAGAGGTTGACAAATTAAGTTTAATATACGATAATGGACAGTATGCTGACGCTTTGGGGTTGGCCGAACGATTAAAGGAAAAAATCAAACGCATGCGACAAGCTGGATTAGCCAGTACGGGTCTCTACTCTCCTGAAAATCTTGCTTTTAAGATGCTAAGGCGCTCCGGAGATATCGAACAATTATTTTCAATTTATACTCAGGCATACGATCGAACACACAGCTTAGATCAATGATAAAGATCAAGATAAAGAAAAGAGTGGAAACATTAGGTGCGGTTGTGCTTATTTTAGGAGAAGACGATGATCTTCTTCTTCTGAAAAGGCCGAAGTGGATTACTTGGGCCGCAGGCAAATGGGCCCTCCCCGGCGGAAAGTTAGAAAACGGGGAGACCCCTTTAGATGCTGCCATCCGCGAGACAAAAGAGGAAACCCGGCTAGATGTAAGAAATTTACAACTAGTTAATGTGTGTCTTGACAAACCAGTCACTACATACTACACGAGAGAATTCTCCGGGGATATAGAAATAGATTTTGAACATGATGCGTGGAGCTGGGCCTCTCGGTCAGAAATTGAAACATATGATTTGGCGCCGGACGTTTTAGAAACGTATGATTGGGTATTAGCACATGGCAACTAAAAAGAGAAATTCGAAGCAGCCTGCGACTGAGGCGCAGCCCGAGGTAGAGCCGGCAGAGTCCCTTAAACCAAAGACGCTCCCTCGTCTTGCCCCGGAAGGTATCCGAACCTTTACGGTGGCTCGGCAATATGATGAGACTGGTGTGTCTGGCGAAGGAGTTGTGATCGAAGGGGTCACACTAGCAACAGGACAGTGTGTAGTGCATTGGCTATATCCCCCTCCGCGCGGCGGCATTGCGATTTTTGACTCCATGAACGACTTTATAAAGGTGCATATCCAGCCTCACCCCTCTAATCGTACAATTATTACTTACGATGATGGCGAACAAGAGCGATTTGGACTATTTAATGAAGAGGAAAAGCCCGAAGATGAAGATCTCCCGCTCAAGACTTAGACAAATTGTAACAGAAGAAATTAAGAAGGGAGTGTCTGAATCGTGGTTCCGGCGCCAAGCGCGCCAAGAAGCATGGCGAGAAGGAATTCCCTCCGGCCGCCATGGCGAAATATTTCATTTATTTTTTGGGGACGAGTCCCTAGAAGGAGGGAGGGGCTCTCACGACCGTGTGCGTCGCGCTCGGGATCGAGCGAAGGAAGCCGGAGAACATACTGCCCAGGACCTCCGCGCTGCCCAGTCTTTGAGGGACAAAGCCACGAAGTCGCGCCAAGACGGAGAGGAGTGGAAAGCTGACCGATGGGAGGACATGGCACAGGAGGTCGACAAAGATGTTGAGAAGCAGGTTGCCAAAGCGCAGCCAGATTTTAACCTAATTGAGATATATGATTGGTTCCTCGAAGGCAAAGATGCGCTTGCATTACAGGTGGCGGAAGAAATGATGGCGGAAAAGGGAGCGGAGTCAATGTCCGCTATTGCTGTCAGCCCTGACCTTGCGGCGGATTTTGTTGATCGCCATGTCGCCAAAGGTGATGCCCGGGCTCGCGAAGTAATGCGTACCGGCGCGCTCCCCGATGAGTGGGTATAGTAAGATATATCTTGACACGTGACGTTGGGTGTGTTATACTGGAAAGACAGTAGGAGATTAAATGGTTTTTCACGGCGACTACGAGGTAGAGTTTGAAATTTACGAAGTTGGAGAAGGTGAAGCTCATGGGAAGCTTCTTGGTCATATGGCTGCAGTCGATGCTTACGATGCGAAAACGCGGTGGGTGGAAAACTACGAAATCTCAGACGAAAGATACCACCAGATTTACGCAATGTTCCCCACAAAAGAATGGAAATAAAAGTTGGGGACCTGGTAAGGGTCCGAGGGTACGATTGGCTTCAAAAGCCCCTCGGAATCGTCACAGAGGTAAAACAGATGCTTCATGATCAATCGGGGACCAAGTATACGGTCGTTACAGCGTTGGTAGGAGGAAAGTATCTTTCGTTCGCTAAGGAAAGCTTTGAGTTAATAAGCAAAGCAGAAAGAAAAAAGAATTGAGAAAAATTATTATTTTATGTTTGTTGTTGAGTGGGTGTGCTCACGTATCTGCCCGCGCATTCCCGCACTTGGACGGGGATTGCCCATGGGATTTCCCGGTTAAGGGGAACGATAGTCGCAATGGCTTTATATATCATACCTATGAGAGTCCATATTACGAGAGGGCGTTAGCAGAATGGTGCTTCACGACGGAAGAAGAAGCCCGCGCCTATGGGTATCGACGCTTTAAGGATCCAACGCGCCGTCGCTAATTATTTCTTGACATCGCCTTGACACTCTGCTACACTAAGAGGGTAGGAGGCTACAGTTATGGATAGTCACAAGACAAACGAACTTTATGAAAAGTTCCCGCACTTATATAGAGAGAGAATGGTGCCCCTTAAAACCTCTAAAATGGGGTGGGGGTTCCAGTGCAAAGACGGCTGGTATAAGATAATCTATGAGATGTCGAAAAAGATTAAGAATCTTTCGGGTGAAGGAGAGTTTGCACCGGCCGTTACAGAGGTTTCTAAAAACGAAGATGGAACCCTATACGTTGAGGTACGCAATCTCACGCCACCCATCGCAGATATTATTGCAGCTGCTCATGACAAGTCGAAACTGACGTGTGAGTTGTGTAGTTACTCACCGGCATTCTTGCGCGCAGAGGACAGCTTTCTGGCGGGCCACATCGCCTGTGGGCGTTGTGTATCCAAAGCCACGCCCCCACGTAAGGGAAAAGCAACTAAGCGCAACAGAAAGCCTCTCAGGGCCCCCGACACAATCATAGTAAAACGCTAATGGAACAATTTGAAGTTGGAGACTTGGTGAAAGATGCGCTGAACGAAGGCGACGGAGCTTATGGGTTGGGAATTGTAGTGGGCATCAATGAGGATACCGAGGATGAAGAATCCTACCACCCCGAGAAATTCCCTCCCCTGAAATATAGAGTATATTTTACAGAGTTTGAGAGAATAATAACATTTCACGGAGATTATCTTGAAAAAGTTTGATATGAACATGTACAGAAAGCGCAGAATGAAGGAACTTCGCGGGGAAAAGGTTTATAATGAGGGAATCGATGACGAAGTTGAGCGTTATATAAAACGACGTCTGACAGAGATACACCGAAGTGGAGATAAACAACGAGAGCTTGACAACAGCCGCTGGGGGTGCTATACTGTAGGCACAATGGGAGATCGCGATGGCGAGACGTAAGTATGTAACGGGCGCTCTGGTAGAGGCCCGAAACTCGAAATATGGAAAGGGGTTTGGGATTATTGTTGCCGGACCCGAGCTAAAGAAGCTGAGCGCTCATGGGTATCAAACCTTTGGGGAGCCGCAAGAATGGTTCAAAGTTCATTGGTTTGAGAAGCCGGGAAGCGTGGATTCATATTATATGCGCCGCGGAAACGGCATTGTCGACATGACGAAGAACCAGATTAAAGTTGTGAGGAAGTCATGACAGATTCGCTGGATGAATTAGAAGGTTTTCCCAACAGGGTGGGTTTCAAAAATTTCACCTGGACGCACCAAGCCATCAGCGATTGGGAAAAGGTGTGGGACACGCTCTGGCATCTGGGGGCTAAGTGGGAGTGGCAAAATATAGATAAATACGCACGACGCCGTGGCAAAGAATACGACAGGTTCATTGTGCATAACGACGCGTATCGCTTGGATATGGCAATTCCCCTTCCCGAAGTACATACTGTTAAGAAAATAGGAAACTGGCTGCTCGGCGCGCATGTTGATGATAATGTGGCCTCCGAAGCGGCGAGACTAATCAGAGAATGGATAAATAAATATGTTGAATAAAATAAAAAAGCTTTTACGCAAATGTGTAACTGTCTTAGCGGTGCTGCTCCTTTTTGTAGCTGGTCTACTATATGTTTGGGTCAATAGTGTGTTGGTGACGCTAGTCGTCAATGAGCTGCGTCTCGATACGTACATTGGGTTGGAAACAGGCTTTGGTATCGTGATGCTAATCTTTTTTGTAGGGTGGGCGCCGGCGTGGTTCCTGGCTCAGTATATCAGAGAGTAGTCATTGGACCCCTAGCTCAACTGGCAGAGCAAAAGGCTTTTAACCTTTAGGTTCAGGGTTCGAGTCCCTGGGGGTTCACCAATAAATTATGCTTTTAAATATTATTGAAACTATTGCTCTTGTGGGATGCGCTGCTGGTTTAGGCTGGTGGATTCTTCTGGAAATCCAGAGGGGCATCGACACATACGACGAGGAGGATTAGATGAGTAAGAAAAATACCTTGGCGGTGGTGAAGCCGCTTACATGGGAAGAAAGAGCGAAAGCAGACGGATACGATAATCCCATGCTCCACCCCAAGTGGCCGAAGGGATGCAGAATTGTAGATTATCACCCTGCGCTTCCCCTCTCTGGCCTTCGCCGAAAGCCACAGAAGAACCAGCCCCGACAGGTCGAACTCGATCTGTCTCATGTTAAAGACACGAAGAACAGCATTCTTGAAGAGGGTCTCAAGGAGCCCGTCTATCACGAGAAGGCCAAGAACGGTGTCGATAATGAGCTGTACCATGGCCACCATCGCTCAGAAGCGTGCTCCGAGCTAGGTTGGCTCACTATTCCCGCCTGGGAGATCGAGTTTGATGCGCCAGGGCTGGGTGAAATCAATCCGCGCAAGGCTCTTAACCAATACTTGAATAATCATCCTCCCTCCATGCGGAGCAACAAAGAGGATGGCGTCAGATTTCTCAACGATGTGTATAATAATGATACATATTTTGACATGGCAAAAAAGATTGTTGATCTGGATGACCGAAAGAAAGAGATCAAGCGGTTCGCCCTCATCCTTCTTAAAGAATATTACAGTTCCTACTCCGCCCAAGCCCGCGGGCATATCTTCAGGCGTTTTTGGACTGGTCAAAACCCCAGCATGATGAAGGCATGGGATGCTGATAAAGTATGGACGACGGGTATCGGCCTGGGCATCCTCCCTTCGCGTGATGGCAACAAGAAGATAAATTATGACCTTAAGACCCACCAGCTGTATGGGGTTATTAGCCACCACGCACCGGATGGTCTTTATGGCTCCATCATTAAAGAGGTGATGGACCTGAAGAGAAGCTGGTCGGCTTCCCCCGGACTCAATGTACACCAGCATCTGCGCCAGATGGGCATAACGATGGTGACTTATGTGGAGAAGACGCGTCTTACGAAAATTCTCACTACAAAGGACCTTGATGCCAGTCGGCAGGCGTGCCTAGACGAGATTGCTCGCCTCAACAAGGACACCTACACATCCATTTGCATTGATACTGTGATCTTCATGCATCAGTGCTTGGTGCAGCCCACGGAAAATATTCCTCTGGAGTATTCCTGGGATATTGCGCAGAGCATTTTTGTGAAGAAGCCCTAAGAGAACACTTGGCGCGGTGGTGGAATCGGTATACACAGCAGACTTAAAATCTGCCGCCATTAAGGCTTGCGAGTTCGAGTCTCGCCCGCGCTACCAAAAATAAGGAGAAAAAATGATTACAATTAAGGAAGTGGGAGAACTTTTTGTTGAAGAACTGAAGACCTACGAAGCAATCCTGACTGAAAATGAAGACGGGCGCCTCGAATCCCTTAACTCGGAAGATGACGTGACCAATCATTTGCGAAAAACATTTGGCAGTCATTCGGGTTTTACAATCCTTTCTAAAGGCCACAACAGGGCGTTCGGAGATATGGATATTGAGATCAACGGACGCGTATATCCTATTAATATAAAGATGGTTGCCCCGACGACAGGGACCTACAATGGAGGGGGCCCAAAGGTGTTCAACTATGTGCTTCAGGGCAAGAAGTCTTCCAGCGGTTGGGACCGGATGGTAAAAGAATTGGCAGAAAATCCTCCCGACAAGATTGACAGTGACTACTATTATCTGGTATACTATAAAAGAAGTCAAAAAAAGCCTCAATTTGTGTCGCTAACGGAAATTGCATGGGAATCTATTGTAGCCAATCCTGCAAATCCGATTCAGCTTAAGCAAAATCTTACGACTGTTAGAAGAAGTGATAAGGAAAAAGTGAGTTTTATGATGACGCTTATGAAAGAGATCTTGTATAAAAAGGCAAAGCCGTACCTGAGACTTGAGGGGATGATCTAGATTGTCAGAACCACAACTATTTCATGGCGATTGTCTGGAGATTTTGGCAGAGTTGCCAGACAACTCTGTAGATTTGGTGGTAAATGACCCACCTTACGGCACTACGTCCCTAAAATGGGATGAGGTCTTGGATTTTGAGGAGGTTTGGAAACACCTCAAGAGAGTTATGAAGCCCAAAACACATGCTATCTTCTTTGGTTCGCAACCCTTTACATCGAAGCTGATTGTGTCCAACGAAAAGTGGTTCAAGTATGAGCTTATTTGGAACAAGAACAAATGCGGAAGCCCGGGGCTCGCCAAGTATCGTCCGCTGAAGGTCCATGAAAACATTATTGTGTTTGCCAATGGCGGCGCAGCCACCTATAATCCTATAATGGAAACAGGAAACGCATACATCAGGGAATGTAAAACTGAAGACGGCTATGGAACCGGCACGAACACCCACAGTTATGGTTTCGGAAAAAACAAAGTGATGAAGATGGAGAATTCCGGAACGCGATACCCGAAGAGTATCCTCCATGCTTCTAGAAATTTCTCTGCCCAGCAAACAGTACACCCAACCCAAAAGCCAACCAATGTTTTGAATTGGCTTATCATGACATATAGCAATCCTGGGGAAACGGTGCTAGACTTTACTATGGGCGCTGGTTCGACGGGAGTTGCTGCGAAAATGACAGGGAGGACCTTTATTGGTATCGAGCAGGACTTAGGATATTTCCAAATCGCCCAACAAAGGATTGATTTATGCGAAGATACAGTCGAGCGCTCCGACGCCCAGCTTACTACTCAAATTCATGAGGATATGACTACGACCCCCAGCGCCGCACATGAGAGGGAATTTAAGGAGGACCTTAAATCTCGTAAGAAGGACGCCGCTGCAGCCGCCAAAGCCGAAACAATGCTTGACATACGGGGATCCTCGTGATATACTGTGACTAGAAGGTGGGAAAAAAGATGAGCGTGATGGCGCCAGACGGAGAGAAAATGAACACAAATAACCTTGAAAATATGATTCGCGATAAGCTGACTGATGATGATCTGATTTCAGGCCTTATTGAACAGGATGATGTCTTTGAACATCTAATAGATTTGATTGGCGAGACCATTGATGAGTGGCGCCAGACGGAGAGAAAATGAGTGTAATGGGACCAGACGGAAAAATTGGAATTGCGGGAGGCGGCTGGTGGTCGCCCTACGGTGACACCGACGAAGAAATCCAAGAGAATATGAAAACCGGACAGATGCCGAACGCGCCCGACGCCTTCCGTGCCTCTCCATTCTTTGGGGCCACTGAAAAAAAGAACGAGGATCTCCAGGATTTTCTTGGGAGCATTGGCGCTCTCGGTGGGCCAGCAAAAGAATCTTACGAGAAAAGGAAAACAGAAACGACGAAGCCGAAGCAGGACGTGGAGCCGAGGAGTGCGAGAACCTATTTGAATATGGAAAAAGAACAAATTGAAACAATTTTAGATCTCTTTGTTGAGATCCAGGCTCATCGTGACCTAGCGCGTAACGAACAATTTGTGAAAACTCTATTGAACGAAGCCCTTGACAGAATTGAGAACGACTGGTAAAATAGTAAAAGAGTTAGACGATGCTTATGAACCTAAGAGAATACTCGGAAATGACTTACACCCCTGCGCGGGGCAGTAACTCAGTAGGTCAGAGTAGCGTTCTTATAAAGCGCCGGTCCCGGGTTCAAGTCCCGGCTGCCCCACCAATATCAGGCGAGCTTACCGACGACCAATTAGAACACGTTATCGGGCACGCCCCGCGTCAAACATTTGACATGTGGCGCATTAAAATAATTAACGAATGGAACTCAAAATGAAACGAAACAAAAAAGTGGTGTGTGCAGATGGATTTAGTATGTCTGTTCAGGCGCACGACGGAGCTTATTGTACTCCTCGCGAAGCCGATGCCGAACGATACACGGAAGTGGAAATTGGTTATCCCTCGGAACGCGAGGAGCTTATCATGGATTGGATAGAGGTACCGGATGGTAACCCCACCGAGTCAGTTTATCCCTATACTCCTGTTGATGTGGTTACAACTGTAATCGTAAAGCACGGCGGAATGGCGGAAGGAGAGGTGCCTCGGGGAGTGATTCCTGTACCAGAGGTTTATTAAGAACATGAGAAAACTGCTTTTAATTTTGTATTTTTGTTTGAGTGGTTGCTTTTGGGTGGTTGATGACAACCCCCGTGACGACTCTTACCATGACCAGTCGGTGGCGATGTGGTTTAGCGACGCATGGGCGGCGTGCTACTACGATAATTATTCTGGATATTCAGATTGGTACTTTTATGCGATCGTCGACAGTAGCGAAGGGTATGATGAAATTTATGGGGTGGAAGTAATCATTAAGGATGTCTCATATATTGAGCCAGATTACGCCCTTTGGCTTTACTGGGGAGAAAATGGTACGTGGGATGCGAGTTTTAGTAGTTGGTACTATGATTGTAATTATGCATATGATCTCAGGTTTATAGCATACGATTATACCGGCAACTCAATGGATACATGGGTTATTTGGTAGGCCTGAGCACCCGTAGCTTAGTAGGATAGAGCAACGGACTTCTAATCCGTAGGTCGCGAGTTCGAATCTTGCCGGGTGTGCCACTCTTTAATATGGAAAACATTACGTTGTTCAATTCTTTTTAATGCTCGTTGAATCTCGCTGTCAGCCGAGTCGTCCCGTGATGTGCGATTGCCTGCTCGTGAAGTATGATGAATTGGATTGCGATAATAATGTGGCGGCGGAACCCTTTGTTTTTATGATGATATGGAGTGTTTTTATGTTTGTAGGATTATACCTTATAGTGCAAACATATGAAGAATGGACTATTTAATAGGTGGAAGAGTCAGGAAGGGACAGAATGATAAAGAAATTTTTAAAGAGCGAAAGCGGACAAGGAATGACTGAGTATGTCATTATTCTTGTTGCTATTGCGGTTGTATGTATTGCGATCGCGGTACAGTTTGGTGGAGAAATTAAAGCATTGTTTGAGACAGCAGATGCAGAAATTAATACAGTTGATACTAACTTATAGGTTAAGAAAATGGAGTGCGGTCTTATTATGTTTGGTATCGTTCTTGTGTGCACATATCTCCTCAGCACCAGCGCAGGAAAAGAACGCTGAACAGTGTTTTGAATATTTCGAAGAGATTATGGAGATTCAGAAGTTTCGTGAAATACTTAAAATTGGCGCCAGCGAAATGATAGAAAGATATGACCGCGGGGAACTGAGCAAAGAAGAGCTTGACACGACGCTTGCGGTGTGGCATACTACAGAGAGTGAGTTGCAGCAGAGGGTCGCCAAGATTTACGATACTGCTTATGCAGAAAAGTGCTTCGATTCTGTAGTTCCAAAGGAAGCAAGATGAAGAAAACTTTAATGGGAGTGGCGTTGCTAGTATTTTGTGGGTCACTAAACGGCTGCATCCTTTTTGGGATATATCCAACAACGACCTACCGGGCATCGTGTCCGTCGGGCACTGTAGAATATACTGAGTGGAATGGGGCATATTGGGAGACGGTGTGCCGCCCCGCATCCCGCTACACACAGCCGCTGCGCCACTATCACAAGCACAGATCACACACTCCCCGCCGCACCCATCGGCACCACCGTCACAATCGGCACTGTCGCCACCGGAGATAAATTGAAAGTTTCAGAACTAAAAGAAGGGATGCTCCTTAGATTTAAGGAGCCCCGTATATATAAATTCATGCGCGATAGTGGTGATGATCACTGGCTTGATTGTGGCGCATGGGATCCTCGACAAACCCTCAAATGGGTCCAGAAAGGACAGCCTCTGATGATTTATTTGGGGCAAGAAAAGATGAACGCTCCAAGTCACTATGGTGGTTTTTGGAATGTAAGAAAGGTGTCCGTCGGGGGCCGAGTTGCGTGGATGTTTCCCGATGCGTGGAGATATGTGGAGGCACTATGAGTTTTAAGTTTAAATTAGGAGACATTATAATTCCCAGGAATGGGGATCCCAAAGGTCGCGCAAAAATAGAAGCGTTTCATTTAAATGGCTTTATGCGCGTGCTACGCCTGGACAATAACCAGCAGTACATCGTGCGCGACAAAGATTATGAGAGACTTGAAGAAGAAACTTTCGAACTTAATAACTAAAATAATGAGGAAGCTCCCCGGCGGAGAATTAAGGTGCTGCCAAAACATCAGTCCCTACAACTCTGACTGCGTGCGCCACCGAGATCATTTGGGAAGCTGCGAAGATGCGTGGGGCGATAGGTGGAGAAAACAGGATAGCCTCTAACTTCAGATATAAAAACAGGAGTTGACTTCGGGCGTCTCGCGTGGTATGCTGTAGGCATGATGAAGGTAGGCGATCTGGTCCGCATGAACGCGGAGGATGATAAGTTCCATGGCGCAAAGGGCATAATTGTCCGCCGCGTGGAAAGCAACATGTATCAGCAGGGTCGCCACTACGAAGTACAGACGCTAGACGGGCACGTTATTGTTGCCCTAGACTTTGAGCTTGAGCGCCTTGAAAATGAAATTGAGTAAGGCTACTTGTGAGAATTGTCACAAAAAAGCAAAGCGTCAATTTAAGATTATAGAACCCGGCGTTGTTTATAAAATGAACGGAACG
>Ga0209434_1000904_pt1 | contig 13595 bp, 3 predicted proteins | sample ETNvirnome_2_300_FD_184068 | JGI IMG/M metagenome (GOLD analysis project Ga0209434, IMG submission 184068) | Marine viral communities from the Pacific Ocean - ETNP_2_300 (SPAdes) (version 2) | ecosystem: Environmental > Aquatic > Marine > Oceanic | place: Pacific Ocean | collected 2013-06-22
GGCAGCCAAGAAATTAGATGTGGCCAAACGATATAACAGATCGTTATTAGAAGCATCTGGAGAAACTGAGGCTGTTATATCCGTGTGAAGAAGTTTATTCACCTCTGTCGAGGTAAGTCCCGATTGTTTATCAGAAATATAATTCAACGGTTTCAAAATTCCCTCAAATGGGATAGAGTCCCCCCAAAAGAAACCGTCTACATTAGTGTTTAGGAAATCAAAGTTTCCACTTGTGGCCGTTTTTCTTCTCCGACGATTATCTGGAATAGTGCCTGCGCCGACGGAGACAGTTCCACTGAGGCATCCATACAGGGGCTTCGCCAGCGAAGACGTCAAAAATTGCCCCTGATTACGTCCATCCCTAGAGATTGGATAATCAACTGCAACGCCGGATTTAATCGAGTTATATAAAATACCGGGAGCAAAGAATGGCTTGAGAAGAGGTCGCCACTGATATGGTCCGGCGGCACGGCCGTTATTTATTGTATAGCTGGAAGAGGGGGCATACGATTGTGAAAACATTGTAGCTAGCTCTAAGGTTCGCGTCTGCGGGTAAAAGCCGTCGTAAGGTAAAAGCTTAACTATGGCTCTCGACTCAAGTTTTAAATTAGTGGGATATTTATTGAACTCTAAGTCGGTGCTTTCGGGTCGTATGAAAGTGTCTAAATATTCCATCATATCACTGGTGGTGTACCTTGTCAAGAATTCATTATCTGAACTATCATTAACATTTGTAGACGAACCTGTTAGAGTCAGAGAATCGGTCACAGAAGCCATAACACTTCCGTTGTTCTTGTATGTCTCTATGTGTTCACTAATCCGAAACTCTGGAATTATTCCGTAGTCTTTTCCTACAAACCTAGCGTCGTTAACATAATCTTCATAGGTGTTATAAAAGGGATATACTTTTGGAGCAAGCTGACCTTTGCTAGCTCCATCTACATACTTTCTTTCTCTTCCTGCGGTCCAAGAGGGGCGCGTAAATACACTGCCCGGCGAACGAGGCTCGGCCCTAAAGCCTCCATCAAGTGCTGCGGCCGCAGAGACACCTCCCAAGAATGCTCCATTTCGAGTATACAAGCCCCCGGTCGTGTCGCCCTCCGGGTCAAAACTGTTTCCAGTTGCGCCGGGAAGGTAGGCGAGGGATGCAGTCAATTGGAGGACGTCAGAAGAGCCTCCTACATGTGGAAGCATCTGAAAGAGGTCAGACGCGTTGTTGTGGGCTAAAACAATAGATGCAGAAAATGCCACAGCGATATCATTTTCAGATGACAGGTCCTCCAGTCCAACATTATATTCAAAAGGATCAGTTCGGGATATAACGGAAGTCTCCTTATCGCCCTTAAAAGTGAAGGTCCGTACCGTTGCGCCGTCAAAGGGGGATATATCACTTATTATAAGGTCCGCGTTATTCCACGCATCCGGGTCCGCACTATCTATCGTTACCGAGGCTGTCGCAGCGACTGCCGTAACAGGTGCTACCGCCGAAAATGTTACCTCGGTTGGGACATTATAAAGATATTGTGCGGACACAACGCTAGATGTCTGGTAATAAGCGGAGCCGCTTGGTGTGTATGTTGTCGTGCTGCCTAGAACACTGCCCGTCTTACTAACTGTAATCCGATCATCAATAGTCCCATAATGAGTCATCAGTAACTCACCGCTGGCCATGGTTCCGGCATCTGCCAAGAGAATAGGTGCAGAACCAGTTAATGCGCCAAGTAGTGAACCGGATGAATCAGAATATAAATATGAATCCATGGGCCAGATCGAACCAAATCCGTAATTATTGTCGTCGTCGTCTACCGAAGACCCCGTAAAATATCCTCTCCGATATGCACTCGCAGTTGGACCGCCAATGGAGCTAGAAAGTTGGCTGTTGTAGGGATATTGGTCCAGAGATTGGACCCTATAACCCTGAGAAGTTACAAAAGGATACGAACTATCGCTAACCAACCGGCCGGCAAAATTACCCGATAATCTTGTACTTTGGCGGGTGAATTTTTTCACATTAGAATCAAGTACTAGCTCGGTAGAATCTTCGATATTCGAAGTTGCTTGGCCTATAGTGAGCGTATCTGTTGTGATGTTTTTATCGTCCTTCCAGAAGTTATTGGAAAAAGCTTGTCTAGCTCGGGTTCCGGATAAATAGGTATATATTTCCTTCGGATAAACTGTTTCCGAATATAACATCAAATCAATTGAATTAATGCCTGTAATATTTTTTCCTAGATTATTGGCGGCATCATCTCTTAATAGCTCATACGGTCGCTTTTCTATTCCCTCTAAAAAGCCACGGTTAAACCCTAAATTCTCGTTAATTTCTCTATTAGCAAAGCCTTGCAGATCATTACCATAACTATAAATCATGGTTAAAGGTTTTGCGGTTGTGTTTGTCGAAGAGGGAGTCCCAGAAAAAGCCTTAACTTTGTGGACTATGGGCTGATACCTACTTGTGATGGGCGGCTCTGTAAACTGCAAGGAATATTTACTCAAAACATTATTGCCGGCTCGATCGATGGTCGTAACCGAAAGCGTTCCGTCTGCATAGCGCCTGGTATCTTTCCCCGTAGGGATGGAATATGGAGCGAACCTATATAAGTTCCTCCTCTTATTATATGCAGATAAAGCATTTTCGCTAGCGCGGATTTGGGTGTGGGGATAAAAACCCAGCTCATCTCCCCATAAATAATTTACTTCGTTATTGGAGCCGGTGAATACAGCAGTCCCGTAATTATAGGTCTCCCCCAGAGAAGATGTTGTGTAGGTTATATCTTCTGGATATATCGATCCTGATTGAGCCCACTGATTATACAGGTTGGGTATGGTGTATGTGGGGGGCCAGACCTGCGCTTGGTCGACTATATTTGTATTCGATGCTCCCCCTACGGCGGCCCTCATAAACCAGGGCGTTCGGTCAGCAGCAGGAACTGGTCTTACAACATTAAAATTATCAGCCCTCGAAGCTGTCATAGCCATCAACATGGGGTTGCCGTTGCCGTATCCTTGAACGCCGGACCATACTTCAGATATTCGCATGGTTATGTTTCTTTGGATTTTGTGAAACGGATGGGCAATACCAGATCCGGTAACCCTATACGGCGTCCAAGTGGGATAAGGGTTCCCAGCAGCTAGGGAAGGGTCGAAGCCATCATTTAGTTCGGACAATCCATTTGCGCCCGTCAGGGCCAGAAAGGTCGGCACCGTGCTGCATTGCGTGCCACCCATAAAGCCACCCCAGCAACATCTTGCGGAGACGAGGGTACCAAATCCCCAAGCATTACCCACCACAAACGTATTGCGCCAAGGGAGTGCATTATTAGGAGATATTAAGTCGCTAGAAATATCTCTGAACTGCTGCTTTGAGTCGTGCCTACTACCGGGAGCCGCAAAACGGCTAGAAATTATGGTCTTATTTATTCTTGCGCCGGATTGCTCTCGGGCATTTTTAAAATCAAAAGATCCCGTCAGTCCAGCATCCCGAACGGCAGGAGGAGTTACAAAAGCGGACGGGATTTTCATCGCAGAGGCGGTATAATATTCGCTGTTTCTAAAAACAAAGTCCATATTCGTCAATGAACGATCACTGGTGTGTATAACCTCGTAATTTCTTGTATAATTTCCTACTGTTTTTACCCCGGAAGCAGCATCCACTGATCCCGTGTATGAAACAATATTGGCTATATTAACGGGCCGCTTCGTGCCGGTTCCGCGGCGATACCGACCCTGAATTCCGCTACTGGTGGTTATTTTAGATACTGTAAAAGAAGAAGCATCAATGTCAACTTTAAATGCTTCTTTTCGCTCAGATGTGGCGAGAGGAGCAACATGTCTAGACTGTAAGCCCCCCACATGATATTCTGTGAATGGTCCTTGTATCGGCGAACGTTTACCATAAGTACCATAGCTATCAAAGTGCAAGTTCGTGAAGTCTACATTACTTAGCCCGCTTTCCACCATGGATGCCCTATACCCAGTGCTTATACTAGAACTGAAGGCTGAGAAGGGGACCATGTTGCGAGCAGTAGTGTGTTCTAGTCCCGAACCTATTGCTTTGAAGTTTATGGGCTTCTTCACATTCGGAACAAAATCATAGTTTAAAAACTGTGATTGGTTGCTGAAGTCAAAACCACTCAGGGTTAAGGTCTCAGGAAAAGTTAAACTAGAGCCAGGAGTTTCTTTTGTCGAAGCTAAAGGCAAAAATACTCTGGCTGTGTCCTCGATGCGCGGTGTCATTAACACGGCATAATTTGTAAAAAATCCTGTCCCAACCTGAGATGAGCGGGCGGCCGCCCTAATGAAGCTTAGACTAGATGTTATATCTGTGTCTAGGTCGAGGAGTCCCATCTCGGGCAGATAGAGTGGCGCATTGGTCTGATAATATGCTGGGGGGAATTGTCGGGATTGGTTCGAATTATTATCGGGACGACCATCGGCTGGCCAGGTTCCGGCACCCAAAAGTAAATTGTTGGTCCCACCAGACGATCCGCCACGGTCATTGGGTTCTTCCTGTGGAGGAACCCAGCCTTGGACAGGCGGGCGTCCGGGGTCAGCTTCTTCTTGGGACGTTTGTGATTGAGCGTGCTGAGCCATAACTGCATTTGCTATTGGTTCCCCTCGGTCGGTGCGCTTTGTCCTGTCGCCAAGATAATTATATTTTACTTTTGGGCGCTCAAGAACGTGGCTCTCGATTATTGTCTGCATCCCCTCTCTGTGTTTCGCAGAAGCAGGGAACAACTGTTGAGCTAAAACAGCTATGGTGTTGTCTATCCACTTGTAATACTTGTAATACCTATCAAAATCTGGGACGTTTCCGACCCTGCTAAAAAACAATTCTCTTAGCTTTTCAAGGGATTTGTAATTATCTCGATATCGGTTAACCGGCTCTCCGATCAAGTTATTAAATTCATCCAGAGAGGCAAAAAATTGTAAAATTCTTCTGGATATCGAATTATACATGCTCTTTTCGATAGAGAAGTAGAAATTAACCGGCCGGCGGTTTGGTGTGAACACCTCAACGTCAGCCGGCAAAATTTCAATCATATCATCACTAAAGACGTACTCGGGCAACTGTTTTCTTTGAGTCGGGACAAACTCTTTTATAATCACTTTGTTGGAAGAGGTTGGGAATAGATCTCCACGTCCCGTCATTTGTCTAAGATTTATTTTACTAAATGTGTTTCCTTGGTACGATGATTGGTAGTCGCCGTTATTTGATCCAGACGAAAAATCGCTAACAGTAAACCTGCCGCTTGAATCACTTCCGGTTAAGTTAGCAAAGTCCCAGTTTAAACCAAGAGACTGGATAGATGGAATGTAGCTTTGTGGTATACGTCCATCAAGTCCATGACTAGCAGACTCAAAAGAATAAACCTGTTGGTATGGGGCTTTTGTCCCAAATGCTTCTGACTCCTTGGCGTGGAGATCAATGACGCTAGAGGTAAGATATGAGTTCCAAACTCTCAAGCTGCTGCCTCTTACGTCTGAATTCTGTAAAAGTGCGCCCGAAAAGTTTGTCCTATGGGAGCCAAGATAAAATTTCTTAGAGTTTGTTAATATATCAGATCCGGATGGGTAAGTCAAGGTTGTCGAGGTGGAAAAACTTTGTCTTTTTATTCCTGAATCGTAATTTACCCCGTAAAGATTCAGGGTATAACTTCCTGTCGTTGCTCCGGTGATCCCCACAGCATATGGATGTTTAGAATTTTTTATTGTTAAAGCAAGATTCCACTTTTGGTTGTTATACACATTTTGAAAAATATCGGTTTGAAGGAGGGTCTCGTTGTGTCTATTTTTTACGATAAAGAAAACGTCCTTAACTTCATAAGCCGGGCTGGTTATCTCCGCAAACGGTGCCGGACTTTTTACAGCATAAATTTGCAATCCCGTATCGATGCAGCTTACGGCATCAAAGCCCACTGGATGGCTTCCTGTTTCTGGTGCCCACGTTGCGTCGGTAGATGTTACAGAACTATTCTTCGGAGTATGGAACCCAAACAGAGAAGAGGTTACAAAATTATATGTTTCATAGGGAAGACTTTCTCGCTCCTGCCGATTGGGAAATATAATTTCGCATTCGGCGGTCAAGGCGTGGGTGTCTAATAAGTTGCTTCCTGTAAAATATCCCACAGAAGAAGCGTTATTTGAATCATAATGTTGGTATATTGTTGCTTTCGAACTTTCTTTGGCCCGGAGCCCACTAAAGTCCGCATATTTCTTTTTGCTACTAACAGTCTTATAATTTGTCTCCAAGTCATATTCTAAATTATCTGAATAAACTTTGAGGCTGACTATGTCGTCGTCGATTCCGAAACACCTCACAAGATTCCTGATTGCTTTTTCGGTGCCCTTAGATTTGTAAATCGATTGAAGGTTGTTATAGATGTTTTTGTATATTACATTTTTAATATTTTCCACGCTCTGGTCAAACGTAAGGTTATCATCACGTTGAAAATATCTCTCAAACGCATCAATATTAGCAAACAATTCAGGCGTCTGCAAGCCCAGAGATGTTATCAACCTTTCGTTGTGTGGGAACTCATTAACGCTTCCGGTCAGGCTGCCGCTAACATAATTTATGTTCTTTATTTTTCTTAGTTCGGATATTTGAAGCTGAAGAGTATCAAAATAGCTTGACATTATCTGAGTTAATGCTCGTAGTTGATCGCCGTTATTAATATCTTCTTCATAAATCCAGTTGGGGAGCGTGTTCATCAGATAGGAGGTGTTCCCATAGTCGTGCTCCCTGCCGTTTGAAACCAGTTCTGTTTTTATAGAAATAAGGTCCGTATCGGTTTCTCGTAAAACATAATCTCCCAAATCTACAACGTCGTTTAAGTTCATTGAGTTTATTGCCGAAGATGTTGCTCTCGTGTAGCTTGCATTATATCCTCGGAAAATTCCGTTTGATAGCCTTCCAGAATAATCTAAAGCTGTCTTGTTTACCGCAGAAGTGGAGGCCATACCCTCGTTAAATTTGAAATAAACGCCTAAAGCTTTATTGGCATCGTGATTGTTGGTGCCGCCGTTTACCGAAGAAAACCAATATCGTCCAACTTGTTTTGAGTTACGGTCTGATTTCCAAAACCTAAACTCGTCAATAGATGCAGATAATTTTGCCCAGCCCTCGGCAGCGGTGGTATTTCCCGACGGGGCGGTCCTAAGTCCACCTACGTTGACGATCATCGAACCGGTGACTGTTTTTATCTCCCCAATCGATGTATGGTCGTCAGGGGTTGAGCCCGACATTACAATCCCTTGTTCGGCACAGGCTCCATTAACATAGAAATTTAATATTGGAATGCTGCTGTTTGTGTCGAAAGCAAAAGCGTAATGATTCCATCCCCCTCCGGCGAGAGAGAGTCCCCCGGTCGTCGGCACAGACTGTGTAAGAAACCCTACATTCGACCCTGATTGCATTGTAACATAAAATCTGTCTTCTGAGCCGGAAAGGATCTCTATTGTCATTCTTCCGTATGACGGGTTGGGGTTTGCTTTTGTACCAGTAGAAATCCCATTCCAGAGATCCAAAACTATTTGGCTCTCAGATTGAGTTCCTCCATCCGGAATTCCTGTTTCTTTGTTAAACAAAAACTCAACCGTTGATCCGCTGGGTCCTCCAAATTCTAGATTTGATGTTCTATTGCTGCCGGTTGAATAAATCGTCCCAGAATGTGGGCCGCCTTTTGCCTGTAGATATTCAGCAGACGAGGAAAAATATGTTGTACCCGCATCCGAAACCGCCCCATATACTGTTCCCAGTACAGCGTGACCCATGGCGCGAGGATATTTTTCTTCCAAGATGTATTTTTCTAGCGGATTTAAGTCGTTATAAAACTTTGTCTTTTCATATCCAGATCCGTCATATGGATAATAGTCCAAAATATAATTAAAGGCATTCTCATAGTATTTTTCCCCGGAGCCAAAATATGCAAACTTTTTGGGGTCAGAATAATCGATAGGGGGAAGAAATGTTTCTTCTTTTTTTATACTCTCGGCAAGATGAGCGCCGGATTCTATTCCGCTACCACTCATAACCTCGGATGTTTTTTGTAAATACTTACCAGTAAGTCCAGTTTGTTTATTATCTTCGAATAACTTTTTGATGCTCATGATTCGTCGTCATCTACTCTAAACTTAAATATTTCTGGCTGTTCTTTGTATTGCCCGTTAACATAATACAGAAGCTGGATGCCGTAAGAGTATCCTGACTCTAAAAAGCTGGTATCTAAATCAAAATAATTCCCACTAAGATCATAAGATAATTTAGTTTCGTAGCTGCTGCCGGTGCCGTAAGGAATTATCTCCATTCCGTCGATTGTTCTAAATAATCTATAATACGCACTTTCAATTATTTCTGGCTTTATAGCTGTGGTGGCCACGGTGTATATGTTGGGGCTCCAGTTCTTTTTCCTAGAAAATACTCTTAATGTCTCTTTTGCTTCCTTCTGGTATGAATCTCTCAAGTTTGTTATTGAGTTAATGTATTGATCATCATAGATTAATCCGTCCGCCTGAAGCAATGAAGGTTCAAAAGAGCCGGTTCGAAATTGCGCTGAGCCGGACCACCAAACATCATGAATGGTGTCCAAGCTACTCGTAGTGGCGAAAGAACATGTATATGTACCAGTAATATTTGTTCCATTCTCTACAAGGAGTCCCCCAGTTATATTAGTTACACTTTCGCCGTCAGAGTTGATTACCAACAAAGCAGAACCTGTTGGCGTTGTACTACTTCCACTATAGAAATTTACTAAGACATGTTGCCCTGATCCTGTCGTTTCGGGTATGTTTTTTAATTGTCCCCTAATAGAGTTATACAAGTACAGGGTATTCAAATTATCCGCTGCGGGAGCAAGACTGCTGCTTATGAGAATATTTCCTCGATTATCTTTTCGGGACGAATTCCATCGTGCCTCCACATAAGGTCTATGAAGATAAAAATCGCTCGTCCTCCCGAAAAACTTTTTTGTGTAATAAGTTCCTTGGGACCCAGAAATAACCGTATCCGTATTCTTTACCACAAATCCATTGTTTTCAATCTCGCCCGTGCGCCACAAATCAACAGCAAAGTCTATATTGACGTCTAAATCTTCTAAACCACCAGAGAAAAAATAACTTGTCTTATATCCGTCTGCGGTATAATAGTCGCTGCCTGTTTGTGACCAAGCCACATCACTGGTGGCATTTATCCAATTCGAATTTCCCGCATCTGTATAGGAATCCATATCCAAGCCACGTCCCTCGGACCATGCCCGGCTCAGCATATTCACGTTTAAGCTATAGCTAAGGGGTGTTGTTTCTCCGTGCGGAGCGTTAAACATTTTTAAATGGTAGGAAACGCTAGAAGACGGCACTACTCCGCTTGATATATCCGTGAGAACATCAGTCATGTCAAACTTCAATAAAATCCTAGACTGCTCGGCGTTCTCCGCATTTACGGAAGCCGTACTTTGTCCATGTATAACAAAAGCTTCTAAAATATCTGAGGCTCCCATATTCGAGCCCGTTGCCCTCGTTATTAAGTTATCCTTGAAGGCGTTTGTTAATACGTTATCTGCCGTTAAAAAATATCTTTTAATCGCCATTATCTGATAACTCCTTTTATGTCAATCGAGGGAAACAATATTTCAGCAACTGCGTTCTGAGGTATTGAGACAAAGCGGCCATCGTTCGATGTATTCTCAGAGATATCATAGTAAAAATCACTATAGGTTCCGCCAGCGTTGTTTACTATTTCTACGCTAACGGTATCTACCACACCGTTAACATCATTTAGAAACTTATATATTTGTGTAATATTTATTGGCTCACCCATGTTTTTAAGAACCCTCGTCAATTTGTCTATAAGCTCTGATACACAGGATTTTAAAACAGAATATCTATTCGCATTTATATCTGCGACTACTTCAAAGTTTATTCCATAATTAATAATTTTTCCATCTAAAACATCAAGAGAGTCATTAACCATTTTGTATTTTGAAAGCCACGTCTTTAGGTTTGTTTTCATAGTGTTGTTTGCGGGGACAAGATTTCCAGTAGGGCTCTCAGACAAGGCATATAAATTGAGATTTCTCTTAAGTGAGTCAGTGTCCTGCGAAATATTCACTCTTTTAATTTTTCCAAACTTTGCCGGCATTCTATAGCAAAAATTTATATAATCGGATTTTGTTACTGCTCTATTTTGTGAAGAAAAGCTATCAAAAGCACGAGTTCTTATTTCATCTGGGAGGAGGACCGAGGCATCACCTAGGATCGGCTGATGGTTCTTGACCTCCAAAGAGGATCTTACTGTTCCCACAACGGTAGGATCTAGGGATATCTCGGACTTAAACTGGAACCTTCCGGCTACAACTTTGGATACCGACCCTACGGAAGCATTTATTGTTTGTGATGTGTTTGAGCGATACACAACCTTTAGAGTTGTATCTGTTGGGACTACCCCGAATTTATCCCCCTCTATTAAGTTGGACGGGTCGAAGCTTCGGTCAGTTATATAATTTCTCCCGTTCGTGTCCAGAACAACGTCCGCGGGATCTACTATCAAATCTTTTGTGAGATTTTGATCGGAGCCGAAACCAAATTGCAGAAAAGTGTCTCCAAAAGAATTTCTCTCCACAACAAAACGCCTGGGGACTGGCTGAATCTTCATAATGTATGGTACGGCTTCTCGATCACTGGCATAATTTGGGACCTCTGATATTACTACATCCTGGGATAAGTTATCCACTTCGAAGTACTCGTTTCCCTGAGAGTCAACGACTTTTACTATTTCGGAAATATTAGTACCATCTACTTGGAGTCTTTTAAATCTTTGGTAGCCGCCCAACACCAGACTTGAGGACCTAAGAATACCGGAACGAACCATACCCTTTGCTCTAATCGCATAATAAGTTGGAACTCCTGTGTCGTCATCAACGCGGCCGACGGTGGCTTCATTGTTTGGGTTGGAAAAATCAACATCTTCATCCAAAACGTAGGTATTTCCACTGTCGCTCCTGAACGTTGACCCCTTGGACAATATCGGCATATAATTAATGTCCGGTCCACTGGTGGAACTGGCTACCGGCACTAAAACGTAGAAGGAGCATTCCCCGCTAGCAATGGCCATTCCGGGCATTTTATATCCCATTTGTCTTGCTAGATTTACAATATTCGAGTACTGGATTGCACTATCAATAAATCCCTCGTTTGCTTCGTAATCTAGATAAAAGGAAAGTTGATCTCCAACATAGGAAACCATGTCGAGCATCATTGCTCCAAATGAAGCCTCGTTGAAGTCCTTAAAACTATTTGGGTAATACCTTTGTGCATAATTTATTAGATCAGCTTTAATACTATCAAAATCACGGCTCGTATAATTAATTGGTCGCTTTGCCATTACAGATCCTCACATGAGATAATTAGTCAATTGTATCAGTTATTTCGAGTGTCGCGTCTTCATTTAATGGGTCCATCGAATATGAGATCACAATCTTAAGCTCGTTCAGTCCCAGGGTGGGGTCCATATCAGCATCAAAGTAGGACACATCGTTGATGGTTAGAAAAGGCATGTACAGGTCTACCTGCGTATCTATCCTGTTCCGAATATTCGCAAACAACTGGGGGTGCATTGGCTCGAATAAAAAACTTTTAAGTCCGACTCCGAAATCTGGCAACATAATTCTTTCGCCAGGTGATGTAAGGATCAAATTTTTAAAATTTTGACGAACAGTCTCGCCGACTGACTTGTTTAGTCTGTAGGGTCCATCAGTTGAATCATAAACCAAAGGTAATGCCACAGACACTCCTTCTATATTTTTATTAACACTCATCAGGGTCTCCAAATATTCTATCTTTAGGGAACTTGTTGCTGTCTGGGGTTAACCCAAGCTCTTCTGCCTGGGCTGTTGCAACAGCCGCACCCACGGCTATAATATCGTTTTCAATTTTTTGTAAGTATGCTTCATAATCCCATCCGTCATCCCTTAGTTTTTGCCCGGTGAGCAACCGGCCGGTTATATCCTCATAAAGGTCCTGTAGATCATCCATCGATCCCAGAATACTCCTGCTCACCGAACCTCCTCCAGTTATTAGGTTTGCTGCTAAGCGTATCTTGTTCTCAACAGACGCCACCTTGTCCCACCCCTCTTGACCGACACCGAGCATTGGCCAGAAGATGGCGGCTAAGGCTTCCTCTTTATATAAAATCACATCGGTCCAAACGCTTGCGCGATCAGTCTCATAAACAAAAGCCAAAGCCTCTAAGTTTTGATATGCTGGCATAAAGCCGGTATCAGAGGGGCTGGTGTAGCTTTTTATTTGGTCTCGCATTGACCGAAAGGTCGTATAATCGTCGTCGTCAGCGATGGTCTCGGCCGCTTGAATGAGATCGTCAACCTGTTGTAGAAGCGAATCCATCCCCGACCTTAGACCATGAACACTGCGCTTGCTGCTGAAAACCGGGTTACTTTGAAGTTCTCGCACAACTTCTGCTGCATGCTCCGGAGAATGGATGACCACCAGATTGGTCGGAGGAAGAACAGACTCTAAACTCACACTCTTCGGCCACACTGTAATTTCTTCCGGCGGCAGCTTTACATGCGCTCTCAACTCTGCTAACTCTGAGTATGGTCCATCATAGCGCGGCTTATGGGCTGCCGATCTCCAAGCCAGTTCATAATACAGTTTATTGATCGCGATCTTATTTATTGTGCCATGATTCCGGTGGTGCGGGACAGCTTGAGCACATTGTATAACGTCCATCTCAAAGCCACCAGGAATTATATCAAAGGGGCGAACGTGGGTGAGACTGCGGTCTCCTTGTACAGCCGGGGCGTCAAGTTTTATAGAACGAACATCGCCACTAAGCGCGCGAGTTGCCTGCTCATAATCATAAGGGTCTTCAAAATCTGGATAGGCGTCATCATCCCATTCGCCGAGTCCCTTGACGGCCATTATAAAAAGAATAACAGCAAGCGCAATAGGGAATGCCGGTCCTGCTGCGGAAGCCATAGTACATGCTGAGGCGAAACCGGCGCTAATACCGACCCAAGCTAGTCCACCCGTACCAATGCTGGCGCTGAAGGCCAACACAGTACCCAGGAAGAGAACGCCTGCGACACCAATAGTTGCACCAGTCATGATAAGACCAGGCACAAGAGTGCTAAGACATGCTCCAAGAAACTGACTGCCTTTTTCTCTAATAGCCGTCTGGGGCTCCCAGGAGTTCTCATTTACTGTGTATAGCCTTGCATTTTCTATATAATTTTTAGTTGTGACTGTACTGTCGGGACCTTGTAGTATAACCGTCTCTTGTTCAGCTTTGGACATTCGTTCATCAAGATCATCCATATCGATATATGCCCAAATTAAATTTTTATCGGCTCCATATTTTCCGCCAGTTCCAAGTTGTCGTGTTCTTTCATACCAAGCTTTTGCTCCATTAGTGCTTAGTCCAAATTTCCCATCACCCAGGGTGGTGGTTACAATATTACCCTCTTCGTTGTGCTCATAAAGCTCTTCTTTGGTGACGAATTTTCTATTCAATCCGGCTACTTTTTCGGCTGTAACGGACTCGGACTCTAAATAAGCATACATTCTTGGGATAGCGCCAG
>Ga0209434_1000905_pt1 | contig 13593 bp, 8 predicted proteins | sample ETNvirnome_2_300_FD_184068 | JGI IMG/M metagenome (GOLD analysis project Ga0209434, IMG submission 184068) | Marine viral communities from the Pacific Ocean - ETNP_2_300 (SPAdes) (version 2) | ecosystem: Environmental > Aquatic > Marine > Oceanic | place: Pacific Ocean | collected 2013-06-22
ACCTTCCAAACCATGCAGTTCCCTGGCTTCTATGCACAAGTAAAAGCCACAGAGATGTATGAGAAGATGTCGTCCAATTTCCAAACGGAAGTTCGTAGGCGCAAGGGTGAGCGTATGGAGAAGTTAAATGAGCAAGATGCCCACGCTGCTTGGTATACTCTCTGGGACAGTAAATTAAACGCCAACAGCGACGTTGAATATACAGCAAAGCGCGAGGCGGCTAAGGTTGGAGGCGCTACCCCTGAAGAACTAGAAAAAATGGAAAAGGAGTGGCTAACCCAAGGTTTTGAGGAAATCGCGGATAATCAGTACACTATTTTTGGAGACTCCTCATATAATAGGAGTTTAGCCGGTCTCCATTCTTTAGTAAAAATAAAAGCGGCAGAAGCGTCCAAACTGGGTGAGGAAGATGCTATCGACAACTTAGACACTTTAGTCGAGGGGCTACGAGAGAAATTTGGTACTAAACACGCTTCTACTCTTGACGCCTTAGATGCTGAGATTGATATGGCGCGGAAGACTATAGAAAATAGAGATCAGGATGATATAGATGAGGACTACAGGACCCTCGTAGATTCTTTTTATGCTTTTATATATGAGAACAGTCAAGAAGATGCACCGCTGCAAATGAGTGTAGATCATGCGAGCCCCTTTATGGTGGCTTTCCGCAGCCGTCCAGAACTACAATCAATAGACTCCTCTGCCTGGGGAAAACTGATCTCTGAGAATATTCCTGCCCTCATCTCTAAAGATGCTATATCATCGGGAAGAAGCAATACGGCAGACAAACGAACGGCAGACGCTCTCTCTCAAGACCCCACCACAACTTTAGCCGGTATGGAGGCATCGCTAATTGGGTTAGATTTATCGAAACAGGATAGTGAAGCCGCTATTAATTCCTTTATACGTACTAAAAGAAAAGAAGAAATGGATGCCAACTTGTTTCCAGAAAACGCCCCGGCGGCGGCGCAACAACTTGTGCAGATCGCTGCAAGCGTAACAGGGATAGTGGAGAGGGAGTATGGCGAACCCTCCGGCTTGGGCGACAGGCTACATCAGACCCTACTCGATGAAGCAAAGACCACATTAAAAGGTATTCTTACCGCAGATGCTCTAAAGGCAAAAGCGGAAGAAATTGGAAAGGAAATGGAGTCCACATGGGACGCTATTGTCGGACCATACAGTTTCGACATTGAGGAAGCCGAAGCCCGTGGAATACATAACAAATACCCCGATATTTATGATGAAATGAAAAAGTTGGTGGAGAAACAGGCTCAAATAGCGACACTACAAGGCATTGACGCGGAGGCGCTGACAGAACAAGGCTTCTTAGACTACTCAGACGTAGGGCTCCCATCAGGAGGTCCTTGGACCCGTATGTTTAGGGACAACCCAGACAATATTCCTAAATGGATAAGGGAGGGGGATTTTGAACATGCCAGTGTATTAGGACAACAGAGTCATATAGACGCGATGAATTTTATAAAAGAACGTACCAACAGCCCATTCTTTGAATATAGAGAAGACGGAATGTGGTTCAGCCCCTCTGTTCCACAAAACAGAGACAAGCCCTTGGGTATGTCGCTGAGACCCGACAAGAATGCTACAAAACTCATGGTTAATGCTATTCAATTAATGGGTATAGAGGAGTGGGAAAAGATACAAAAGGAAAACGGTTTACCCGCCCTTGACTACACACAACCGGAGTTTTCCGAACTATCAGACACAACAAAAACCTTATATGTTCATACAAACAATGAAGACATGTTTATAGCCTTATTAAAAGATGTAGGCATACAGAATGGTAAAGGTACGGTAGAAAATACATCTCTTTATACCGACTACAAGCGTTATCTTGAGGTCCTTCCAGATCAGAATAAAGCCGTATCTTTCCCCGACTTTCTACACAACCAATCCGTTGGTATCTTAAATTACACGGGTATGCCCCGCACTAAAGCAATACGAGATGCTTTCAAAGTATTAAAAGAGAGTTTACAAGATGAAGATTGATTTTACAGATTCATTCGGTGATTTAAATTCACCCAACCCCTTCTCCCCTCCGGCAGCCGAAGACCTTGGCTTCTGGGGAACCGCCGGAGACATGGGGATGGGGTTCGTCCGTGGAGTCGCCGGAGCAGCAGAAGGTGTCTATGACCTAGCCGATTGGGTTCTTCAAGATTGGCTACCAGACGCTGAAGACAACTTTGGGCTCGGTCACTCACAAACAATGGCGGGTGGTCTTGTTGAAGGCATGTCTCAGTTCCTAACTGGCTTTGTGCCGGGCATGGGGCTCGTAGGATGGGCAGGACGAGGCTTAGGCGTAGCCAGTAAGATGGGCAAGGGTGGTCAGATACTTAAAGCAGGAAGCGTCACAAGAGCAGCACAAGCAGCCACAGCAGCCGGGAAATTTAAGAAAGCAAAAGCAATCGAGTGGGGCGGTCAGTTTGGTAAGGCATCTATAGCCGGTGGCATCGCAGACATGACTGTCTTTGATGCTCACGAACACCGACTAAGTAACCTACTTCAGATGTACCCCTCTCTACAGAACCCCGTAAGTGAGTTCTTAGCAGCAGACCCTAACGACTCCGAAATGGAAGGTCGCCTTAAGAACTTCCTAGAAGGTGGTATCCTCGGCTTCGCTGTGGAACCCTTCGTAATAGGACTCAAATCTATTAAGGCAGCAAGAAGTGCCAAGTCAGCCGGGGTAGACCCAGAGAAGGCTGTGAGCCTCGTCATGGGTGCTGAGAGACAACGTAAGGTTGAGTCTATCTTCCCACACCTTAGGACTGAAGAAGCCACAGCAGCCGATGCTGTAGCCCGCTCACTGGGCTTTGATGTGCTTGATGATTCCTTCCGCTTTGACCAAGGCGGTGACATTGGGACTACAGCACTCCGTCAGATGCCTGATGGAACTACAAAAGAAACCCGAATATTAGGGACTTTCACATCCAAACTTAATGATGTTCTTAGAAACACACCGCAACGTAAGCAATCCGCCACTCAACTTAGAGGCGTTTTGAAAAAGCAGGGTGTTAAAGATGATGAGGTGTACTGGTCAGGGCTTGATGATTATCTCAAGGAAAACCCCAAGGTTAATCTTGATGAGGCTATGGAATCTATAGGTAACATTAGGTTAGAAGAAGTAGTTAAAGGTGAAGGTCTCGGAATGCAAGGCGGCATGCCTCAACACGAACGATGGCTTCTTCCCGGCGGAAGTGACTACAGGGAACTGTTGATTACTTGGGGTGGCGATCCGGCTAACTTCCGAGCCCGTAGAACTCCTGAGGTTATAGATCAAAAGATTAAATATCCTGATAGTTTTGTTAGGGGTAAAGGTGATGAAGTTGATACACAACTGCAAGAAGTAATGAGCCAAAGGTTCAAAATCGCGTACCCCCCCAGTTTGCCCATCAAATCGCAACACTGGGTATTTGGAGCAACAAAAGAAGAAGCATTGGAAAACTGGAGAGCCAAAGACCGAGTTTGGTTCGGGGCAAGCATGCACTGGAGCGAAGCCAATGTTCTTGGGTGGACTCGATTCAATACACGAAAGGGTCCCAAAGGCGAGAAGGTTCTCTTCATTGAGGAACTACAAAGCGATTGGCACCAACAAGGACGGCAATCCGGATATGCGGGAGATATTGAGGAAACTTGGGGCTCCCGATTGCACATAGAGGATACCGAAGCGCGAAGAGCGGCGAAAAGCCCGACTTATGGGGCTGTTGATATTGATAGAAAACATGCTCCGTGGCATATAGATGCGCCTTCCTTCAAAACAAAAGCAAACGCAGAAAAAGCCCTTAATAAAAAGTTTACACTTGATTCGTTTACTATACGTCCGCAATCGTTTGATGGATCGATCCGGATAGATATTAGGGGCTCTGACGGCATGACTAGGACACTATATTTTCCAACAATCCCGCAACATGCAGATGGATCGAGCCGGATAGATATTAAGGGCTCTGATGCTCTCCAAGTATCTGTAATGACCGACCGAGCCCAATTATCAAAGTGGCTCGGTGAAGATGCGGCTGACGACATTATGAAAGGTTGGAGAGATTGGTATACAAAGAGGGGGCTTAAAGATGATGTAGCCGTAGACTTCAAAAATAAAAAGCACGAGTTATTTGTATTTCCAGAAGACGTTCGGAAAGCCGGAGTCGATATGCGTACTAAAGAAATCGGTAAAAGAGAGGGACCTCCTCAGGCACCTTTCAAGAAAACATGGGACTCTCTTCTTATGAAGCGTATGATATCCCACGCTGTAGACAATGATTTTGATGCTATCGCATGGACTACCGGAAAGCAACAATCAGATAGATGGGGCGGTCAAGAAGGTCTTGCGAAGTTCTACGACAATATACTTCCTAAAACAGCCAATAAGATTGGTAAGAAGTTTGGTGCTAGGGTAGAGAAAATTGGCATGATGCGATACCTGGGGGACCTTGCAGAGGGGGACATGAAGATGCAACAGCAACCCTACATGAAACTCACTGACGAACTAAAAGCATCCGTCAAAGAACGCGGTCAGCGACTCTTCCAAGACGAAGGCGTTGGACCCAAGGGTGCTGTAGACTTTGAAGCCGATGGCAAAGCCGTCATCAACTTCTTTGAAGGCGCCGACGTCTCCACAGCAGTCCACGAAGTAGCCCACGTCGCTAGACGACGCTTATTCGATACTACCGTAGACCAAGCAAACCGACTTGGTATTGCTGATGCAGACATTCGCGTAGCCGAAGAGTGGTCAGGAGCAACACGTAATAAAGATGGTACTGCCAAGTGGTCTGTAGCCGCAGAAGAGAAGTTTGCTCGTGGTTTTGAGAAGTATCTCAAGACGGGCAAAGCACCTAACGATGCTCTGAAGGATATCTTCAGTAAGTTCGCAGGATGGCTTAAGGGTATCTATGATCACGTAGCGGGCAACGCTGTAGATGATATTAAGATATCTCCAGAGATGAAGGAAGTCTTTGATAAACTTGTTAGCCGTGGCGACATTGATACCGTAAGGGTGCCGATGGAAGTTCCTGCTCCTAGAGCAGCGGCTGCTGTTGAGGCGCCCTCCGCAATCAAGGATTACCAAACACGATTAGAAACTGAGCATGGTGCCGATTGGCAAGCCAACGCAAAGCCAGGACAACTGAGGCATCTTAAGAAACTAGAGTCTGCTGAAAAGCGCACACTCTTCCAAAGCGGAGAGCCTGGGCATCGTAAAGGCGCCCCACCACCCCCTACAGGAACAAGCAGAGGTCTCAACTTAGACAAGATGGCACATGGTGCTGAGGTTCGTGCAGCACTTGATGCTTTACCAGAAGACCTAAGAAACGCCGCCTACGAACATATTGACAGGGGTGGTCCACTACCTACGATTACTGATGCAGACGTTGTTGAACAAGGACAGTTCTGGGCAAGTGTTCTCGGTAGAGACGAAGACGCTACACAAGCAATGCTCCGCCAACACCTTCAAGAAGGTAGCGCCTGGATAGCCGCACAACAAGCACTCCGTAATTGGGCGGACACGTTGGTGGGGGATGTAGTTGAGACACAGACGCGGCTTAAAAATGTAGGGGACACCCACGAAGACCTTGTTCACCTATTGATGCAATCCATCCAAGCAAAACAATTTATTGAAGCATCTAGATCAGGAGGCTCTTTAGCGGGCATGGGTCTACAACGCCAGAACAGAATGGCGGGGTGGGATACACGTCCCGGTGCTAAACCACGTCCCGAACCTACAAGTACAGGTACAGGTATGGGTACAGGTACAGGTACAGGCGGCACCCCCCATAGCAAGGTAATGCCTGAGTCTATGTATCGAGGAGACAGTCCCGACGCAGTACGGGTACGCGAGGAAATTATTAAGACCCACGGTGGAGGCTCTTTAGAAAAGGGCATTAAGAACATTAAGAAACTGGCGTCTGAGGTATCCTCTATTAAAGATAACCACGGAACTGGTGCGGCACTGAAGCACTTAGATGAACGTGCAAGAATGCCTCAGATGCTAGTAGAGTATTGGATTAACTCCATTCTCTCAGGTCCACTTACTCACGCAGTCAACATGACTTCAAACACCCTCAATACTTTGTTCATGCCTCTTGAACAATTCATGGGTGATATGCTTACCTTAAAATGGGACAAGGCTTTTGGGGAGGACTTACAGATGTATGTTCATCTCGCCTCCTCATTACAGGATGCAACCAAGGCAGCAGGGTCTGCTTGGAAGAACTGGGGAGATACCCTAGATGTCATGGGTAAGATTGATATTGATAACGTAGGTAGAGCAAGAGCCTTGTCTGCTAAGAATATGCCGCGTGTTGCTAACACGATTGGCGAAAGCGCTACAGATTTTATTGGTAAAACATTGAACCTACCTAGTCGTTTCTTAATGGCGGAAGATGCTTTCTTTAAGAACCTAAATTATAGAGCCACAGTAAAAGGCGGCTTAACTAAGGAAGGTATCAAAGCCGGGATGCGTGGTGCTGCATTAGATGCACATGTTAAAACAAACTTCGATAAGATGGTTAAGGACGGACAGTTCTATACTTATACTGGTATGCGTACTAAAGCAGAGGCAGAAGCCCGTGCTGCACACAGTAAGGTGGAAGACCTAGAAGAACGTACAAAACTTATCCAAAGTCATATTCTTAATTACATGGAAAAGAATTGGAATGATGACCACGGTGTCCTCGCTAAACGGGCTTTGGATTATGGACGAGAGATTACATACACTCAGTCATTAGATGACCCAGGACGTAACGCCGCTGTAAGAGCAGCCGGTGGGTTCAACAGGTGGGTGAATGATTACCCAATCCTGCGCCTCGTCTCCCCATTCGTTCGTACACCCACGAACCTTCTCGCATTCTATGTCAAAAGGAGCGTAGTGGGGTCTGGGTGGGATGCCTTCAAACATATCGAGGGTGGTATTAAAACCCGCGAGATGCGCCGAGTCTCTAAAGAGATGGCGGAAGAGTTCGCTGATAAATCAAGTGATATCGTTGGAAGAGTAGCCACAGGTTCTATGTTGACCTTCGGCGCCATTATGGGCGTTCAGTCTGGCAACTTAACTGGTGGTGGACCTAAAGACCCTGAGAAGCGTCGCATGATGGAAGCCCAAGGTTGGCAGCCATACAGTATCCGAGTTGGTGATACGTGGTGGTCCTACAAACGCTTTGATCCCTTCGCTAACTTCCTCGGCGTAATAGCCGACATTGCTGAAGCCACCAACGAAGTGGATGGGGATGAGATGTCTATGATAGATACTATAGCATCCCACGCCATCTTTGCTATCTCCCGTAACGTAATGGGTAAGTCATATCTAACAGGGCTTGCTAGAGTCGCTAACGTCCTCTCTCAACCAGAGAGATATGGTGAAAGTTATATGGAAGCAACCGTGTCATCCTTTTTACCGATGTCCGGTCTCGCCTCCCAAACCTTCGGCAACGCTGAACACCAATTAGAAATCAGAGGCGTCCTAGATGCCCTGAGGGCTAAGTACGGCTTAACCTCCGAAGACTCTAAGTTACTTGGTGTTATTCCTGTGGGAGATACACGGGTAGAAAGCAAGCGAAACGTCTTTGGTGAGAAGTTGGACAGACCACAACCACTATACCACACGCTACCAATACATCGGTCTGATATTAAAGATGATAAGGTTCTTAAGGAACTGAGTAACATCAACGCTTCCTTTGGACCTCCTAAGAAAATACGGAATGGTATTAACACCATATTATTTACTAACCGTTCCGGTCAGACATTCTATGACCGGTGGCAAGAGAATCATGGTAAAGTAAGGCTGAGAGGGCGTACCTTGAAGCAAGCAGTCAGAGACCTTATGCGGTCTGCTGCCTACAACCGTTTATCCGAACAACCCTTTGAAGGCGATGAGTCACCCAGGGTTGGTGAGATACGGAAACTTATTCGCAAATATCGTAATGCAGCATATAGCACCACACTTCGGGAGTTTCCTGAAGTGGATCGCCAAGACCGCCGCAATACACAAATTGACATCTATCGTAAATCTGGAAGAGATATCCAGGGTCTTCTGGAATATTAAAAGAGGTAATTCATGGCTATTACATACATTGTTTATGAAACAACAGGGTCTACCGCAGACTTTGCATTTTCTTTCCCCTATATCAGTACATCGCATGTAAAAGTATCCGTAGATGGTGCTGATCTAAGCACGGATGATTATACGGTGGTTGAGTCTCCATCTGTTAAGGTAACTTGCTCACCCGCTATAGATTCCGGACAGTATGTCAAGGTCTATCGAAAAACCCCCGGACGTGAGGAAGGAGCCGTAGACTTACTTGTGGACTTCCAAGATGGCTCTGTACTTTCAGAAGCCGATCTCGATGCTGTCTGCCAACAACTTCTCTACCTGTCTCAAGAAGCAGAAGAGAATGCAACAGCAAGCCTCTCCCTTGATTATGATGGCGATTGGGCAGCGCGAGAGAAACGTATTAAAGAACTTAGCGGCACAGTATCTGGAGACCGAGATGCGGCTACTAAAGAGTATGTAGATGGTAAAACATTGTACGCCGGAGCCGTGTCCTTACCCCAGATGTGGGCAAAGGTCGGCTCCGATTTTTCAGGAACAACCGGCGACTGCACGGTCACCCTGGCTGATCCCGCGCCGAGCGGCGATAATGATAACTTATATGTGGTGGCTTTCAATGGAGATACTCAGACACCAACAACCGACTTCACCATATCAGGCAGTACATTCACGCTAAAGATGGACACTGTGACACTATTACCCGCTGATAAAGTAACCATCATTAACTTTGGTGTCTCCCGTCAATACATTAAGCAACCAATCACTGGTGATGTGGTTGGGGATGTGTCTTTAACGGTAAAAGAAATTACCGATCAGACAGCCGATCTTCAACAGTGGCAGGACACCGCGGGCGCCGCACTTGCAAAGGTTGCGGTAGATGGTGATGCAACTTTTGTTGATATTAATGCAACAGGGAATGCAGATGTTGATGGCAACCTTAATGTTGATGGTTCACTTACCGTAGACACCACTTCAACCCTTACTGGAGACTCGACCGTCGGTGGGACTCTTGGAGTCACTGGAGCAACTACTTTAAGTGATACTCTTGGAGTCACTGGAGCAACCACTTTAAGCAGTGGTGCAAGTGTATCAGGAGACATGAACTTACTCACAGGAGCATTACAGTACGCGGGTGTGGAAGCAATGAGCATCAGGCAGATGGTGAGCGCCACTTGGGCAGACACGACTCATAACGTGACTGAAACTTGGGATACCAAGGAAAACACAGCCTTTATAGTTTTCGGTGGAAAAGTAACGATAGCACCTAAAAGTGCAAGTTCAAAAATTCTGTTAATAGCCTCCTTTCTGGTTAGGGATGATGACGATACCAACGACGTAACGTCCTCAAAAGTAGGTAGTTATGGTTATATCTCCAAAGATAACACCCAGGCTGTTGGTGTGGAACACGACGGGACACTTCTGGATCGAAGACTTCTCAGTTACCATAGGATAAACGTTCCTACAACTGGGATAAATCACGTAGACTGTTATACTGCCATCCCACATTTTGATTTGTTGGATGCGGAAAACACTGACAGCCGAACGTATGATTATGTCCTCTCTAAAGCCGAAACCAATCAACGCCAGACTACCTGCTGGGCGGACAGTGAACACAGTTTCTTCGTGGCGATAGAAATAGGCTAAAAACTAACAACAATTTTTAACATAAGAGAATCTATAAATGGTTACAATATCAACAGCATTATCAGGGAAGACCGCCACCTTTTCCGGCATAAACGTCGGTGAGGATGATCTCACGGTCTACGATGAAGGCACCTGGACACCTGTTATGAAGATTGGTGCTACCACCATCTCTACAGGCACCCCGGTAGGAAAGTATATCCAAATTGGTAAACAGGTCACCGTCTGGTTTTCTATCTCTTTCAATAGGGGCACCAACACTGGAACAGTTACTGTGGAAGGGCTGCCGGTTGCCCCCACAATGAACGGACAAGGCACAGTAAGCCTTAACGATTATGTGGACGGCAGCCCGCCCATCCTAATCCAAGCAAACAGCGGAGGCACAGTGATTAATTTTTATGTGCTTCCGGACGCCACCGGTACACAATTAGCGAACATGTCGGATACTGAAATAGCCGCAAGCACTGCCACATCAATACAGGGAACCATAACCTACAGCGTTATATAAAAAATATGATTGAAGATACTACAGACATCTTGATGGCGCTTGGGCGCCTTGAGGGTAAAATGGAATCATTACTACACATGCAACGAAGCCACGACGAGGAACTCGGACGTTTGGATAAACGCTTACGGATTGTCGAACAAGGCAAATCCGCTTTATTCGGCGGAGCCGCTGCGATTGGCGCCATCGCTGCCGCCTTCGTGTCGTGGGTATTAAGGAGCGTATAATGAGTAACTTAAATGACCTCTTAGAAAAACTACATGAAGAACTGGCTAAGGACTTATTAGTCCGTATTCAATCCGGTGAGGCAACTGCTGCCGAGATGGCTAATGCTATTCGGTTCCTAAAAGATAATGGAATTGATGCGTATGTGCAGCAAGATTCGCCATTGGACAACTTAGCAAAGATACTACCGTTTCAAGACCCCGACGCACCGCTCTCTTCAACAGGATAAAACAACATGTGTATACCAATGAAAGACAAGGAAGAACAGAAAGCCCCACTCTCACCTGATGGCGGGGAGCCTTTGTTAATCAACCGACTCGTTAAACCCGAAGCCCCAGAGGGCTATAAGATTGCCTATATAGATGGAATATGGCAGGTAGTTGACGACTTCGGCAATCCACTAACCTCCCCTTTCAGCAACTTTATGCACACAGTCGGTTTTGGCACTAACGCCGGTGGTGGTGGGATGGACAATAGCAGTGGCGGCACTGGTGGACCGGGACAGGGACCTGGTGGATAAACAGTTGAACGAAAAGCACCCACTAGAAGACTTTAGAAACTTTCTGTACCTCGCTTGGGATCAACTGAAACTTCCTGAGCCCACGCCTATCCAATATGATATTGCGGATTACTTACAGAATGGTCCTCGGCGCCTCTGCATCCAAGCGTTCCGTGGTGTTGGCAAGAGTTGGATTACCTCTGCTTATGTCTGTCACCAGTTACTGCTTAATCCCGCAATGAACATCTTGGTTATCTCTGCTTCTAAGCAGCGAGCCGACGACTTCAGTACCTTTACTTTAAGGTTGATTGAGGAGATGCCGATACTTCAGCACCTCCGCCCCACAGATAAGCAACGTAACTCAAAGATTGCTTTTGATGTTGGACCCGCTCCGGCATCTCATGCACCTTCGGTTACATCTCGTGGTATCACGGGGCAGATTACAGGAGCCCGTGCTGATCTCATCGTTGCTGACGACGTTGAGTCATTAAATAACTCCATGACCCAGACAATGCGGGATAAACTTGCAGAGTCCATCAAGGAGTTTGATGCTGTCCTTAAGCCTGATGGTCGTATTGCCTACCTCGGTACCCCACAAACCGAGTTCTCAATATACACCGCGCTTCCTGAGCGTGGCTATGACACCCGCATATGGACCGCTAGATACCCTGACGAGAAGACTTTTAAGAACATAAGCGACCGACTAGCCCCCAAGATTAAGGAGGCTATGGACGCCTCAGAGGACAATATCGTTGGGAAGTCCACAGACCCCAAAAGGTTCGATGAAATGGACCTGATGGAGCGTGAGGCTTCCTATGGGCGCTCTGGATTCGCTTTACAATTCATGTTGGATACGTCCCTCAGTGATGCGGATAGATATCCACTAAAACTCAGTGACCTAATCGTCATGAACTGTAACCCAGACAACGCCCCAGAGAAGGTCATCTGGGCGGCAAGTCCCGATCTCATCGACAATGAATTACCTAATGTTGGCTTTAATGGAGACCGCTACTACCGCCCTATGACCACTCAGGGCGATTGGATGCCCTACAGCGGCGCTGTGCTTGCTATTGACCCTGCGGGGCGGGGGGCAGACGAGACGGCTTATGCAGTCGTCAAGATGCTTAACTCTCAACTGTTTGTCCTGGAGGCAGGAGGCTTCCAAGGAGGCTATGAGGAAGAGACGCTTAAGGCGCTGTCTGCTCTAGCCAAGAAGCAGAATGTCAAGCATGTCCTTATCGAATCTAACTTCGGTGATGGGATGTTCACGGCACTGTTGAAGCCCGTGATGGCAAAGATACATCCTGTGGAGATGGAGGAAGTTCGGCACAATATCATGAAAGAACGCCGCATTATCGACACAATCGAACCTGTGCTATCAAGCCACCGTCTCATTGTGGATCGTAAGTTAATCGAGGCTGACTACATATCTACCCAAGGTATGTCTCCTGAGAAGGCTCTTAAGTATCAACTCTTCTACCAACTGAGCCGAATAACCAACATGAAGGGCGCCTTGGTACACGATGACCGCCTAGATGTCCTGAGCATGGCTGTCGGGTACTGGACAGAGCAATTAGCCGCTGACCGGGACAAACTGATTAAATCTGCCCACACCGAGAAACTGAACACGGCTCTAGATGACTTTATGAGAAACGCCCTGGGTGGCAAGAAAAGACGGACAACATGGATGTAAATAAGAATTATTATGATGAGTATATGGCTTTATCAGATCAGGCTCTCGTGGTCGTCCTATGCTACGAGAGTTATCTACTGGACCAGATGACCAGTAAACAATTAGCAGAACACATGAAGACCTTACTGGACCTGCTGCCTCCTGAAGAGCCAGAGAAAGGCTCTGGTAGGCTTTTCAACCTATTAGACCCCTGAGGGTACCCTAAGAGACAAACGCTCTCAGAAGCGATCCTAGAGCCTCTACAGGGAAGACCCCCATACAACGACATAAAAATACATGGCTAAAGCCATGCTTGGAAAGAACCCCAGTTTGTTAGGTAAAAGTAAGGTATTGAATCTTATGGAGAGGGGAAAGGGGAGGGAGACCTAAGGATCATATGGTATCTGAAGAAACCTAGAAATAAGACATAGTAAGAATAATAAGTAGTATCTATAGATAACTAAAGACCACTAAAGAGTCTATAGATGCTAAAGTATCTAAAGTATCTATAGTGGTCAAAAGCACAGAAGGATTTTAAGTATGCCAGAATATCAAGAACAAAGCGGAACAGATAAGGGGGGTAACCCCAAATTTACAACCTATAGTTACAAGAAGAGAAATAGTGCGGCTTCAGGTACGAGAAGGGGCAAGAAGAGGAAGAAGAAAGAAGAACGGCTTGCTGTAGATGTGAGCAAATTACGTATTAAGAAGGCGTAATATTCCTCATGATTGAACTCATAGAGTGGGAGGACACCACACACTCTGATGAACCCTGGATGTGTACTGAAGACGCTGAAGACCTGATGCCCGCAATCATGATTACCGTTGGTAAGGTGGTTGTGGAGCGGGATGGGTCTGTGGTTATCGCAGGGTCCTGGGGTGACGGTGGGGAACTTGGGGATGTCAACTGTATACCTTTGACTGCCATCAAGAACCGAAGAACTTTGGAGTATTGAGAATGCTCTTCTGGTCCCGACTCACCGTCATACTTGGTG
>Ga0209434_1000906_pt1 | contig 13588 bp, 13 predicted proteins | sample ETNvirnome_2_300_FD_184068 | JGI IMG/M metagenome (GOLD analysis project Ga0209434, IMG submission 184068) | Marine viral communities from the Pacific Ocean - ETNP_2_300 (SPAdes) (version 2) | ecosystem: Environmental > Aquatic > Marine > Oceanic | place: Pacific Ocean | collected 2013-06-22
CCCCGGAGCAGCGCCCCGTCCCTGCCATGCAGAGCCCCGCGTTGGATAAGGAGATCGAGTGGAGTGAAGCAGCAGGCGATTGGATGGCTGGAATGTCCGATGCCGAGGTGGCCCAACAGCTAGCTGATTATCCCGAAAAGCGCCCCCCGGGGACGTCCACATCGCCAGCACAAGGGCCGGTAGATATAGAAATGGCCGCGGCAGCTGGGGTGTCTGAAAAAGATTGGCTAGCGGCCAGAGAGCAACTACGAAACGATCAGGGGCTTACCGCGGACGAGGCCAGAGAGGCTCTTGCAGCCCGGGCAAAAAAACCCGAACCGGTCCCGGCTATCGCAGCAAAAGAAAAAACCCCGAAGGGATATTCGGCTTTGTTTGATCAAAGCTTTGATGAGCCAGAAGCGTGGACGAAAGAAAGAGAAAAATGGCTTCGATCATATAGCCCCGGGACAACAACCTGCAGGATTGTCGGTGGTAAAAAAACATGTACAACAACCCCCGGGGGAGTCAATCAGCAAATATGGATTAATAAAATAAAAAACCTAGGGAAAGCCGAGAACGACGAAGAAGCTGCAGCCTATTATGCAAAGCATATATTACCAAATGTTAAAAGGGCTCTATCCTCGCCGATAAAAGAGGTGCCTAATGTGGGCCAAGATTGGTCGGGCCTCGCATCTCGGCGGCCGCATCCTGGGGGGCGCAAAATGAAAATAAGCCTTGTTCCGGATGCAACCGAAAATACACTAACTCACGAGTTGGCTCATCTTATTGATTTTGGAGCGCTCCCAAGAGGAGGGGACGCGAGCAAGCACCAAATGGGATCCCTTAACCAGGTGTTTCCCGATATTGAGTATAACCCTTCCGACGAAAAAGTACACTCCAAAGATGCCCAGGAGGTTTACGCGGCCTTAAAATCCTGGCATATGCGGCATGGTCTGCTCACAGCCAAAGATATTAAAAATCTCAAGAGTACACATGTGGATTTCCGCGGCGAGCGACACCGCGGAGTCGAGGACTTGCGTCAAGCCCTGCGCCGGAACCGAAAATCCGTAGAGGCCTTGAGCGACCAAGACATAGCCGACATCCTAAACCAAGTTGCCGTCAGGCAACCAAAGGCAAAAAGAGGAAAGCCCACACAAGCTATAGCAGAATCATTATCAATCCTTAACAGAATCGATGCGAAGTTGGATGAACAATATAAACTCACCCCTGGCGGCTCTGAGGGCTACTACGCGTCAGAGGGTGGCAAGCCAATGGCGCCAGAAGAATACGATGAATGGTCGCAGGTTATTCAGAAGTCTACTGGTAGTCCCACGGATTATCGGGACCTTGAGCCCGGTGGGTACCGGAAAAGCACACCTAAACCGGTTAGGCAGAAGTTTTATGGGCCTCGGGGATCAAAACTCCCGACTGCCAAAATAAAGTTTCCAGCTGGCAACGCCGTTCGCCGCGGCGGCTTGCCTCCCGATGAAGAACTCAAAAAATCTAGCCCAGCGTTCGGGGGCTACGAGCCGGATCCGGATTATCTCAACGCGCCGCCGTCGATCTTCGCGGCGGCTCCGGAAGAACCGGGGGGTAAGTGGGATCTTGAAACTGGTGAATGGTTGGCGCCTCAAAGATATTTTGATTGGGAAAGAAACCGGCTCGACCGCACCCGCGCAAAAAAATATTTAGATCCCCATGGTTATTTGGCTGCAGAAAAAGAAGAATATGCAAAGTCTTACACTAGTGGCGCCAACAGAGAAGCCTGGATAGACAAGCTTAAGAGAAAGGGGGCTTCCGATAAAGAAGCCTCCGCGGATTATGAAGAAACCGTACTCCCCAAGATTCTCAACGCCTTAGAGCAGTACGAACCTCTCGCCGCATCAGATCTCACCGCAAATGTTACACATGCCGGCCAGTTCCCGTCCAGGACGCCCAAACCCGTCGTGGGACACGAAACCGCTCACGTAATCGACGTCGACAGTGTCAGCCATGAAGATGAAAATCTAGATCTAATGAAACAAGCTTTTCCAAACATGTTCGATTCGCGAGGGAAGACACACGCAGACGCGAAAGCCCACCAGGGATATCGAGCTAGGCGTTCTGGTGGCGACCTCTATGCCGGGATCTCGCACGAGGATCGCCCGGAAGAAATATATGCCAATATAATACAAATACGTAAAAACCTTGGAAGAAAGTTAACCGGTCAAGATATTAAGAATCTAAGGCGAGGCAACGAACTGGCACCCGGGTGGAACAAGGCGATGGGCAGAATGTCCACTGATGTGGTTCAGTCTCTCCGAAAATCTAAAGAGGTACAAAAACTAAGTGACGAAGAAATAGCCGATATCCTAAACCAAGTTGCTGTCAGGCAACCAAAGGCCAAAAGAGGAGAACCAACACAAGCCATAGCAGAATCTTTAATGAACAGAATCGATGCGAAGTTGGATGCACAACATAGTTTCACAGAAGTTACACGAATGTATAGGCCGGCCCATGATGAGAAAATCCAAGGCTACCGCGGCGCGCACGGTGACACCGGCGGCGCCGAAACTCAGGCGCGCTCCACCCAGGACGCAGGTAGACGATCACAAGGCCCCCGCCGATCAGAGCCTCGCTCTGGAACACACACAAGGCGGAACCCCGCGAGGGGCCCTAGGAGGAAAGCACCGCGCGAGCGTCGAGCCAAGGATACTGCCGACAAGCTGGCCAGGAAGTGGGCCCCGCGCTTCGAACCCGAAACCCAAGTCACCGACCGGCAGCCGCGAAAGCGGGCGCCCAGGCCAGCGTCAAAACCGCTGACGGCGCCTCCAGGCCGGCCCAGGCCTTCAGGGTTCTTGAACCCTGTCCCGACAGAGCTAAAAACAGTTACGCCGGCGTCCATTGAAGCAGCCGAAGCTGCTAATGCGGTTACCAAAAAGGCGGCGCGCAAAACCGCACTAAAAAAGGCTGCGAGGTCAGCGCTGCGACAGGCTCTTCCCGGACTCGGGGCCCTCGAAGGAGCGGCTGATGTGTATAAATATGGGAAATGGGCCCAGCCGGGCTGGGCGGAGCAAGGCGCGATTGTAGATGCGCCGGAATATTTACAAACTGGCGAAGGCTACCCGGTCGATCCTAGAGACCCCGAGTGGGATCCCGAAGAGCCGATTAAAGGTGAAGGTTGGGGTCTAGGCGACATTGACTGGAGCCCCGAAGAACTGCTGCGTCCATTTTTACCTAGGAAAGGTCATACTGGCGGCTACGGCTTGAGCGGTACTCCGGAATGGCGCGACAAAAGGGCCCGCGAACTCAGCAATCCCGTACGCGAATCGATTGCCGACTCTCATGGAGAACCTACACAAGCCAGCACAGAGCCCAAGAAAAGAAGAAAGATACGAATAAGAGTCAAAAGGAAATGAAAGTATTGATGGAAAACTGGCGAAAGTATGTTACTGATGAGCCGTCAGTTGTACCTACTCGTGATGAAATAATTGATTTTCTCACAAACAATCCCAATCAAAAAATACACCTAGATAATCCTAAAGGAAGTGTTAAGGGCTTTGGAAGAACAAATAAAAGACCTTTACCCTTTGATTATGGCGAATATCCTGGTATAATAAACCCGGCAGACAATATGGGCTGGGATTTGATCATAGTGCCCTCGGCAACAAAAGATAGCGAACTTCTCATGCCGGTAGGCCACGTAGAATATGAAAAAGATCGTCGAGACAAGTTAGGAAATGACAAAATCATTATTGCTCCAAGTAGACAATATACGGAAGAAGATAGGGCCATCATAGATGGCTTTTTTAGTACCCTTGAAGGTTTTGAGCACGTTAGGTGGTATTGATGGAACTTATTTCAACTCATTTTGTAAAAACTCAAGATGTGGGCTATCACGGCAACCTATTTGGCGGTGTAATGTTGGCATGGTTGGATGAGGCAGCTGCAGCATATGCGGCGCAAGTTGCCGATTCGCCGCGCATGGTAACAAAACACATTGCGGGGCTTACATTTGAAAAACCTGCGAGACCAGGACAAATAATCAAAATATATGGTGAGGTAGAAAAGGTCGGAAAGACTTCTTTGACACTAAATATGGAAGCAAGGAGACACTCTGTTTATAACGGTACACAAAGAACAGTTGTAAGCACTCAGATGACTTTTGTACGTATTGATGGTGATGGTGAAGCAATTCCTATTGGCGAGAAAGTGAGACAGAGACATCGAAACGAAGAGGATTTTAGCTAATGAAACCAATGCTTGAAAACTGGCGCCAGTTCTTAATAGAGCAGAATATAGCTTACTCTGGTATCATTCTTGACCAGGAATCCAAGCAAAAGCTTTTAGAGTTGCCTATTCCGGAAGGGTGGGAGCCTTTGGCACACCACATGACAATAACTATGGGCCCCTTACAACATCCCAAAGGAAAACATGATTTTTCTGATATATACCCCCCCGGCGCCAGAGTTGAAATCCCTGTTATAGCAGTTGGTCGCGACGAACGCGCCATGGCCGTTAAGGTAGAACCCCCGGGCCCTGTCAACGAAAAAATATCCTTTCCTCACGTGAGTGTGGCAGTCAATCGCAAGGAAGGTGGTAAGCCCGTCCACTCAAATAAAATCCCAGAAGAAAACTTTGAACCAATAAGCGGCATTACTCTCAGAGGGATTGTTGGTGAGGTACCCCAATGAAACTCATACTAGAAAACTGGCGAACGTTCTTAAACGAAGAAATAAAAGATAAATATCAAATCTTTCTTGATATGGATGGTGTCCTCGTTGATATGACTGAAGGGGTTGTCGACACTGTTAATACTAACTTACAAAAAGTAAGAAACGGCGCTTCTACCGATCATAACGATCCGGATAGTGTGCATCCCGGCTGGAAATCAAAATCTCAAGCGCTACAGAGGCTCGCGAAAGAGTTGGAACAAGAGGGGCGTCAAGAAATCACTGCTGAAGAGTTTGATGCCTTAACTGATTTTAAAGATACGGGCGATGAAAGATTTTCAGGCGCCAATAAGCAGATTGAAAGATATTTTATGAAGATGGCGTCTCGCAATCAAGATTGGTGGGCGAATCTTCCAGCACTACCTCATGCGCAAGCTTTAGTAGATTTAGCCAATAGAGCATCTCATAAAGGAAAAGCAATGATTCTGTCGGCGCCGATTGATCCCGACTCGATTGCGGGTAAAGAGATATGGGTAGCAAATAATTTAGTAGGTATCGATCCTGAACAAGTAAATGTAGTGGCCGATAAAGGGGCCTTTCTTAAAAATCTAAAGATGCCTAAAAATATTATCCCCGTGTTGATTGATGATCGAATTAAATATCATCGCCAGTTCAAGGATGCGGGAGGAGAAGTTATACCGTGGGATATTCATAATCCAGGAGAATCTATGGCCCAGGCTTCTGAAATACTACAGTCCTTGGCGCCTAAAAAGAAAAATGATTAGTTTTACTAATGCGGCCAAGAAGCGGCTGAATGAAGCCATTGAGTCCCACGAACACGTGCGCGCCACCGTAATGGGGGGCGGCTGTTCTGGGATGTCTTTTTCTTAAGAATCTCGCCAAAGATTGTTTGAAGCAAATTTGATTACTTCTTCGGCAGAATCTTCGTTGTATCCGTAATCCTCAATGAGTGTTAATACCATTTCATTATATTTCTTTTGTTGCTTGTTGTCTCGACTTTTAGACTTGGTAACGATGCGGGAGATATCTTTAACACTTCCCACAAGTTTATTTTCAATGGCTTCTTGAAGGGGCCCGTAAGCGCGCCAGTCAATAGTTTCTCCTCTGCGCAACTTAGCAAACATGTAAGAAGAAATATCCGCGCGGAAGTTGTCTTTTGCGCTTCCTTTGATTCCTATCTGTTCTTCAATGCTCACAAGAAACTTTTCATCAGGCTCCATTTCTTCATTGGTGACATTATCTTTAACTTTGGTGGCATTAACATATGCCTCTGCGTGATCCAAATAGTTATCAAATAAAGATTCGGCCTGCTCTTCGTAAGCTGAAACAAAGGCTTTGGTGATTTCTTTTTCTAAAATTTTAAGATATTCTTCATGAAGCGACTTTTGAAGGAAGGCAAGATACCTATTGCGGTCCTCTTCGTTGGTTATTTGTTCTTTTACCTGCTTAATGAGAGAATCACGAATGGAAATGGGGGTAATAATGTTTTTTTCTGAATCTGCTAGCGCATTATCAATCGATTTCATAACAAAACGCGTAGAAATCCCTGTCATCCCTTCGTCGCGAACTTCCTCGCGAAGATCTTTAACATCTACTCTTTTAATAAGACCCTTTTCAATAATCTCTTCGCCATTATAAATTTTCATTTTAGTCAGGGCATCAGCTTTGTTAGTGGGCTTAAGCCGGCTTAAAACAGCGAACATTGAAGCCATCTCAAGAGTGTGAGGAGCTATATGACAGTTGAAATCAGACGTTTTAAGCAATTTTTTGTAAATTTTAACTTCTTGGGAATATTCTAAACAATAGGGGACGTTAACTCGCACAATTCGGTCTAAAATAGCCTCGTTGGTATGCTCTGCTTTGAATTTGTTCCACTCGGCTTCGTTGCAGTGTGAAATAATGACCCCATCGAAGTAAATCATGGCCTGTTTACCCGGAGAGGGCACCGACTTCTCTTGAGTGGCTGTAATCATGGTGTGAAGAAACTCGATTTCGTTTTTGAAGACTTCAACAAACTCTACAATACCTCTGTTGCCTACGTTAAACGCGCCATTAAGGCTTAAAACGCGCGGATCATCCTCAGAGTAAAGATCAAGCTTAGAAATGTCCTCAGAGCCGATTAAAACGCTGCTATCTTGAGTATTGGGGTCCATGGGGGGCACTACGCCGATGCCTCGACGGCCTCGTATAGAAAAAGAGGAGGTGGTAATCGGAACTTGCGTATAATCTCCATTATATTCCTCTAAAAGAGTATGGCGGCACACCGGACACAAGTCGCCTTCAATTTTTATCCCATAAATCTCTTCAAACTCACCTCGGAGCGCTCTGGGAATCAAATGAAGGGGCTCTTCTCGAATAGGACAACTAGCAATGTGGTGGACGTCCTCTACCTGTTCCAGAGCGCGTTTGATGTGTTCTACAAGCGCTGACTTGCCGGCCCCCACCGGACCCAACAGGAGAAGGACCTGGCGGCTCTCCTCGCCTTTCATTGCGGCTGAATGAAGGAACCTCATGACCTTATTAAGAGGGCGTTCCATTCCAAAGAAGGAACCTTGAAAATAATCGTATGTTTTAATGGTATCTGCGTTAAAAAGCTTTCTGCACCGCCGTTCGTCCTCGCGCATGCGAGTGATGCCGTAAGATGTAATGGCATCATACAAGCGCTTGTGGGCTAAAGAAGAAATATCGGAATTTAATTCTAAAATCTCCAAATAATCCTTAAGAGAGCCTTTAAACTTGTTCCTAGGGCTGGCATTCTGATGTTTTGTCATCGAGGACAAGAACTTATTTGTTTTTTTCATTTTAAAACTCCCACATTTCGTTCTCAAGGATTGTAAACAACTTTACTTCGTCACCCCACAAATCTTGTATATATTCAAACACTTTTTGTGCATATTTCATATCTAAGTCTCTTCCGTCATGCTCGTGCTTCAAAATTAGCGTATGATCCTTTTTCATTTCCTCAACATATATCACAGGAACCGAATTAAGCCCTACAGTTTTAATTAGGGAATCGCGAACGTTTTCCCATCCTTTGGTGTCAGATGTTTCATCGATACTATGATGATCCTGTGGTTTTTTGTACGAAAATGAAAACAAATTAAGTTCGCGCGCCATTTCTTCGTCTAGATAATTTCTTAGAAACGTAATATCGTTATGAACCTCTCTGGCTAACAAGCAGGCTTCGAAGCCGTCCCGCTCTTCAATCTTTTTAAATATATTATACCCCAAATGATAAGGATTTACAGAGCCCAAATGTGGCCGAATTACTTGATTGTGAAGTTTTATAAAAGGAAGATGATATTTATCAGAAAGATTTAGCTTTTGAACAATCTTTTCATGCATCAAAACGGCCCAACCCTCATTCATTATCTTAGTTAGCGCTTGTGGGATAAAATAATGAGAACTGTCCTCCACAATAGATATAAGATTGCGTTGCCACTCGTTAAGGTTGCGACTATGCTCTATTATAAAAGACATTATATTGTAATCACGCTCTAAAGGTATTTTATCGAGATTAATATCGTCGTGTTCTCCGGCCTCATCATCTAGTAGCCTCTGAGTGTAAATTTGTTTGATTTTTTCATTTGATAGGCGTTTAATTCCAGGAAAACGAGGAATTTGATATTTAATTGCGTGACACGCGTCAATTATGTGTTCTACCTCTTCAATTCCGACAGATGGGTCTTCAATAAGGTCTTTAACATATTTTGCCGCGGCTTTAAACTTGGGAATGATTAATTCCGGAGCAGTATGTAGGAACATTCGATTATTTTTGAAGAAATCAGAGTGACCTACGCAGTGAGCCATGGTAAGAATATGTATATACATCTGATTTTCGGCCATTAAATAGGAAATGCTCGGGTTGGAATTGATTATCATCTCATAAGGAAGGCCGCTCATGCCAGCATTATACAGGGTATGCGTTCTTTCATAGGCTTTTCCAAAAGACCAGTGCCTATAATGAGTCGGAAGGCCTGTATACGACATAGCACCTATCATTTCGTGATAATCGATGATTTCATAGTCTATATCGTGCCAATTTAGTCCAAAATCGGCAGCGACCTCGCCAATTTTGTCGTCCCAGGTCGATAGTTCTTCTATAGTCCAGTCAGTCATTTGCTAACCCCAAATATTTTTTCAAATGTCGGCCAAATTTGGGCAGCCTTAGTAAATAATACGCGTTTAAATTTAGCATCCAACAACGGAGTACATAAAGTCCATATAGAGTCTTCATCGCGCATGTTCCAAGCCGCAAATCCAGGGTTTGCCCAGTCATCTGGGGCACTCTCTTCTTCTGGATGTACTCTGTGTTGGTTTATTTCAGCATATACTACCATTTGGCTGCTTTCTTTTAAAGAAGTTAATAGATTAATAGATTTTTTATTGTCGTCTGCCCAATTTTCACCATCCCCAGCATAAAAAGTATAAATATTCCATGAATCTGGATGATATTCTTTATTTATTAGGCCCGCTTCTAGTTCTAAAGCACTGCTCATCATCGTCCCTCCTATACTAATACGCTTAAAAAACTCATCCTCGGACACTCTTTTGGCATTAACGGTGTGAGAAATAAAAACTACTTCAATTTTATCATACTTGTGGCGTAAAAATTGATAAAGGAGGAAAAAATAGCTTCGGGCAATGTATTTTTTATCAGTTGTCATCGATCCGGAGACATCCATGAGGAAAAACACGACTGCAGCGGTGTTTTCTTTGGGTTTTGGCTTCATATAGTGGTATTTTAAGTCACTTTTGTGAAAGGGAAAGCGCTCTTCTTGCTCTGGATCATAGGTTCCAGCCGCAACTGCCTTCTTTTTACGTCGAATTTTGCGCTTTAACGTCTCTTTTTTGGACAATCGGGGGCGAATTCCCTCAAAACGGTACCCTTTACGCTTCAAACTATCCTCTGAAATATACCGAAACTTCTTTTTTTCTAGGTCCGGGAGGCCTAAATCGCCAAAAAGGTACTCTGCTAGCTCCTCTAACGTGATTTCAACCTCGTATTTTTCGTCCCCCTCTGCGTTTCCGGCCTCGTTTCCTTGTGCTTTCCTGGCCCTTTTGGGGCCTATTTTTTGGCCTCTGCTAACATTGTGACGCCCTGCGGCCCCAACACGCTGGTTTTTTTCGTTACTTCCGAAAATAAAGCGGTATTCTTTTATTCCTTTAACCGGAATACGTATTTTTTTCTTACCATTTTGGCCAATGATGCTTTCATCGGCAATCACATCTTTAATGCTCTCTTTAATTGCTTTCTCGATCTTCTTTTTATGGCGAATCCTGTCGGCCGCCGATCGATCTACAATAGATTTATGTTCGCGAAAGGTACTCATGTTGTATCTGTAATAAGTATCGTCTCAAACAACAACTACTTAATTATAGTAGGGGGAAATGCTCTTGGAAGGGAAAAAGAATATAAAGATCGGCGATTTGGTAAAAAAGATTGGAGGGCCAGCAGACGGAATGTTGGCGATTGTTGTCAAAGAGGGCGAGCATGATGGCGATTTAACTTTAGTCAACTGGTTACGAATACGATATGTTGCCAATTATGGATATGAGTGGGTACGGCGCCAGGGAATGAAAATAGTAACCAAAGCATAGACAAAGCCTCTTTAAAACTATTTATAGTGGAGGACTTCTTGTGAGCAAATATATTTGGTTATTAGATCCGGGTCATGGTGGCCTTATAAATGGTGTATATCAAACTCGCGGAAAGCGGTCTCCCCTTTTCTCCGATGGGACCGTCCTTTATGAGGGCGTTTTCAATCGCGATATAGCAGAGCGCATCAAGGTCCTTTGTGACGCGGAAGAAATTGAGTGTGAAAATATAGTTAATTCAGACCATGACGTGCCGCTGGCCACTCGCGTGTCCCGAGCGAACACCCGGCATGCCGAGGATCGCCGCTGTAGGTATATTTCTATACACGCAAACGGCTGGGGCGATGGTGTAACCTTTAATTCTGCGCACGGAGCAAGCCTCTTTCATTATATGACCAGTAAAACGGGTAAAGAAATGGCTACAGCGCTTCTAAAACACCTTGTTCAAGAAACAGGGTTAAAATCACGCGGCGTGCAGGCTAATATGAACTGGGCAAACTTTTATGTCCTTCGTAAGACACATATGCCGGCTATTTTATCTGAAAATGGTTTTATGACCAACCTAGAGGACGCCACCAATCTTATGAAGGACGAGTTTAGGCAAAAAGTTGCACTAGCTCATTTTAAATTAATTAAGGAAATGGAAGCGCCATGAAAGGACTCTTCGAAGGATGGCGGCGACACCTCCACGAAGCAGAAACCACCCAAAAAAGCAATGTCAGGGTGCTGGATAAAGCTTCTGAAAAAAACATAATCAGCGGACGAGAGGCGCAGCAACAAGGAATAAACATTGTTGATTTTGGGCCCGAGCATGCTCGTATAATCGCACAAGAGTTGGCTGATCAACTTGGCGCCCAACTTGGAAAAGAGCTTGGCCGCGGCGCAATGGGAATTGTATATGAAATACGTGACGCAGGAGGAGAAGGCGCCAATATGATACTAAAAGTCACTCAGTTTCCTCATGAAAAGAGGGGATATACTCTAGCGCGCTGGAAAAGGCGCCAGCTCGAGAAAAGTCCAGAGCTTGCTTCTATTCTTCCCGAAGTGGGGAGAGTTGTCGACATCATATATGACTTCAAAGAAGGTTGGTTGCGCGGAAGATCAATTAAGATTTATGGTATTCCAGTGGAGCGCCTGGATCCATTACCGCGGCGCATTAAAGAACAACTTTTCGGCCATGGGGGAGAGTTTAAAAATCCAGAAGCCGAAAAAGACTGGATTCGGGCTATTACCGATCCCAAACTTTTAATTCCCGTGTTGCGAGAAACGTTTAGCGATGATCACACAATCGACGCTAATAACGAGACACACAGCACAGGTGATTCCCCGGAATATGCCTATTTTGAGGGGCGTATGGATTCGGGGATAGAATTTGAAAAAGAAGTATTAGATTTAGAACCACCGCGAGGCTTTCAAGACTACTTGATTCGGTGGCTCCCCCAAATCAGGCGGCGCGCTGTGCGAAGAGCACAGCCAGTTACCAAATATTCCAGCACGAACCAGCCTCCGGATAGGATAATCCAGCGTCAGTCCGTTTCTTTAGCAAAACGCTTAGAGGATCGTATAAAAATTCCACAATATCCACCCGAGGCGCTTAAATACTTTGGAGTCGAGGGGGCATATCCCAAAGAGGGTGCTCCGGGCCCTGTAGCAGACTTTTTTAATAGACTAATGAAACTAAAAGACCACGGAGTGGATTTTTGGGATACTCATAGTGATAATGTTATGATGAGGCCACTAACAAATGAAATCGTTGTTTCGGATGTCGGATTATTTAAACAGCCCGCAGAAGGGTAAACTTTTAAAGGAGAAAACAAGATGTTTAAGAAATGTGAACCTAAATTTATCGAGAATAGTAAAATACCAGTATGGTTGTCTAAGATCGCCCCTATTGAAATAGGTGCTATTAGTGTAGCTTTTTGGGTGTTAGGGAGAGGGGTAATGAATAAAACCACCCGACGACACGAAACAATTCACTACCAACAGCAAATTGAGCTTTTATTTCTAGGACAGTGGGTTCTTTATGGGGTTTTTTGGCTTATAGGATTGATTAAATACCGCAATGGAAAAAAAGCTTATAGACAAAATCCATTTGAGCAGGAAGCTTACGACAATCAACGAAAAACCACATATCTTGAAAAAAGAAAGAGATATTCTTGGCTTAAATATGTACGGAGCTTGTAAATGAGTTCATTAAATGTTTCCAATAACAAATACGAAAACTATTTACCGTGAGGAAGTTTATAATGGAAGAGGAAATAGAGAACGCAGAAGCCATTCTACCACCCCGAGAAGTAGAGAGTACTGAAACGGTTAAGCTTTTACAGCATGTCATAGATGTATTAGAGTCTATCGATAAAAGTATAGACTTTTTGTCTGCTGCAATGACGGGGATGGACCCCTTGGAAATCCAAATGGGCCAAACAGCCCTCGGACGCCTCGCGCTTCCTCATATGCGACCAGAGCCCGCCCCTCAAGGACCCACCAAAGTAGATGAAAGTGTTGTCATTAATCAAGCATTATTAGAAGAAATCATCGAAGAAGAGGTGCGAAAACTTCTGGAGACATCAAAATAATGAAACTAACCAAACAAAGACTAAAAGAGATTATCATCGAAGAAGAGGTGCGAAAACTTCTGGAGACATCAAAATAATGAAACTAACCAAACAAAGACTAAAAGAGATTATCTTAGAAGAGCTGTCTGAGGCGCGCTCTGCGGAAGAACGAGGCGAAGCATGGGACGAAAGCCGGCCAGCCGAAGAGCACCCAGGATCACGCCGAACTCTGGCTGTTATGAAGCTAGAGGAGATGGGAGAGGCCCGAGATTCAGCATTGACACAGCTGCTTCGGCACGTTGAGATGTCTGATGAAGACTTAGCAGTTCTTGAAAGGTTAATCGATGTATTAGTTCTAGAGCGCCAAAGAGAGTTTAGAGAGCCGCTAGAAGACGGGAGTTATATAACAGATGTTTAAAGTCTCCAAAAAACAACTCACTTCTTTAATCAAACAAGAACTTAGAGAGATTATGGATCTCCCAAGCGACTTATCCACCCCGGCCAGCGAAGCGGAACTAAAGATGGACGCCCTATCTTCAGGTTGGGAGAAACTAATCGCTGATCGCATATTGGATGGCGAAGCCGGCATCTGGTCAAACACCATCGTGGCCGACCCAATCGACGGAGAAGGAAGGCTATTAGACGAGTTCCTTTCCATTCTTGGAAACTATGTTGTCAGCGATGAGATTGACGAAGGAGATGCGAATGATTTGGTAAGAAGTATCGCAAATGAGATATCGAGGAATCGATTTGAACCAAGTCCTCACGAATGGGGCATAGCGC
>Ga0209434_1000907_pt1 | contig 13585 bp, 13 predicted proteins | sample ETNvirnome_2_300_FD_184068 | JGI IMG/M metagenome (GOLD analysis project Ga0209434, IMG submission 184068) | Marine viral communities from the Pacific Ocean - ETNP_2_300 (SPAdes) (version 2) | ecosystem: Environmental > Aquatic > Marine > Oceanic | place: Pacific Ocean | collected 2013-06-22
GGCGGCTATGCCTGCGGCTTGGCTGGTGCCAGAGCCCGCATTTCCACCTAATTCATTGCCCAAGGCTTGGTTATAGTTATAGCGTGAGATAACAGGGTTATAACGCGCCGCGGCCTCCTGCGTCGCTTGCGCTTGCTGCGCCGCTTGCGCCTGCTCGAAAGCGGCCATCGCTTGCGCTGCCGCCTGTGCTTCCATGTCGGGGTGGTCCTGCGCTTGCGCCCCGGCACGCAGCGCATTCTGGTGGGCGTTGAACTCAGCTTCTTCGCGCTTTCCTAATGGGTCGAAGAGGTCAGGCGCTGACTTCGCGAGCATGCCGAGCCATCCCGCATTCTTCACATAGTTACTGCCAATGTTACCGAAAATATCCCCAAACGATTCTTCCATTGGGTTCCCCCGGCCCATATGCTCCTCGTATGCGATGAACGCTTGAAGTTCGTCCGGTGTCATGTAGCCGGTGAATGCATGGTTGGTCTTCGCCGCCTGCGCTTTGTCAAAAAGGTTGCCTTCCAAGGCCGCCGGACGCCAGCCGCCATCGGGGCCGATTGAGCCGCGTTCACCGCCCCCCCAATAGCGATTCGGGCCGAAAACACTATCTTCGCTTCGCGCCCCCAATTCCGGCACGCCGAATCCCGGCCCGGCAACGTCGCCGGCACTGCCGATGAAGTTCTGCATCGACGCGGCCTGCGCCGCCAACTCCTCGGGCGTCGGGGCCTGCGGCGTTGCGGTCACCGGCGGCGCGTAGTTCGGGTCGCCGGGGATCGGCGGGTAGGTGCCGGGGGGAAACGGCAGCGGGTAATACCGGCCGGTGTCAACCGGCGGGTTTTGGGTGAAGACCTCGCCAACCGACTGCGTGGCGGCTGGAAGCGGTGCCCAATCCTCGTTTCTAAACATTGGGGCCACAGGAGCCCCCACCCCCGTATACGGGGGGTTGGCCGTATACGCAGGCAAAGCCGCGAAGTTAATTGTTGGCATGGTTCCCCCGCCGGTTAGTGGCGGCCCCGCCGGAGGCAGAGAGGGCGACGGAGCCGCCGGTCGCCGCGGCAAGAACTTCCGCCGGCAGCGTCCATGATGTGACGTGGCTGGTCATCCCAAGATTGCCCAGTGGAAGATGCGGGGATGCGAGCCAGTGATCGAGTGCTTGATGCTCGCCTCGTGATGGCCGGGCACGACATAAAAGGCGGCGGACAGCGTGTCGGCTTGCGCGGACGCAGTCCTCGGCGTCAGCGCCACGAACGAATGCTCGCCGATCAGGCGGTTTGTCAACGTCGTCGTGGCGCTGGAGGCGCACAGCGTGATCACTCCACGCACGTTGACGCGCCCGTCTTGCAGCGCATCGATGCCTGACTTGATCGCGAGCCAGTCGCGCATGTGCATCGCCTGCTCCGGCTCGTAGCGGGCAGAGGGTGGCCGCGGTGCCATGCGCGGATATGATGTGGGATCGGTCATCTGTCACCCGTGTTCGACACGTCTGCGTTGATCACCTCAACGCCTTGCGCCGACCGGAATCCGCCTGCAAGACTTGCGCGGAACCGATGATAGCGGCCTTCCGCCAGTTGGAAACATTCCCCGCTGGTCGATGGTGAGACCGACGTGGCAAAACTCGCGCTTTCCGAGATCAGGTTATTCCGCACGCCCATAGCACCTCGCACTGCGGCACCCGCAGAGCCGACGACCAAGGGGCGAAAGGCGTTGACCTGTGCGCGGTAGCCGGGGAAAAAATGTTGGTCGGCGGTCTCGAATGTGGCGGTTTCAGCATTGCCCGTGAAGTGATACATCCGGTGGGACGTCAGGAAACAACTCACCTGCACCTGCCCGCCGTGGAACACTCGGCTGTCGAAGCTGAAACCCAACGATTCAAGCGTGCCGAAGGCGTCGAGTTCTTCGAGCGTGTAGCCGGTCGTGATGGAGCGGAAGATGATCTCCATCGCGTTGGTTGGCTCCGCAAACGCGAAGCGCCGGTCGATCCAGTCGTAGAGGAGGATCAGGTCCGGGTGGCCGTTCGACGAGTTGGTCGAGGGGAACGCCAGCAGATACAGCTTGTTGTCGGGATCTATCGCACTTGAGGCGCGCACGCGCGTGCCGACATCGATGTTGCTAGTCAGCCAGCGGTCAATCTTGGAGGCACCGATGTCGTGGACCTGCGCGCCGTCGTGCATCTTGAGTCCGCTGTCCGACAAAAAGAACGTCAGGTGCTTCCAATTCTGCAAGCTATGGGGTGCCCAGAGGCCGACGTTTTCGTCAAGAACATCGTCGGCGTTAAAAATATCCGGCAGCCCAGTCCACACCAGACGATGGATGCCGCGATCACGGAGAACCAGACCGTACTCGCCGCCGGTGATTCCTTGTATCCACCCGTACTCGCCCTTGAGGTCAATGGCACCCGAATAGTTGGTGGTGTTGGCATCCATGTCACTGGGGTCAGCGATTGCTGACCACCGGACGCGGGTGGGATACAGCGTCCCTCCCTCGTCAACATTCGCCAAGACCAAGTGGTTCTTGATGATCGCACCGTATCTGGCCTTTGGCTTCAAGGTGCTGGTGAACAGGTCTGAGAACGACAGGCTTGAACTGAGGCTCGCGACTTGCACTGCGTCGGAGATGTTGAACGCGAAGACCCGGTTGTCCGCGCCCCAGTGGAGGAACCGCCACATCTGGTCGGCCTCGATGGTGTATCCGCCGGCCTTCGATGCGTCGGTCGCCGTCGTGTCCGCGAAACGATACAGCTTGGTCGCGTCGCCGGCCACCAGATGCGGCGTACCGTCAGCGGCGACGAATCCTGCCGCACCCTGACACCGTGCGGTCAACGCGCTTGAGAACGCGGCCTGCTGCGGAAACTCCGAATAGTCGAGGATGTGCGGGACGGCGTTTTTTGCGATGAGACAGTAGGGCGCAAGATCCACCCCGTCCCTCGCGTCGAAGGAGGGCTGGTCTGGGAGCCACTCACCAAAGCGGATGACGGTCATCAGATGTAATCCGGTCGCATTGTGCCTGACCCTGATTTCGCGCGGCTCTCGCGGAGGACACTGTCATGTGCCTGCTTCTCGCGGGCCGACAAATACTTGGTTTCGCCCGTCTGAACGAGGACGCCCATTTCCATCAGCGCCGCCTGCTGGTGGAGAACATTGGCGCGGATGTCCGCCACGGCGCGGGCACGGATTAGCTTTTCGCCGCGGGTCGTCCATCCGTTACTGGATGCGGTTGCGGTCAGTGTCGCGGAGCGGTTGAGATAATTGCCGATGACCGTGTAGCTGCCGTTCGCAGCGGGGAAGGTCCGCATCTCGTTGTTGAAGATCGCGTAAAACTGCGGCGTACCCTGTGAGGGCGTCACCTGCGTGTCTTCCTCGTCAATCCATTGGAGAGTCCGCGGGTGCAGCGGGATGAATGCGGCGTTGAACTTGCATTTGACGGAGACCCATTTCACGAAGTCGGTTGTCAGCGAGTACCACCGCTGCCCGGCGACGGTGGTGAAGGCAGTGTAGTCGCGGATCTGGTTCCACGGCAGGGCGTAGCTTTCATAGTGCTGGATCGCCGAGCGAAGGGCGTCGGCAATGGCAGAATTAAGGTCCGTGCGTCCCCGCAGTTCCGACGCCACGCGATCAATGACCGTGCCGAAAGTCGCCATCACTTCACCTTCGTTGCCGAGAATAGAAACCCGGTCGCGCCGGGTAGCCGCTCAACATTGGTCGCCCACTCGCCCCACCGCTTCGACAGCCGCGGCATCCACCACTCCATCGGCTGCACGATCAGGTGCGTGTTTCTGCCGTCCGGCAGTGATTTCTTCGCCTCGCGGGTGGCGATGGTGGCGTAGAGCAAATATCTGGCGAGGCGCTGGAGGTCGTCCAGAACCTCGTCAAGGCAGTCCGGCTCGATGTGTTCGAGGACGTCCGTACAGACGACGATGTCCGCCGGTTCCGGCGGCGTGTCGAACCCCTTGATGCAGGGATCGAAGTCCGTCCAGTCCACGCCACCGTTCACTTTCGGTTTGACCTCGGTGGACAGCATCCGTTTCCCGCACCCGTAGTCCAGCACCGACACCCGCTCCGTGCTCTGGGTCAGAAACTGCCGGTACTCGATCAGACGCTGAACGTGCGCCGCGCGCTTGGCCCCCTTGATCCCGTAGTCTGGGTTGTCGTCGTGCAGCATCTTGTTCTGCTCGCGGTAGTCCTCTGAAATCAACATGCTGCCACCCCATGCACCGTTTCGTGATGTTCCACTTTGCCCCGGATCGACGTGAACCGCTTGTCGCACAAGATGCACTGTAGCTGGTCGTCCCCCTCGTAAGCCTTCTGGACCGGCCACTTTTTGCGCGACTGTTCTTTCTTGGTTCGCGACATCAATTCGCTGAACGTGCGCGGCTTTCTGGCGTCAATTTTCATGCGTATGCGACACACTGCTCGCACGCAGTGCCCCTGACGTCCTTCTTGAGGTTGGCCGCCCGCAGTTGCTGAAAGGGACGCGAGTGCCAGCCCGTCATGAAGTCGGTCTCCGTTAGATCGGCCATCGTGAACCCGTCGTGGTGATCGAAGCAGCAGCCTGACAACTTGCCGTCGAACGTGATGTGCCCCTCCGTGAAAAGAGCCCAGCAGGGAAGCGGGTCGCGCAGGTTGCCGGCCCGGCCCCGGTTCCCAGCGGTGGGAACCCAGCCGCGCTCCTTCTCCTCCGCGGTCACGAGGTCGGCTTGGTTGTAGAGCGGCAAGGCGTAGCACTCGTCGAGATACCCCCGGACGTCGTCCAGCAGGTCAGTCATTCGACCGCCCTGCGCCTCGTCGTACTCGATGTACGAGGCGTAGAGTTTCGTCGCGTAACCGCCCTTGTCACGGACGTGCCGGGCGGCCTTGATGTTCTCGACCATCTTGCGGAACAGCTTCGGCTTCACCTTTGCGATGCTCACGAACTGGTCCTCGTCGGCGTAGTTGAGGCTGAACTTCAGGCTGTCGAGCCCGGCCTCCATGCACGCCTCCAGTTTGTCGGGCGTGGACAGCGAGCCGTTGGTGGTCAGGAAAATGTACGGGTAGCCGATGCTCTTGGCGTACTCGATGGCCTCGGGCAGCCACGGCACGAGGAATGACTCGCCCAAATAGAAAAGCCCAATTTCCTCGACGCCTGCGTTTCGCATGTCCTGCAAAACATCCTCGAACAACTGCCGGTCCATGTCACCCTGATCGCGCAGGCGCTGGTCGCGGGCACAGAAGGCGCAGCGGAAGTTGCACCGGCCCGTGAGTTCGATCTTGACCGACCGCGGGCAGGGTGGGGTGACGGACAGGTACGCCTCGGGAATGCCCGTGATCGCATCGATGCGTTCGGTGATGGTCATGCCGCCACCTTTGTCTCGATCAGCGCCCCGAGGTCGTCGGCGACCTGCTTGATGACCGGATCCCAGTCACTGCCCACCTGCCTGACGAGCCGCACCCAGTCGCCATACCACGGCATCGTGATCTTGTCGTTGACGCCATAGCGCCACGCCGGTTTCGATGGCGTGAGGCACCAGCACGGGATCCCCGCGCCGCCGCACATATGGACGACGCTCTGGCACACCGAGATCACCAGATCACACGACGCTGCGAGGTGGATCGTGTCGTCGATGTCGGCCTCTGCGCCGACCAGCGCCGGGTCATGAAACGGTTCGATGCCGGTCGCCTTTTTCAATTCATCGAGTTCGACTCCCACGTCTGGCGTGTACTGGAACGAAACCCAGTCAACGTCCTTTTCGAGGATCGAGCGCAACTTGAGCAGGTGCATGGACCTCAGTCGGACGTGTGTGAGATGGATCCCCCCCTGCCAAGCGATGCCTACGCGCAGCTTGCCGGTTTCGGGCAGCAAGGCCCGCATTTTCTTGACCTTGTCCTCGTCGAGTTCGAGGAACTTCTTGCGCGGGAAATCCTCATCCGTAAGCCGCGTGAAACGCGGCAGGGAGCCCATCGCAACCTTGTAGTTGGGGCGCTCAAATACCCCACCGTGCGGGTTGGGTAACCCCAGCCAATCTTCGCCGTTGAGGTTGTGCGTTCCGAACACATTGACGTCAGGCCACGAGCGCCGGAAGAGTTGCTCCAGCCGTGGGTTCGGCTCGACGATGTACGTCGTGTCTGCCGGGAGCAGCTTGCGGAAGCAGTCGAAGGCCGACATGAAGATGATCTCGTCGCCGAGACCCTGTTCGCCGTGGACGGCGATGGTCATGTTTGTGGACACGTCGCTGCCGTCCCACGCTGGCGTCACACCGTCGTCGGCATAGTTGCGGAGGTCAACGCGCATGTTGTCAGCGCGGCGGTAGTCGGGGTTAAGTCTGACCTCGTGCCATTTCCACGCCTCCCACTGCTGCAATTCGAGCAGCGCCAGCGCCTTGTTGAACTGGCAGTTGAGGTTGTCCGGCTCGATCTCCAGCGCCATGTTCGCGAAGTCGAGGGCCTCCTGCGGCGTGCCGTTGTTGATGCGGATCGCGGAGCGGTTAGCCGGGATGTCCGATATGTCGGAAGGCAGGATCTCCATCGCCTGCTCGAACGCGGCGTCTGCATTTTCGTAATCGTTGAGCGCCTTGAAGGTCAGCCCCAGTGCGTTCCACGCCTCGCCGAATGTTTCGACCGAGTTGACGACATGACTCAAAAGCTGGAGCGCCATCCCGTAGCGTCCGGTATCGAGCATCAGCGTCCCGAGGGTGTACAGCACCATCGGGTTGCCGAGGTTGTGGTTCAGAATTTCGTGGTACAGGTGCTCTGCGGTCACAAGATCCTGCGGCACCCCTTGACCCATGTGCAGGGACTGAGCCAGCTTGAATCGTTCTTGCCCATCTATAAGTTGCATTTGCCACCTCGTTGTTTCTGCCTCTAGCAAATAGGGGCGGGGTCAGTCTGGTGACAACCCCGCCCCGTTTCTCTCCTCCTCTGGCCCCTAGACGTTTTCCATAGTGTAGAAAAGCGTCAGACTGACCAGCGCAGAAGCCGAAATTGCCGCACCGTAGGTCGCGATGACCCAGTCCCAGTGTGGTTGTGCGCTATCGGACATCGACAGCCGGTAGGGCAGCAGGAGACTCTGTTGCCCTCGCGTCCCGTCGATTGACAGAAGGGAAACCTCCTGCGACCCCGATGCTGACAGCGAGTGAACTGCCAACAGTGCGGACGGCGTCGCCGAGAATCCCAGTTCGATTGTCTGGTCTGCCGCCGCGGTCGTGCTGGAATAAAGCAAATAATCCAGCACAACTGCACCGTCCGGCAAGCGAACCAACAGCACTTTGGATGCCGCGGTGCCGGTAGCGGAGATCGTGACCCTGCCGTGGGCCGCGATGACGCCAGTGTGAACCGAGCGGGCTACATTCCCCGCTCTGATGGAGGCTGTGAATGTTGCCATGTCTACCCCCTAGTTGGTCGGTGCTGCGGCATACGACGACAGCACGATGGTTGCGAAGTCGGCACTGTTGAAGATCGTCTTCTTCAGCCCCCAGATCATCCCAGCAGACACGCCCAACTCATTTTCGTAGTCGAATAACTCTTCGGTCCACGTCATTGTGTTGGGTTTGTTGTCTCGACCTGTTGCGAATACCGCCGCCTGTGCGCCGCAGAAGATGCCACGTCGGACAGCGGTCATACTGGGTGCCAATGGCACGCGCGTGTTTTCGTGAATTACACACCCATTATATTCGCCGAGTGCTCCGCTGAAGATGGGGTTGTCCATCTCCCCGCCGCTGATACGAGACTTCTGAGTGTCGTACCAAGTAACGCGCGCCGCTGTAGCGTCCGTCCGCATCGCGTGAACCTGATACGGATGGAGAAACACCACATAGAGCGCCCGGCCATCAACACGAACGGGCCGGATGACCGGCGAACGCGCCTTGGCAATGGCGATGGCGGCGTCGATCATTGTCAACCGGAAGGTTGACCCGCCAACGGAAGCGGACAGAGATGCTTCCGTTGTCATGTCGGCTCCGCCAAATATCTGAAGCCCCGAGGTGGTGGCAATGACCGTTTGCATGCCCGTCCGTCGAGTGTCGGTCTGGCCGGTATTGCCTGCGATGTGGTTAAAGAAACTCTCGTCCAGTCGATCAGCCCACCAGTCTCGGAGTCCGGCAAGCCCCTCCTCTCTCACTGAGAAGGGAACGCGCTGTTCGGACATCCGTCCGCCGGAACGAACGGCGTGACGAAGTTGGTTCACGAAAAGGTCGTCTGAGTATGTCGTCAGCCCTTCCTCGTTCCCCTCCAACGTGTTATCGCCGGCCACGCCGTCGCCTGACAGTTGCATGCGAAGCCCCATGCGGATGCGGTCTCCCGCCTGTTTCCGCAGGTCGGACTTCACTTGAATCAACGAATTGCTCGTCGAGCCCATAAATCGACCACAATGGGTCTCTTTCAGTGCTTCGCGAAGCAACCGTTTCTGCCAGATTTTGACTGCTAGTGGGTGATTGACGCCATAATCGGTGGTCGCCATGTTGGTCACCTGATTTGATAGTTGCGCGCCCCCATGCGCCGGGGCATCCGCGGAGACACCGCTGCGTGCGGGTCAGACGAAGCGGGCGACGAGTCCGCCCGCGGCAACTACCGCCTATCCGTCAGGCGATCAACGTAACCGACATGCGCTGCCGGTGAGCGTGAATGCGGAGACAAAACGGGCTGCCGCTCTGCTCCGCAGAAGAATGCTGCCAGAGATCCCCCCCTCGTGTCAACCCAGCCGCCCCTTCCGCTTCATTGACTCGAACTCGCGATCAAAGTCCGCCCCGTCGAGGTTGGCGAGGTTGGCGAGCGTACCGCTCTTGCCTGATCCCTGCGCCACGTCGCCGGACCCGCCAAGACTTTGCGCGGCCTCGGCCCCGGCTCTCAGGGTTTTCATCTTGTCGCCCCCGTCCGGCTGGCCACCGTTATTGCCGCCCCCTAGCGAAGCAGCCCAGCGGTCAAAGCCCCTGCCCGCGGCGTACTCAGTGATGATGTCTGGAAAAGATCGCCCAGCCCGCTCTGCATTTTCCATCAAGCCCTCCTCCCATGACCGCGCTATGGTCTCGACCTGCTCGTGATCATATCCTTGGAGGCGCAGATCGTGGCGAACGGCTTGCTGCGCGTAATTATATTTCGGCCAGAACGTAGCGTCGGCGCTCGCCGCAGCGTTGCTCTCGGCCTGTGCCCGTTGCGTGCGGTGGGCCTGCGCCTGCATCTGCTGCTGCTGCTCCGGCGAGGGCTGCGCCCCTGCCAAGTTTTTGACCTGCTCTTCCGCCGCTGTAATGCGCTCTTGAAGATGCCCAACGGGATCGACGGCGACGTCCGGGATTTCCTTCGGCGGCGGTACTGCCGGCTGCCCCACCCTATCCATGACGTTGGTGAAGGCGCGCTCCATGCCCTGCATCGCGTTCTGTGCCTGCACCAGCGCAGCCTTGGTCCCCTTGTGCGCCTCGCGCTCAGAGTGCAGCGCGGCGTGCGGAACAGTGCTCTGCTCCTCGGCCTTCGGCTCCTCGGCCTTCGGCTCCTCGGCCTTCGGCTCCTCGGCCTTCGGCTCTGGCTCTTCCGCCGGCTCGATGGCCTTCGCCACGTCCTCCTGCGACGACGCCTCGGCCTGCTCCTCGATCTCGGCCTCGTTGGAGTTCATGACGGCTTCAAGCCCGTCAACATGGTCGTCGGTGCTCATCATCTGCCCCTCACTGGATGGTTCGCTGCAACTGTTGCAGCCCGGTCTGATCAATCTGCTGTTGCTGCATTCCCAACTCGACAGGTCGCAACGCAGTGCGCTGAAGAGCATCCGCCTCCATTGCACCGCTGCGACCGGCCTCGGCCTCGGCCTTGGCTGCGTTGGCTTCCTTTAGATCCACGTCTGCGAGGTTTCGCGCGGTCTCGCTCTTTGTCTTCATCACGTCGGCCACTGCCGCTTGAATCATCAGTTGCATCTGCTGCTGCTGCTCTTGCGACGGTTCGCCGCCCTGCGTGATCATCATTTTCCACTTCGCCGCCAGCCCGGACGGGATCGGCAGATAATCGAGAATGTCAGGCGGGATAGGTAGCCCGGCTTGCAAAATGCTTGGCAGGATCTGCATCATCACGCCGAAGACCTTCTCGCGCTGGTTCGGGCTGGTCGGGGCCTCGTCCACAATCGTGTCGTACTGGGTCGTGTCCTGCTGGCGCGTGAGCGGCACATATTTCTCCAGACCATCCTTCGCGTCGGTGATGCGGATCAGGCGGTCGTCAGAGATGAAGTTCGTGATGAAATGAAGCAGCACCCGCCCCTGCTGCTTCCGGTATCGCCTGAGAGCGTCGAAGAAGATCGCGAGGATAGTGATGCCCGACTGCTTTCTGGAGTATTCCAGCACGCCCGGCTGGTTGCGGTCGGCGAGACCGAGGATCTCAAGGTTGACGCCGCCCGTGTCCCTGATCGACGAGATCGAGAACTCCAGCAACTGGCTTAGTTGCGGCGGCACGGCGGGAGGTGGCTTGGGCATCATCTTCCCTTCGGCCACCGCGCCATCCGTCACCCATGTGATGCCCTCAGAGCGTGCCCAGCTTTCCTCCAGTTCCGAATGATCGTCAACCACTCCATCCTCTGCGATCATCCCACCCTTTGCGTTCGTGTTGATGATGTGAAGAAGTTGAGACAGGAACTTATTCGACCACTTTTGCGGGTCGGCGATGTTCTTGACCAGCCCAGCCCATGTGTTGTTGTTGCGGTCCCGTTTGCCGGTCATGGCCCGGATGCTTGGCCCCCGCAGAGGCCCGCCACCGAGTTCCGGCGCGCCCTGTGCGATGGGCACGGGCTCGTCCAGAACAATGTCCCCGGCCACGAAGATCTGCTTCCAGACCCTGCGGCGCTGCTTGACGAAGTCAATGCTGAGAGCCCCCAGCCCGCCCTGCGCTTCCGCCTGCTGCTCAATGGCCTCGAACTCTTCGAGCGACATCTCCTGCACTTGGGGCTCCGGTTGCTGTGGCATCTGGGGCGGCATTTGCTGTGGCTGGGGCGGCATGCCCTGCATCTGAGGCGGCATTTGCGGCTGCGGCGGCATTTGCGGCTGCGGCTCCCGATAGCGGACGAAATCCTCCCATTCGCACCACTGGTAGTGTGCCACGTATACGCGCGAATCGTCGGAACGGTTCGCCCGGCTTCCCCCGCCCTCATACGCATCCTGCGGGTAGACGTGATCCTTCAAATCCCCTGCGTCGTCGTCGTAGGCGTGCCACGGGGCCGTCAGCGAGAAGTTCGCCGCGCCCTCCGCTGTCGTCAGTATGGGCCAGCGCGATTCGGCCTCGGCCCGCGAGTATTTGCGGATCCGCATCACCCATAGTGCGTCACTGAGGTTTTTCTTCTTCGCGCCCGGATCCCAGAACATCTCAAGCGGGTCCGTGCGCTCAATCAGCACCATGCCGTCAGGATCGACGTCGTATGCCACGCGCGTTTCCGTCCACCCCATCCCGCAGATCATCAGGTCTTGGAAGGCGTCGCTCTCCTCGTCCTCCGCGTCGCACTCGTCGCGCACCCAGTCCGCTGCGCCCGACAGCACCTCGTTCACCTGCACGTCGCCGATGTTGCGACCGATGTACCGCACTTCCTGCCGGTTGTTGACCTCGGTGCCGGTCACGGCGTCGATGATCACCGCAATGCGGTTGAACGTGATCGGAATTTTGCCCTTTTCCTTGAGGTTGTCGCGGTCGTCGGCATCCCATTGGTCGCCCGCGTACAGGTCGTAGAAATGCCGGGCCTCGGTGCGCCAGTCCTGCGAGTGGTCGTGCGCCATGCGCCAGCGCGTGTGCAGTTGCTTGACAATCGGATCGTCCGGCTCGTGCAGCGGATCGTCAGATGTGGATGTCAGTGCGTCAACGATGTCGTCGGCCATGTTGCACCAATAGTGTGAGTTGGCTCTGCCTGCAAGCCTCAAAGGCGGTCAGCATCAGTACTCCAGCGCCCCGTCGCCGCCTTGCGACATCATCCCAGCGCCAGCGACCGCGCCACCTGCCCCGAGAAGCCCGAACGGAACCGCCAAGGTCTGCCTCCAGTTGATGAAGTTGTCGAGGGTCTCGGCTGGAGTGAGGTTGGTTTCCTTTGCCCGCCGCGCGACAGCCTTGCGGAACAGTTCCATGAACGTGCCCTGCGAAGCGTCTGCCACGTTCGTCTGTCTTGACGCGCCCATCCACAACGCCGCCTGCACCTGTGGCCCGGTCAGGCCGCGCTCCGCGCCGATGGCATTCATGTAGTCCTCGAACGCCTTGTACTCGTTCTTGTTCGGCATATCCACCCAGACACCCGGCTCATTGTAGAAGTCCCTGATGTCAACAGGCCCCTTCTGAACGGATTCCTGCGGCTTGAAATTGATGTGGAACTTGCCCGCCGAGTTGGGCTCTGTGTGAGTGATGTACTGGGCAACGTCGTCACCGTATTTCTTCAGCAGCCGCTTCTCCAAGGACGCCGAGATCCTCGTCCCTGTGGAAAGCCACTCGGGCGACTTGGTCGCCATCGCCATGTAGCGCGTGAAATGCAGGTCGGCGGCGATGTTGGTGATGCTGCCCATGAGAGATGCGGTAAACCCCTTCGGCTTCGGGTTCGTCGTCCACGAGCCGGACGACGGGGGAACGCCAGTCTCTGGGTTGGGTACCCACTCCCCGGCGTTCGACCGCGCCACGTTGGTTGCGTGAGGCTTTTGCGCTAGGCTGCCGAACCCGCTGCCTTTTGGGGGGACAAGTTTTTTTGCCACGAGATCGTCGTAGTTGTCGGCTATCCACTGCGGCCCCTTGTTCCGGTAGTACGACGCGATCCGCATGTTTGACGGCACGCGGCTGTGGGGAGAAGTTGCTCCCATCAGGTCCATGAACTCTGCCCACTCGTAGTGCCCCTGCTCCTCGCCCAGTTCCTTGATGAACCAGTCGCGCAGTTCCTCGGTGTTGTACCAATCGGCTGCCCCCTGCTTCAGACCCTCGTCGATGTCCTTCATCATCTGGTCGCGGAGGCCGCCAGTATTGTTCTCCAGCGCCTCGATGCTCTTCGTGACCCTATTTGACGCCCCCTTCTCAGGCTCGTAGCGCAGGTGGGTGTAGGGCGTCCGGTCCTCGCCAGCGCCCCGGTATTCCGGTCGCGAGTGCGGCGGGTCGTAGATGTCTGTCGGCGGCCTGTCGGGGGCCACGGCCCGTTCGACGCCAGCACCAGACCCACCCTCGTCGAGCAGGCCGCTGACGCTCTTGCGGATGCCGCTCACCGTCCCCGGCAGGAACATCATCGGGATTGTCGCCGCGGCGTAGGCGGTGTCGCGCAGCCCACTGCCGACATTGCCTTGTCTGAAGTTGTCCATCGCCTCGGCGGAACTCCGCGTCAGGTCTTGCACATCGGCCTGCGGCCCCACGAAGTTCAGTAGGCCGCGCCCCACATTGCCCACGTTCTCAAGGCCCTGCGACAGGTGCGGACCCACCCAGTAACTCGCCGGGCGCTGGGCCGCCTGCCGCACCATGTCCCACAGGCTCTGCTGCGGTCGGTTGGTCGGCGTCCTCCCCGGCTGCGGATAGAGCGCGCCCGGTTGTTGGTTGAGTTCAGCCATCAGTACTCTAGCGCCCCCGGCTTGTTCTCGCCCTGCTGCGCCAGCATCCCGGCACCGGCAGCGCCAGCCGCACCACCAGCCACGAGCGCGCCGACGCTGAACATCGAC
>Ga0209434_1000910_pt1 | contig 13535 bp, 16 predicted proteins | sample ETNvirnome_2_300_FD_184068 | JGI IMG/M metagenome (GOLD analysis project Ga0209434, IMG submission 184068) | Marine viral communities from the Pacific Ocean - ETNP_2_300 (SPAdes) (version 2) | ecosystem: Environmental > Aquatic > Marine > Oceanic | place: Pacific Ocean | collected 2013-06-22
ATCATCCTGATCGCCCTTAGCGTAGACAGCGCGCCACGACTCGCCATGCGGGGCATCCTCGCGCACCTCATAGCCAAGAGCCTCCATCGTCCCCACCATCCGGGCCAAGGTGTAGGCTCGGCTCCGTGGCACGCACCCACCTGGCAGGGGCAGCTGCACGCCATAGCTTTCCATGACTGCCTGGTACAGGTGGTACTCGGCGCTATCGCACTGATGGCGAATGGTGAGTAACAGGTCCTCAAGTTTGTGCTCTGCGATGTCAGCCGGGAGTGTGACCATGGCGGTCAGCGACTCAGGCTTTGAGTTTCCCGATGATGTCTGCCTCGTAGAGGATGAGTCTGTCTGTGTCTCCAACGGGTTGTCCTGAGTGTCTTGCATATATCACCTTGTCACCTTGCTGTAGGTCAAATTCACACGTTGTCCCCACCCCTAGCACGGTGCCGATGGCTGGGGGTTGGGCCTTGGTCTGGGCTGGCATCACAATCTTGCCACCGGGCACAAAAGTCTCGCCTTCTCTTTCTTGCATCTTCTGGAGAAGCACACGCTTTCCCAAGGGAATCACATCGTTAGTCATTGGTTTCCTCGCTAGTGGTGTAGGGGTTCTGTTCAAGTCGGTAAACGTGGGAGGCAATGGGTGGAGGTAGATCGTGCCGGTTGAATGTGGCTACTCGCAGGATGCGGTCCAATATATCAGTTGCTGCGTACTCGAACAGCCACGTTGATGAGCACTGGATGGTGCGAGCCAACTCGGAGAACCTTTGTGCCTTGCCGATGTCCACGTTCACCGTTTCGGTGGGGCAGGTAAATTTGTTCCCCTTGACCCTCGTAGTCTGGGAGCCCAGCGTCACCTGTTCTTTAGGGATGATGGTCTCAAGAGAGCCGTTGGTCATGCTCACAATCAGGTTAGCGACTTCACCCTTGGTCACGCCAAGGCGTTGGGATGCGCTCACTATCTTGGATGCGGTGTCAACGGTGACAGTAATTGTTCGACGAGTGTTATCCATACCCTTGCATCCCAAGAAACTCAGCGAATTTCAAGAGGCAATACCCAAAAACTGAAGAACTGTGTAATTTGAGGGTGTTGTGACAAAACCTACGCGGACAAAGAACAGCGACGAAGTAACATCTTTAGCGGTTCCTGGCGCACAAACCCTTGAGGCCATGGTGATGCGGGCCGCTAACGATGAAGATGTGGCTGGCGTTTACGGCGGCCTCGCGGTCTTGTCTCTTCTCGATGAGAACGGCGCCCGAGAATTTGCTACCCAACCCGATGGCGAACTGGACTTGGACCTATACAGCAAGCTGCTCGACATCGTTGAGAAGAAGCAGCGCATCCGAATGAAGTCGGCGCAGATGATCCACAAGGCATCTGAGGTCAAGCAAAACACACCCTACGTCATCGCTCCTGATAAGTGGACCGATGCAGTAGAATCCCACGAGATGCAGTAATGGATAGCGCCGAAAGATACATCCAGCTTTGCAGAGATGACATTCGGTTCTGCTTCAAAAACGAGTTCAAGATTCGCTCGTTCGACAGAGACACCATGCGCTGGAAGCTGGTGCCCTTCACCCTCAACGATGAGCAAGAGCATTTGCTCCAGGTAATCGAGAGGCAGATGAAAGAGCGCGGCTTTGTTCGCATCATCATAGACAAGGCTCGAAAGCTGGGCATGAGCACGTTCATCCAGGCCCTCAAGATGCACACCTGTATGTTCAACCCGCAGGGTCACGCCCTTACGGTGGCACACGAGGAGTCCGCTACCCGTGAGCTCTTTAGAATCGGCAAGCGCATCGCAGAAAACATTGACGAGCGGGTAGCTAGTGGTCTAAGAAACAAGGCCAAGGGCAACCTCCTTGAATGGCACAACGGCTCGCGCGCAGAGTGTCAAACTCAGGGGGGAAGCCCTGACTCTGAGCGTGGCTCCACGCCAAACTTCCTTCACATGTCAGAGCTTCCATCATGGGAGTCCAGCCGGCGCACAACATCAGCTGCCGACGTCGCCCAGGCGCTACTCAATGCAGTGCCCAACGAGAAGTCCACCATCGTGATCATCGAATCCACAGCCATGGGCATGGGCAATCTGTTCTATGAGATTTGGAACCGGGCAATCAAGGGGATAACCGGGAACCTATTTGAGCCAGTCTTTTATTCTTGGACCGGGAGGGCTCAGTATTCTGTACCAACTGGAGATGTTGAAAAAGACAGCCATGAACTCTGGTTAGACGGGCAAATGCGCCAAGCGAACGCGGCGGGAGACATTACGGGGTTTCATTCCATCGCAAACGAGCTTGGTTATAGCGAGTTGCAACGCAAAAGAGCCTTAGAGTACGAACTGAGCCCTCCACAGGTCCGTTTCTGGCAGCAGACCTTGGTCAACCAGTGTGCCGACGACCAAGACCGCTTCGACCAGGAGTGGCCGGTCAGTTGGGAAGTGTCGTTTGTTTCCTCGGGCCGTGGGGTATTCTCCGCAGCTCTTATTCAGAGGCGGCTCGACGAGATCAAGAACTTCAAGATGAAGGCAGAGGGTTCTCTCATCGAGGACCAGGGCAAGGTCAAGGCAACCAAGGACGGGGGTGCTTGGCAGATATACGAGTGGCCCCAGGACTCTCACACCTACATCGTGTCTGCCGACCCTGCCGGCGGGGGTCGAAGTAAAGACGACGACTTCGCTTGCATCCAGGTGTTCGACCGATGCACCGAGCATCAGGTGGCTGAGTTTTATGACAAGGTTCCACCCGATAGGCTGGCCGACGAGATGGCTAAGGCATCGAAACTATACAACAATGCGCTCGTGGCGCCCGAGTCCAATGGGCCGGGACTTGTTACCATCCACCAGATTATGACAAGCCACCCGAACGTGTTCATCTATCGACGCTTCGCTCAACCAGGACAGGTAGCTGGTAGCGAGACAAAACTGCTGGGCTATTCAACCAACGTCAAGACGCGACACTATCTGTTTGGACAGTTTGAGTCTGCGGTTCGGCGCGAGGAGGTAAAGATTTTCTCCAAGCGTTTGTTGGGAGAGATGCTCACGCTGATTCGCTCCAAGGGCACAGGAAGGCCCGAAGCGTCACCCGGCTATCACGATGATGCGTGTGTGGCATTCGCCATCGCAATGGACGTGAGCCGAATACAATCCGATCAGGGTGTGCCGGCTGTTCGCGAAGTAGCGAAAGTAGATCCTAGTAACTACAGCAGCCTGGTACAGCCCTACAACAACATCGCGGTTCCAGCCGCCGACTTCCCAGAGGCAGAGAGCTCATGGTTCTAGCAATGCTATCTGTGCTGTCTGTCTGCTTCGGGGCGGTATGCGTTTACGCCTACCGACACACCCGGAAGGTGGAACTCGCTCTGTCTATTATCTCAAGGAAACTTGAGAGCTTTCACCTAGAGGATGCCCCCGTCGTCCTTCGCCCCGTGTCTGTGCTTCCAACTATGAGCTATGACGAGATGTTGGATGCAGACTACAAGGCTTGGTACGACGAGCAAGAGCGCATCCGACAGGTCAACCCGCAGTCCCCGCACCTTGACCCCGACTGGGACAAGCTGAGTCTGGACGCTAAACCGCTGGTGAGAGGCATATGAAGGTCACGGGAAAAGACTTACCTGTCTATGTAGACGACCTGTTCAGGCGGGCTCGTGACAGAAAGAGCCTGTTGCACGACGAGTGGTGGACAGCACACTCGTTTGTCGATGGCGACCAGTACATCACCTTTAGAAACGGACGAGCGCAAGAGGCCAAGAGCCCCAGTTGGAGGGTGCGCCTCACCCAGAACATGCTGCTCCCGATTGTAAACACCATCTGCGCGAAACTCACCCAGCAAAGACCGGGCATCTTAGTAAGGCCATCGAGCCCAGACGAGGACCGAATCCAAAAGGCCAAGGCGTGTGAGAAACTGCTCGACTACCTAGACCGGCTCCTCACACTCGACCGGGTACGCTATGAGGTCTGCTGGTGGGCCGTTGTCACGGGCACCGGCTTCTTTAGACGCTACTGGGATCCAGATGCAGGCAACCAATACACGGTGGATTATGAGGGCGTTACCCAGGTCGTCGAGACCGGTGGGCCAAGGGTGGATGCGTTCAGTCCGTTCGATGTATACCCGGATGTCCAGGCAACCTCGATGCAAGATGCCAGGTGGGTGATCCTCGCGCACATGCTATCGGCCCAAGACCTTGAGGACCGATGGCCCAAGGTTGGCAAGAAGATCATAGAGCAGACCGGAGGAACCGGAGCCCCTGTAAATGCCGACGATGACAGCGCCCTTCGGCGCGATGTCAGCGGCTACGTGGATGACCCCAGAGATGACCGGGGTCTTTACCGTGTGCTCGAATATGAAGAGAAGGCAACCCCAGACTATCCAGATGGACGACGTGTTATCACGTGTGAGAACCAACTGCTGGAAGAGGGCGAGTTGCCTGGGCGCCGGTTCTCCTTGTCAATGGTCAGATATTCCACGATGGGTGGGAGGTTCTGGGGCAAGGGTGTGGTCACGCCTTTAGTCCCCCTTCAACGTGAACTGAATCGCTCGGTCAGTACCATGATCGAGCTACGGAACCTCCACTCGAACCCAGTTTGGGTGGGGCCGACCGGATCCGTTCCCAATAATGCTGTTACCAACCGGCCTGACAGCTTCATCACCTACAACCCGAACCTCGGGCCTCCCCCCCAGCGTGTTGACCCTGTGCCCATTCCGAACTCACTAGAGGGTATGGCTCAAGCCATCAAGCAAGCATTCTTCGACATCTCAGGCGTCCATGAAATCAGCCAGGGACGGCAGCCCTCTGGGGTTGTTTCTGGACGTGCGATGGGAATGCTTGCAGACCAAGACGCTACAAAACTTGGTCCTGCTGTAAGAAGTCTGGAACTTGCGATGGAGGATTTGGCCCGAGGTCTTTTAGAGGACTGGCGAGAATACCAGTTTACTCCCGTGACCGTGACAGTGGTTGGGCCAAGCCGAATCCCAGAGGTGTTCCGCTTCTCTGCCGATCAGATTGATTCCACCGACGTGGAGATTATTGCTGGCTCCATGCTCTACAAACACCCGAGCTACGTCAGAGAATTGGCCCTCCAATACTTCCAGATGGGCGCATTGGGCAGCCCCCAAGAGCCCACCACGCAGATGCGGTTCCGACAGATTCTCGGCTCCAGAGGACTCGAAGAGTTCTACGACGACGACAGCCCGGACAGAAACTACGCACGCCAAGAGAACGACATGCTCACCTCTCCAACGGTTGCCCCCGAAGTCAGGCCCGCATGGTTCGAGGATCACGTTGTACATGTCGATGAGCACAGAAAATTCATGCTCTCAGCTGAGTTCAGAGAACTATCGAAAGAACTCCAGGGAGGGTTCAGCGAACACCTGGCCCTTCACTACCACGAGCTCGCCAAGCAGGGAGCAGGGCAAGCTACCTACGCCGAGGTGCTGGGACTTGAGGCCGAGGCCGGCCAGGGAGCAGCGCAGCAAGGAGGCCCCCCACAAGGAGGTCCCCCGCAAGGGATGCCACCATCAGCGGAGCCGGCGCCACAAAAACCCCGTGGCATGAGCGGGGGGACACCTGAAATTAACCAGGCGTTTAACATCGGAGGTCCCGGTGTGAACGCCACCGAAGAAGCCGGAGGCTATCAATAATGTCTGACGAAACCCAAGACTATCAAGAGCAACCCCAAGAAACACAACCCGAACCCGTGTCCGCGCAGGACTATGAGAGAGCCCAAGCGCAGATCCAAGAACTTCAGGCGCAGTCGCAGGAATACCAGAACTGGTTCCAGACTCACATGCCTGACCAGCAAACATTCGAGGCTTTCCAAAAGTTCCACGCATCTGGCGGTGAGAGCCAGCCCGAGGCAGCCCCGCAGGAGGCCGAAGACTACGACATCTTTGAAGATGTGAAGTCAAAGAGCCAGACGATTGCGGAGCTTGAGCAACGGATGCAGCAGATGGAATCCCGAAGCGCCACAAACGAAGAACAGAAGTACATCAACCTCGTGAAACAAGAAGCCCGTGAACTGCAAGAACAATACCCCTACCTTGCAGACGAAACAGCAACAAACATGCTCTTCTCCCTCTATGCGTCCCACGACGGACGAAAGAGTATGGAAGCGTGTGCTAAAGAGATTGGGAGTTTTGTAAACTCTCAGGGTGGTGGTGGCCGGCGAGCCCCTCGGCCCATCAGAGGTCAGGCAATGGGGGCGTCAGCAGTGCCGCCTCGGGAGCCTGAAGATTTGTATAAGGGGGTTGACCCCTTCTCAGCCGTCAAAAATTTCACTTCAAAACAATACGGAGTAAAGGGGTAAGAGAAAATGGCAGTTACAGATACAGGGGTAGATACCACTAATTATGCCGAGGCGATGAAAATTCGTTACGGCAAGGCCATCGTAGAAACGATCAACCGAAAGGTAATCCTCTACGATATGCTGGAAAAAACAAAAGAGCACTGGACTGGTAAACAACACCAAGTCCCCGTGTATCTTCGCTCGGCTAATGCCGTTGGTGCGCGAAACGAAGGTGGAAGACTGCCTGACGCCGCAGCTGACGTTTACCAAGAGTCGATTATTACAAACAAAAACAACTACGTCGTTGTGAAGACAACCAACATCGCTGAAGCGTTGACAAGCCAGGGCGGTGCGTGGGCTGCGGTAAAATCCGCGACCATCAAGCACGCCGCTATGGACTTGGCCTCCTCGATGAACCGCCAGTTGAACACGGGTGGTTTCGGCATTCTGTGTGAGGCGCAATCCGTTGCTGCCCTCACGGTCACAATCCACACCTACGGTGATGGCACGCCGACCAACGACACCAACAAGGCTCCTGACACGACCCGTTTCCTCAAGGTGGGGTTGCGCGTTGCGTGGGGTCGCTATGATGGTGGGACAAACTTTGCTGCCACACCACCACTTGCCACAGGTTGGGGATATGTTAGCGCCGTTGATTCCAAGACATCGTTTACCGTTGTTCATGGAACCGGAAGTACCACCGCTCCGATTGCGACCGACGTGTTCGTTATCGGTAACGGGGCTACTCAGGCCCTCCAATCTTTCAACAAAGAGATGATGGGTATTGACGGAATCGTTGGAAGCGGCGACTCGCTGCAATCCATCAGTGCTGCCACATACCCAGAGTGGGACTCAATCGTACTCTCCAATCCGGCTGGCGCTGGAACAGAGCGGCAATTGACTGAAGATGTGTTGCAGCAAGCCATCGACCGGGTGAATGATGAATCGGCTGATGAAGCTGATATGTTGTTCTGCCACACGACAACCCGACGAGCGTACCTGAACTTGCTGAAAAGCAAGGGATTGGAACGATTCGCTCCGACAGTTATGCGTGGTGGTCACAAGGCTTTGACTTACAACGGTGGTACGGGAGACACCCAAATCTTTGCCGATAAAGATGCGGTTCACCGGACCATGTTTGTTTTGTCTCGCGCTGACCTTCGCATGTTCGAGGTTTCCCCGTTCAAGTGGGACTCCACTGGCGGCGATACCTGGAAGTGGGTTGCTACCGAGGACGCAGCAACGGCATTTGGTCGCACGTATTCCAACCTGGGCGTATTGGCTCGAAACGCACAAGCGCGTATCGACGACATCGCTGTTACCGGCATCGCCGTATAGTCTAGGAGGACATTAAAATGTCTTTGGATTTTGTAGAACTAAAGCGGACGCTTGAAAGCCTGAACGCCCCCTTGGGGGCGGGAGAGGTCTTTTATGTTTGTCCAGAATCAGATAGCTGGTTCTCCGATTTTGTCGGCATTCAAAAGGTTTCTGGACAGGTCCATGGGTCTATTCAGAAAGCGGTGGATGCTTGCGTGTCGGGGCGCGGAGATACAATTGTAGTCCTTCCGGGGACATACACGTACTCGACGGCTGCACTGGCGGTAAACAAGGACGGCGTGACCATCATGGGCCTGCCTGGTAAGTTGGAACTGACAAACATCACGACTGGCGTTCAGAGTGTCGGGACTGGAGGCTGGAACACGATTGATGTTAGCGGCCAAATGGTAACGATCTCTGGTATCAACGTGAGTAACGGGTGTCACAACGCTACCGTGCCAACAAAAGATGTTATCTACGCGACGGGGCAGGGCTTTACTCTCAAGGATAGCTTGGTTTCCTATGCGACAAACGAGGGCTCGGCATTGCGAGGGGTGGTGCTCCGCGCCAGCCATTGCAAAGTGCTTAACACCCGCTTTGATAACTGCATCACGGGTGGCTCTGCCCTCTTCCTTGATGTTGCGGGCGGCACTTTGCGAAACCCCCTTATTGAGGGATGCAGCTTTGTTGGCGTCAATAAGAATGCGGATAGCAACTTTTGCATCGGTGCAGCCGCAACGAGTCCCAACGAAATCTATGGTCTGCTGATCAAGGGTTGCACCTTTGATCCGTCAGGCACGGGTGGCGGTGGCGGTGAGGACATGCTCCAGTTGATCAACGCCGCTGGCAGCAAGTCCTACGAAGGCATAATTGTTGACTGCATCTTTGGGGTTGATGTGTCCGCTGCTGGCGAGATGGGCAACATCGGGGCAACGCTCCGGCTCGCTGGATGTTTCGGCACCAACGATGTGAGCAAGGGGCAACCCGCTTAATGCTTAGTCCGCGTCAATATGAGCGGTCAAAGCGTTTGCAAGTTGATGAGAACTGGACGCGCACGATCCGTGAGTTGTACCCACCGGCTGAGAGGGCTGGTGTAGTAGTGGCCTTTGACCCGGTTTACCGGGGTGGCCGGTGGGTACTCGCTTACGATACGAGCGATGTTGCAGAGGCAGCAGGAGCGTTTGTTCAGGTTCGCTACCTAAAGGCGTTTTACGTCTGGCAGGGACCTGGGCAGACGTTCCTTCACCCATCTGCTGTTATTGCAGACTGGCTCCGAGACCACGACACCCATTCCGAGTACTATACTGGGGAGTGGGAAGACCGGATGTTCGGAGACACAGAGAAGGCCGAGGAGCAGGCCGAGAAGACGTACTGGGACGAGGTTCAATACGGACTGAAGCAAGTGTACGACCGGCATGGGGAGGAGATCCGCTCCTCTCACGGGTCATTCTCACACCACAACGGCAGGGGTCCCAACAACGGGTCGAAATACTTCCTGCCCTCTAAGATGTATGGAGGATGGAAGCAGTGACATTTGACGAGCTCAAAACATTGGCGAAAACCCTCGTGGATGAGAAGGGCCTGTTCTGGTCAGACGACCAAATGAAGGCGCTGGCGAATACGGCAATGAGAACCGTGTTCCGACAGATAGCAGGCTTCGATGCGACGCACTTTGCGACCACATCAACCATCACATACCCGGCAGACACCGAATACATCGACCTTACGAGTGGTTCGTATTTCAACATCACCCCATCGGTCTATAAGGTGTTGGCCGTTTCCAAGCTAAACGAAGCGGCGGCTGTCACACCAACGAACCGACCAGTCCAGCTGGACCGAACAGACGCAGCCTCTCCCATCGGATATGCGGACAGTTGGAACGACCCAAACAGTGAGGCCAGAGGACTATCGACGACCCGGAGATGGTTCCTTGATACAAGCAACCTCTATCTGGTCCCAATCCCAGGTGACGCAACGCCGCTGCTGGTTCGATGGGTAAACCAGCCAACCGACCTGAACTCTGGCAGCGATGTGGTGTTCGCCGGCAAAGCGTTTGAGTACCACGACTTGGTTGCCACCACACTGGCCCGACTCATGGTTGTCAAAGAGCGCCGAATGGCTGACGAGATTGTTGCCATAAATGATTGGCTTCGTATGGAACTTCAACAAGCAGAGCGTTCTCGTTCTCAGCACCCACAGGTGCGCTACGAGAGCCCCTACTAGGAGATAAAATGAAAAACGGATTTCCACTTGAAATCATCATTCGGCCCGCATCGCTTCCGGCCATGGCAATGCACCCAGAAAAAGAGGACCATGACGACGACCCGGATGCCAAAAAGAAGAAGGCAAAGGCCGCCAAATTTCTCTCTAAACTGCTCGACAAAAAAGGAAAAGAATAATGCCCACCGTAGGAAAAGGCACAAAAATGGAGAAGAATTTTCCCTATACGATGGAGGGGATTGACGAAGCCGAGCAGTATGCCGAGCAAACCGGGCTTGAACTCGAATACGAAGATGCGCCAGGTGAAGGGGCTCCGTCTCCGGTATCCCTTGGAGCCCAGGCACAGGGGTTTGGGGGTAGTAACCAGACGGGAGCGCCCCCATCGGGGTCAACGCACGCCCTTCGCCCGGCCTACCGCAAGCCGACTACGCTCCGGTGATCTACCCGGTACGAGGACCGTGGAAGGGCATTGAAGAGCGAGAGAGTTACCAGACGGACCAGCACTGCTCGCTAGCAATCAATGTGGACTTCTCCAAGGGGTATATTGAGGCTCGTGGAGGGACTCGTGTAATCCTTGCCGAAGATGATTCGGCTAATTGGCCGTTTGTTACGCACGCCAAGATGGCAATCTTAGACCGGCCTGCTGGAGATCCATATATCTTGGTCGTGGGACCGTCTCAGGCCAGAAGCTGGCGAATCTATTGCAGCATCCTGAAATTGAACGGGACGGTCATTGCGAACGTCGATTTGTCCACAAACTTTGGCGAGCCTGCGGACCAGCACTTTCAGTGCTCAATAAACCGGGTGACACTCGTCAATCCAGACACCCTTTCGCCAAACTTTGTCGGTCTTATTACAACCCCACACGGCTCATTTATCTGGAACCCGCACGTAGATCCAACAACGGTTCGGCGCCCCGTAATGACAGGTTCTGATAAGGATGCCCAGCAAGAACTCATCGACATCCCGTATTACTGGACGACGCAGCCTCGCGGGCGCATTTGCGTGCAACACTTTGGGCGCATGTTCTACGCAGGGTTCAGCCCGCAGGAGCTCATCGAACTGAGTCAGGCTCTGCCCTCCTCTCAGAATTACGTTCCAGAGTCTTGGATCGCCGGGGCACCTAGAGACCATTTCACCATAGGTCCGCACGTTGTTGCCTACTCGGATGTTTACGATCCGCTCGGAATAGGCGCTCAGGGCGTGTTTAGCTTGGACTCCCAGGAGAGGGTGACGGGGCTACGCTCGTTCAAGGAAAGCCTGATTATATTCTCAGACCGGGCAATCTATGTCGGTGCCGGAAACCCCGAAGTAGATGGCCAGCCGATGCAGATCCACAAGGTGGTTGATGGTGTTGCGTGTGTTGCGCCCGACGCCATTGAGGAGGTTGCAGGCTCCCTCCTATTTGTAACAGCGGAGGGCATCTATGCCTTTGATGGGTCTAGCGCCAAGAAAATCAGCGACCCAATTGACTCGATGTGGGGCCTTAAGAAATCCACAAACTCCACCATAAAGACCGGGGAATCCGATGCCCTGGCACAATATGGATACCCGTGGAGAATCTCAAAAAGAGAATCAAGGTTTGCGACCTCTTGCCATGTTCGGAGTAGAAATCAGGTCTGGTTTTCCATACCAACCATCGGCAAGGGAACGGGAAGCCACCCGAACGTGCGCTCACCAAACTGCACTATCGTCTTTGACTACGAGAACAATGCTTTCTCCCTGTACGCGGATGGTGACAGGACAAACTGCGTTCCGTTTATGTTCGATGGAATAACCTACACTGGGGACAATGGGCTTGAGAGGGTGTTTCTCGCACGCGGAGGACTCCACACTGGAACAAAACTAAACTGCACGGTTATCACCGAATACGACAACTATGCCGCCGATTACATCCTTTGGTCAGGCGCCCACATGGCCGCACACCCGTTCTTGTTCGCGTGGGTTTCCGCAAGACACATGAAGGAAAACGAAGAGACACTATCCTTTCGAAAAGCTCGCCTAAAACTACTGGCTCAAACGAGGGGAACGACCCCTGCGGAATACTTTCTTGATGGAGAAGAATCCGCCTTCGACAAAAAACTCAACGGGGTTACAAACACCGATAGACAGCAGGCGACCGGAAGCGTCACAATGCACCCGGACACTTCTGACGATTACTTCTTGGGAACGGGGCGACTTGGGACAATGATTCTCGGACAAAGGGATTGGTTTACATCAAGAATTGACCCATCATCGGTGGCGTCCAAGTGGTGCCGTCTCGGCATTAGCCAGTGGTCAACGGCGCTGTCCCCCGCAGAGGCCCGGACAGTTTGCATCGAGTCCTATTCGCTAGAGATACCGGACATAACGAGGGGGCTTCGATGATTAGCCGCCCAAGGAACATGGGAAGGATACCGGTATCACGGGAGTACACAACGGACCCCCTTGCGATGCTCAGGGTTTCGGACACCCTCAATCAGGTGGCAATGAAACTTGGTGACATCGGAATGGTTGTGCGGCCAGGGCAATCCATCGAAAGGGCAATCATCAACCTTGGCGTTGATGGAGGTCGAATTTTGCTGTCAGAGGGCACCTACCCCATTGAGGCGACGATAACAGTAGACCGGCCCAACGTGTCTATCGTGGCCATGAGCCCCCACAGGACGCTCATAAAGCGCACGATAACGACTTCGAGCCCACTGATTCAGGTCACATCGGATTATGCGATGATTTCGGGGATTCGGTTCGACGACGCCAACGCATCGGCGGCATCTGTGCAACTACAGGGCAACTATGGCTCTGTATCCAACTGCCGGTTTGACGATTGCTACAGTGCTGTTTCCGTAAGAGGGTCATGGTGCCGTGTGTCTGATAATTTGGTGGTATCAGCAGACAGCTACGCAATCCACGCAACGAACGCAGCGAGTCAAACCCAGATAACGGGCAACAGAGTTGTCTCGGTTGCGGCCTACGCTGTGCGTGTCGATGGGAGTACACCAGGGGCGGTTATCCTCGGCAACGTGTTTGACGAGAGCAATTCCAATGGGACCGCATCCTACTCTGCCACCGGGGCAAACAACGTCGCTCGGGGCGCAACTGCGCGCGCAGTTACGGCATCCAACATGGCGTACACTTACAACGAGTATTGAGGTAGAGAATGGCGACACTAGACCTAACAAAAGTATGGAGCGCAGACGAGGTACTCACTCACACCGATCTGAACGGCAACTTTGCCGAGATTGAGACTTTTCTCAACGCTGCGAACCTTGATACCGACAACATCTCTACAAAGTACGCGACGGTTGCGTATGTCTTGAGTTTGAGTGGGATTGCTCAGGGCCAAACGTACAACTACAAAATCAAACTACCAGCGGGCTCGGACCCTGTGGGAGCCCTTACTCCGAAAACACTCAGCCTTCAGGCAGAAAGAACGGCTGGCACGCTCACGGCCTATGTCCTTGAGGGAGCCGATGTACTTGCCACACTACCAACAACGGGAACCACGGTTGTCTCAACGGAGTCGTTTTCTGGTGGCACCATTGCGCCGGCAGCGGAACTAACAATCAGGGTTGTAGCAGACGGCTCTTACGCCATCACAGCAAACACAATCCCGACAGTCGCGTTTCACGCCCTAACAGAAATAAGGAGTTCATAATGAGTTGGCTAGGAGCAGCAGGATCTCTTTTAGGGGTCGCCATAGGAGGGCCATTCGGAGGTGCCATTGGTGCTGGCGTTGGA
>Ga0209434_1000912_pt1 | contig 13514 bp, 16 predicted proteins | sample ETNvirnome_2_300_FD_184068 | JGI IMG/M metagenome (GOLD analysis project Ga0209434, IMG submission 184068) | Marine viral communities from the Pacific Ocean - ETNP_2_300 (SPAdes) (version 2) | ecosystem: Environmental > Aquatic > Marine > Oceanic | place: Pacific Ocean | collected 2013-06-22
ATTAGAACACGGTCCAACTGCTCCCACTTCCGGTCTATTAAAATGACGAGTCAATGTCCTCCAAAAATCTTTAGAATCGGGAAGGAATAACACATCATCATTCATCATGCAAAAGAAGGGGGTGTCAGCCTTGGATAGGCCAATATTAATTGCCCCCATCCACTTCATATTACTCCCCGGCTGTATTACTTCAATAGTATCGACATCTGTAGTCTCAACCATAGAGCAAATACTATCTTGAGACTCTTCACCGGGATCATTATTAACGATGATAACCTTCAAAGGATATTCTGTATTAGCTATAAGAGAATAAATACACCACTGTAGCTGCTGATAATTCTGATAGGTCGGTATACAAATAGTCAAAAGAGGCTCTGTCATGCTACCACCTCCTTTTTAAGTCCATTCCCTACCAGATTGTCAAAAACTTGAGGGTTTATCTCTTTAAAAGCCTCATAATATTCTTCACTAATCCACTCAACACTCCACTTCTTATGGCGAGTCTTAGTCGAAGTATCTACATACCGCTGTATATTATGCTGATGGCACTTAGTGCAAAAGAAGAAGTCTTCTCCTGCGCCCGTAGACTCAAACCAAGGCTGTGGCATCTGTCTGAAAACATTCATATCAGACAGGAAAACGCCTGTGCCAAAGGCTAATGCTCCTCCTACGTCAGCATTGGTAATCAGCTTGTTTTTAGGATAATCCAACACAAACTCACTGCTCATCATGGGCTTGCCAGAAGTCGAATCAGTAGACTCCTTAATCGTCATTATAACCGGATTATACGGTTCCCTTGCCGTAAATGCCAACGCAGCAACGACAGGCACCTGATGTCTCCATAGCCGCAGGAACAAGCTGTGATCAAACATCATATCGTCATCCCACATCAAGCAATAGTCAGCATCCCATGCCAAAGACGATTCTATGATTAGCTCTCTGGCTTTCCCCGGCAATGAGCATCGGGTATAATCAAGAAGACCCAACTCTAAAACACCAAGGTTATCCAAATCTTCTTTGGTCGGCTCTGCTCCTAATTCTTCTGGACTATCTGGAGATATCTTTGGCAAATCATACTCAAGAATAGACTCGCCTACTGCATTATACATTATAGTTCTCTGGCGTAATTCTCCAAGATAGGTCATAAAATCCATAAACCGCGCAAAGCAGACGGTATCTGGTCCACTATACCAAGGCATGCCAAGGACTAATCTCATTTGATCCACCCCATTTTCATCTTGAAAAACTCCCATAAGGTGGCATTCATAGCCATGCCATGTCTATGTCCTACGTGCTTCTTCCTCACCTCAGAAGGCGAATCGCTCCAGTACAAATCACCGCACTGGCAACGATACAGCCTCCTGAAGGAAGAATCGTGGGGCTTAAACCACAATCTGATGCTATCAAACATTATAAATCTCCTTGAGGGTTTTACTTGAGCTTACTTATACAGAACGCAAGAATACATGGTCTACGTAGTTGATGCTACCCAGCGAATGCAGCGTAGCCGTAACCGTATCCAGTGCGACCACTGGACCCAAGAGTCCCTGCGTTGCACCCGTCGAGCTTAAGCCCACCGATGCTCCTTGATTCCCCGGCCCTATCGGATGACCGGGAATGACGGTAACCGAGCCAACGATACGATAGATCAAAGCCGATTCATGGTAACCATAAACCTGTACCTGACCTACATCGTTGTTCGGAATATCTTCATTGGCTAGTCCAATAAAACTGCCTTCGCCATTCAAGCAAGAATTGCTTTCCTGTGCAGCTTCGTTGGTACCCACCGAAGAAGTGTTTTTGTTGTTGGTCATCAGATACACCGGATAGTGCGTGGTGATCGTCTTACCATCAACATTCGTGATATTCACCCAGACCCGTTCGGCATCAGAGCGATTAACCTGTTGAATTTGCATTTCCTAACCTCTCTTAAAATGCACCTAGTACATGTGCAGTAAAGGTATACGTCCCACTATCAGCAGTAGTCGATACCCGTACACTTCCATTGGTTGAAGTACCGCCAGTTGAAGTGTTCAGCACCACCTGTGGGGTCGCTGCATCTTCAGCCGGGGTGGAAATGCTACAAGCATACACATACCCTGTGCTAGGGACTAGTACAAGATGACTATCATCCGCTTCTCCAGTAAAAGAACCCGTCATAACTGCGTGTTCTCCTACGGGGTCAATCGTATTAATAGTCGTAGTTAATGCTGCCATGACAGACTCCTACCTATTAAGAGATGCCAGCCAACACGCCAAGCTTACGCCTGTTGTTGACTGCCAAGTTACCCTGAAAAAGAATCTGAGCAACGAGGGCATCCTGATCTATGGGCTTCTGGAACCCCTCATCCGTCATAGCAAAATTGGCCTTGCCATGAATGAACATCATAACATGGGCAGAGTTAAGCAGGTACATTACGCCACTGGTGCAGTAGTCATCCCAAACAACTTCTGCGCCTTTGAACTTAAGCGTGTCAATACCAGCATCGGCACCGTCAGATGGATTCTGTTCATAACGAACGCGAGGAGAGATAAGAGCTTCAAGGGCTTCATGCACCGTCTGCGTGGTGACAATGAAGTCTGGAGTCGAAGCTACACCCTCAGATCCACGTGAACAGCTATTATACACTGTACGCATATTGGAAACGAGGTTGGCCGCAGCAGCACCAACGCTGGCTACTGCACGATTGCGCCATGCCGTATTATCAGATGGATCAATCGACGCATAACTACCAGCAGCAGGAGTCTGATCTACAGCAGCCGTCAAGCCTGTCATCTGCTTGCTGCCAGAGCCAGTGCCATCGCTGAAGATTCCCGTAGCAACGCCATCTCCTAACGAAAGCTCTGCCTGACGAATCTTCTCCTGCATGATATCGTTGATCTGGGCTGGACCCTGATTAGACCGCAAAGTAAGACCATCAATTGCAAGTCCAACAGCACCCTGCTTCCACGTATACCACGCCGTGGTCTGACCGATAGAAGGGGTGATGCTCAAAGTATCCAAGCCCGAATACCATTTGAAGGTGTTATTTTTTCCGGTCATCACCGGAATACGAATACGTTCCCCACCTTGCAGAACCTTGATACGATTGCCAGACTTAAACCAACTCAACGTCTTTGCCATATTATAAATATTATCTTGAATGGCACCAGACGCGAGGATCTCATCCAACGTCATCGTAAGCAAGGGTCCATAAGTGCGACTTAGGGTAGATTCTCCCGTAGCCATAATGGAATTGCTCCTATAAAAAGTTGTTAACCGTTAAGGGTCTTCCAAGACTTGAGGACCGCTTTGGATACGATATCACTTAGGTCATCATCGTCTTGCCGTAAAGATGGCTCCTGCGTCGGGGCGTTAGAGGAACGATTGTGAGAGCTTGAAGCCCTCGCAACTCTTTGCGTCCTGTTGCCACTGCCAGCCTGTGAAGAACCCCTGTCATACTCAGCTTGCATCAATTTGTCAAAATTATATAAGATGTAAAGTTGATTAGGCGTAATGCCTTCTTCAGGTGAACGCATAGATTGAAACAAGTCACGAACCCCTTCATAGATGTCGGAGTTCCAAACAAACTTATCCTCCTCCATCTGTCCAAAATCCGCTCCCCATTTATCTACACCTTCTGTGATTGCGCCCATAGTCATCTCCATAGAACGCTTATCACGGGCTTCAGCATCTAAGTCTTCTCTTGATACAAGACCAAGCTCATCTACGAATGCTTCAAACATTTCTTGTGTTTGCTTGGGCATCCGCTTCAACACTTGTTGCCGACGCACATCGGCAGGATCGGGCTTTGCCGGGCCTTTTGCAGTGTTCTCCAGCTTACCAAGACGCTGCTCAAGATCCCTATTAGCATTCCCCTGCTGACTTATTGTTCTTTGAAACTGTTTTACCAGTTCGGCTCCACCGGGAAGTGCATCAGCATTATTTTCCAGATAGTCCAGCAACTCTTGTCGGCTAGGAGTTTTCTCCGCACCATTTGAATTGTCTGAGAGTCCGTTGCCGGGATCAGAGCTATTCGATGCGTTACCATTGCCGGGGGAAGTGCCACTCCCCTTTGCCGCCATTACGGAGTCAATAGCATCTTTGTTCATGGCAAATTGTAGCTGCTCAAGCTCTTCAGATGCATTGGACGTATTAGCGGACGTTACTTCAGTCATTTTTCTATTCTCCTTGAGGAACTACTTAAGGTTGGGCAAGTCAGTCACACTTTTTATTTCGTCAACAGCTTTCCCGTCTTTTGTTTCTGTTCCAACAATAAAATTAGACGTGTCTTCTTGTCTTTTATCTTCTTCCCTCCGATAATCATCCAAGCTTCTTCCCGATAGATTATCAAGAGGCTTAATGCTTTCAGGAGCAGAGGCATCGTAGTTCCTTGCGCCACGTACCTTGTCTCCAGCTTCAATGACATTCAAAGCTTTCATCACCTGTTCTTTGTGCCTACGACCATGAATATCCATATCTAAGGACTCATCGTAATAAGACTCAAAAGGCTGAAAGCCAAAAATACCTCCTAATGGAAAGCTATAGCTGGCTTCGCCGCCACACCCTTCGCATTCGATGATGTCTGGCTTATCTTCATAAGCTACTACATGCTCTTGTGTTCTATTACAAGAGGTGCAGGTATAATCATAGAGTGGCATTCTATTATCCTATCGGCAGCACCAAGGCACTCATGTCGTTATCAGCCGACTGCTGCGGAGAAGGACCGCCTCCAAAGCCAGCACGTTCAGCCGCCTTATCGCCCCCCGGCATGATGCCCGTCTTCTCCATCTTCTGCAAGAGGCGGGGCATGATCTGAAGCTCTTCCATCGTGAACTCGTTCAGCAGATCGGCTGGAATGCCAAAATTCTTTGTGATCTTAGCCAAGGCCGCATCTTTGGCGGCTCTGGACTGATCGGCGGTATCCATGCCCTGCGGTGATGGCGTACCAGCAGGAGGCATACGGGAAGGAGCAGGAGACATCTTGCGGCGTGGAGCCGCCTTCGGCATGGGCCTTGCCGCCTTGGGTGACCGTGCCGCAGCAGGAGCAGCAGCGGGTCTTTGTGCTGGACGGGCTGCGGGAGCAGCGGGAGCAGCTTGCCCCCGTGCAGGAACTTGGATCCTACGACCTTGTGCCATTATCTTGCTCCTTTTTATTTTTTATTGCTCTTGCTCTTGCTCTTCAAGAACCTTTTGATTATTCCAAAGAATGTTTCTAGGCTTATACGTTACATAGAGTATACCACTGTCATCATCATAAAAAGTCGAAGGCGATAAATTCTTTATAACGCCTTTCACTTTTCTTGTGTGCGTGGTTTTGCCACCTTCAGTAGTTGTAGTTTCTTTATACTCATCAGGTAAATAAGTATTCAAAAAATGCTCTTGTGCTATCTGTCTCGCCATACGGTTTTGTGATCTTTGCGGATTATTAGGAAACATCTCCTTCAAGTTGATTTCTAAGGCCACTTCTTCATTTTCAGGTTCTCTAATGAAATCTGGACGATCATCGCCAGTCACCTTCCTCTTGATGGCACCCCCCGCCTTTTTCAAGAAACCACCAAAGCCAGCCTTTTCATCGACTACATCTTCGCCTTCTTCTTTAGTGACTTTCCAGAACTTTCTCATTTCGCGTTCTTTTGTAGATCCTTCAGGTAATTCGATTTCTGCTGGAAGCTCTTCTTCAGCCACTGCTCGACTAGCTGGATGGGTATATTGTCGGTCGACTTGCGGTGCCATACCTTCTAGGTCTACAGGCAAATCAGCGGGTCGTGACAAAGTCTGTATTGTATCAGTAGTCTGCGGTTCCGCTGGTGTAAACGGCGTTGTTGGCCGTACCATCGGCTTTTTCTTCTTGGGATCTATGGTGGGAGACAGTTCGTCTTCGGCTCCTTCTGCAAACTTTTCTGCTTGATCTTCCCTACCCTTATACCATCCTTCTTGATGGGCCATTTTTTCAATAAAATCATCAACTGGTAATTCACCTACCGCAATGCTGGTATCAACGCCAAGCATTTGAGCTACTTTATTCGCCCACTCAGGATCTAAGGCATAGACCTGACCAAAAGAAGCCAGCGTAGAATCAGCCGTCAGCCCATGCTGGTTATTACCACTGATCTTAGCTTCTACGTCAGCCCTGCCTCCTGCCCACCCAGCTTTGGCATTGGGAAAGATAAGATGACCATGCTTATCTCTTAATGGTTCGCCATTAGCGTCTTGGACGGCGTGTTGGTTTGCTACGCCCCCTTCAACGAACTTCACATCAAGAGGGTTGAAATTATCTTGGGATAGAGTGCCTTTACGCTCCCTTACTGGTTTTTCAGGATCGACAACGCGAGGCAATTCCTCTTGTTCCACCGCTGCTGAAGGAGTCGTCACTAAAGGCTTTGTGCGATCCGTAGTGGAAGGAGTCTCAGTAGTTGACTTAGCGTACTCCAGCGAGTTGGTGTACCGAGATACTAATGCTTGCACCTCTTTAGCACGGGGCTGCTCCTGTATCGTCAAGCCATCTACGGTAGGACTTCTAGCTGTTGGATTTTTCTTGATCTCTGCTATATAAAGATTAGCTATCTTCTCATCTGCGGGGGAGGCACTCTTCAATGCTTTGGAGAACTCAGGGGTGCGATCCGTCACTGCCGCAGAACGTGGCTTATCTTGCGTCCTACGAAAGTCTTTTTGCTTCTTTTCTGTCGGAAATGTTGTAAGAAGGCCTGATCCCGATACTGGAGATGACCCTACTTCCCGAAAAGGATCTACCTTCTCTTTCTGTTCTGCGATCTCTCCTTCAGTAAGAGGCTCTTTCTTCCTTCGTCTTTCAAACTCTTTTCTGAAGGGACTTCGCTTTCTATACTCTTCTACATCCTCGCCCTTAAAGCCTTTTGCTTCCAACTCTGCTACGGTAAGCGGAGCTTGATCCGTTGGACCCAGCGAAGGAAGCTTATCAACGACTTCGACCTTATCCCCCCACCCCTCCCATCCCTCAACGGGCTTTCTCTTTCTTCGCCTCGCCATCGTTACATACCTTCCGCAGTGTTACGGGCTACAGCACTGTTGGGTCCAGTGCCGCCACGATCTACCCTCATAGCCTCGCCTTGTATTGCAGACTCGGTAGGTGGAGATGGTCCCGGTGAGGGGCTTGGGCCACCCCCTCCTGCCGCTGCTAAAGCGGCCAACATTTCCTTGGGTAACCCCCCACCCTCTGGACTGGCACCGGGGTCGATAACCTCTGGCACACTCTTATTGAGGAAGGGCAAGATACGCTCTGGATCTTGTATCCTGTAGCCTCGTATCAATAAATCTTTGACCAACTCACCTATGTCTATGCCAACGCCGTTATTAACTTGCATGATCAACTGATTAACAGGTCCAGCCGCTAAGTTGATCAGATCCATCCACTGCTTGCGCTCTACTGCCGTAGCCGTAGCTGCCGAAGAGACATTAATCTCAAACTGATACTCCCCCTGTGCAAGGTCTTCGGTGACATTGACGAACTCAGCAGCGCGGGGGTCTATAAGAAAGAGTCTGTCTGGTCTGAACTCCGTAGTCAGTTGCCAGAACTTACGAGCTTTACGTACCTGATAGGCTGCGAACTTCTCCGCTCGTTCATCTTCTCTGGCGGTATTGCGCCGATCCTGTATGTTGGCTTCTGTGGCAGAGTCGGTGCGAGGCATAGAGATGGGCTGCGGTGTGCCATTGGCCCTGTCGAACATCGACTGCACAATACGGAGTATCTCGCCTTTTTCGGGCGGCACATCACCAAACTGAATAGCTTGTATAGCTCTGCCCTGCGCCTCTACCAGCCCCTCCACCTCAAAAGACTCCATGTCGTCGGCCTCAAGGATGGCATCTATCTCTTCCTCCCTGATGTAGCGAGGATCGTAGAGGAAGAGGTTCTTCTGCTTGCGGATGACAGAGAGATAAGAGTCGAGGATCTCGTTGACCAAGCTCTGCATGGAGTCGGCACCCCCCATGATTAGCGGTCCCTTAGTATGCCAGTCGATAACGCCATCGGCCAGCGTGAGGATCTCACAGGGGAAATCCTCCAAGGAGGTCATCGGCCACTCATTTTCATAGCGGAGGAACGTATCGTGATCTTTGCAGAGGTCTATCCACAAGTTTTCTTTGCGGCTTTCGCCTACGATATGACCCTTGGCGAAGATCTCATAGCCTTCCACCATGCCGAAGTCGTCTACCTCCATGCCATCGGGCATGTCGGGTGCATCATCCATGCGGAAGTTAGGCTCTAAGCCGCTGGTGTTAAGGTCGCTTTGATAAGCTATCTCATCTATATGCCTTACATAACGAAAAGCAACCCACTTAGCATCTCGCAACCCATCGGAGGCCATAGGGTCGATGATGATATCACCCGCCTTCCAATGGACGGCATAGGGGGACTCCCATTTGATAGTCGTATTCTTATCGGGATCACCCTGCTCCAAGAAATAGCGATGGTCTTCTATGTGCGATTCTAGGAGGAGGGCGCGTTCTTCAGAGGTGTTGGGCTGTTGCAGAAACTGCGTATGGGCCTCTATATGCGAGGTGTGATTCTGGTCCTGTAAGACGGTGGTTATCTCACCTGATATGAGGAAGAGGGACTCATCTACAGGATCGTCAATGACTCTGCCGGGGTTGATGGCAGGATCTTGGATGACCATGCCCTCTATGTCGGCAGAGTAGCCTACCTTGCTCCCTCCAAAAGGACATACGTAGGAATCCAGCAACGCCCTCTTATCGTGGACAAGCTGGTCTGTCTCCCGGTACCAATAATCGCTGATCTTAGAGACAATACGCTCAGAACCTATACCCGCCTTGTTAAATGGATGCACGGTGAAGGTGGGGTCATGGGCCGCTATATTGGCGATAGATTGATCCAGATAACCAAACACAATATTGGCTTTATTGCGAATGCCGGGATCGGAGGTATCGCCCATATTATAGCGCACCTCCTCTTTCTCTCTGGTGGTAGCTGCTTCATTATTATATTGAGCTACCAAGATCTTGGAAGGCTCAAAGATCGGTTTCCAATAATCTATGGCATGCTCCAGCTTGCGCTTCCACCAGTCAAGCTGTGCATTTCTATTGCTGGGGTAACTTATCATTACTGACGATAGCCAATCCTTGAGGTGCCAGTAGCTGCCTTAGAAGAGGACTTAGGAGTCTTCTTCCTCTTCTTCTTTTTCTTACGGGCAGCAGCCGCAGCTTTCTTGCCAGCAGCCGTATACGGGTAATGCTTGCCATTTACTTTTGGCATCAGGCAAACTCCTAGATAAAAGTATCTACCATGAAAAATCTATAAAACAACCGGTAAATGCAACCCCTATTTTGCTTGTTAGATATCGACCAATGCCCAGTAATCCTCTTCGGGAGGCAGTTCCATAGGCTCATGGTTTCCTGCTATGGGAGCTTCATTGAAGACAAGCTTGCCCCTGCTGCGCCTTTCAGAGCGGTGGATGATCTCATCGAAAGTGTAGTTGCGGGGTACCCATGCCTCCCGCGCCAAGGGGGGAGATACCCCGCCCCTGAGCTTCTCTAAGGCCAGCCCCAGCAGCGAGAAGCAGTCCACCTCATCATCGTGCTTGAAGGTAGGGAACTTAACCAGTGTCTCCTGCACATCCGCTACCCAGTAGCGATCCTTGGGGAAGAAGACCTTGCCCTCCTGCGCCCGGCCCTGTATGGCTCTGGCGCGTACCGTCTTATCTTTAGAGGGGGTGAACTGCTCCCGAAAGCAGTAGATGCCCCGCTCCTTCATGCGCTGGGCGAGAAAGGGACCGACAGAGTTGAGGATCTGACCCCGCTCCTCGCACCACATAACGGGCTTCCACTTCTTCATAAGGTCGAGGCACGACTCTATCCACTCCACAGGCTTAGACCGCTTCTTCCAAACATCGCAAACGTAGATGTTCTCTTCGGTGTCTACTGCAAATATTATGTGGACGGTGAAGTCAGAACCCCTACGCTCAGAGGTAGCGTAGTCAGAACATCCGTAGAAGCGAACCTCGCTCATAGGCGGCATATCGACAAGCTCATTGCGCCCATAGGTCTTAAACCAGTCAGTCTGAAAGTAATCGCCATGATCGACGGTAGGGGACTGCTGGTAGAGGGCTTGGAACTCCCTGTTCTGAAGGACCGCCTCTATCTCCTTCAACGCCTTGACATCATACCATTCAGGCCATAACGCCTCCCCCGGCATGCGCCCCAAGAGGTCGTCTTCCTTGGCGAGGGCAGGGAGGTTGAGGATCTCCCAAGGAGGGATGTTAGGATCGTCCTCAGATTGCTTGAGGAGCCGTCCCGCCAGATCGTCGTCATGCCAGCGCGTCATAATGACTACGATAGAAGCATTGGGCATGAGGCGGGTGAAGGCGGTAGAGCGATACCAGTTCCAGATGCGCTCCCGCTCAGAGAGGCTGTCTGCTTCCTCCCTGTTCTTATGGGGATCGTCAATAAGCAAGACCTTAGCACCGCGCCCCGTAGTAGCCGTGCCTATACCCACCGCAAAGTACTCGCCCCTATATCCTTCTATCTTCCACTTATGCGCCGCTGCTGCATCGGTGGCAAGCTCTATCTCTGGGAAGATACGCTTATACTCTTCTGAGTTGACGATGTTACGGACATCGCGCCCGAAATCCGAAGAGAGATCCTGCCCATAAGAAGCGGTGATAATAGGTTCATTGGGGTGCCTCCCCATATACCAAGCCGGGAAACGGCGCGAAGCCAACTCACTCTTGGTGTGGCGCGGCGGCATCGTGATCATCAGCCTACGGCACTCGCCCCGCTCCACCCGCTCCAACGCATCGGCAATAAGCTCATGGTGACGGGCTTGCTCAAAGTCAGGAAAGGTGGCTTTCGTAAAGGGGAGCAGCCTGTTTGCTGCCTCCCGCCTTCGGATGATTAACTGAGCCGCCTTAACCGCCTCAAGCTGTTTCTGCAAATTGCTCAACCTCCCCCTCCTCCGTGCCGATCTCTACGCTGTTGCCAACATCGAAATCAGCAGAAACCGCATTCTGCTCGACAAAACGCTGTAATGCAGCCGTAGACATATCGTCCAGCGACTTCTTCTCTTCTATCGTCTGATGAATAATAGCCGCCTTGGGCGCATGTAAGCCAAGGATCTTACACCGCTGGTCAATGCACCACTGCACCTTATCAAGCCACTTGCTGTCTCCAGCAAGAGAAGAAGACTTAGTCTCCGAAGTAAAGCTAGTACGACCCGTACTCATCTCCGTAGTAGAGGTCTTACCCTGCTGCGAGAGATGATAGCCCTCCCAAGCCACCTTCTCCAAATGATCGACCTTCGCCAACTGCATAGCCTTCGCTGCATTGAAATCAAATAATGCTTGACTCTGCCATGTCTGCTGCAATTCCTTCAATGCCTTCTGAACAGTATTGCGGCTGATAGAAAGCTCGTCAATCATCTCCCGCTGAGAACGTCCCTTTAAATACATATCGGCCAGCCTAGCCGAATCAAAAGCCTTCTCCAGTGAAGTGCGCTTTCTCTTAGGATTAGTGCTAACCTGTTTAATCCTCCGGGGCATCGTCTATCATCTTTCTGAGGTCATCGTACGAAAAAACTGTCTCACACGTCTTACATAAATACTCATAGGTCTGCAACTTCCAAACAACACGGTCCTCTGGATGATCACATTCCGGTTTGATGGCTAACATAGCCTGATAGACCTCTGGCCAATGCAAATAATATTTTTCGTCCTTAGACACAAGCTTGGCAAACCGGGTATCCGATATAGACTCACTCCACGTAACTAGCATAGAAACTCCTCTGAGCATAGACGCTCTCTGGGAATAAGACCCGCATAGCCGTCAGAAGCTCGTCTTTGCGCTCATGGCTGAAGATAGCATCCGAATCTGCCAAATACGTGTCCAAAATGCTTAAAGCACACCTAGACTCCGCTATTAACTCATCCGAAGAAGCTAAAGCCTCCCGACCATCCCAGTTCATCTGAGGAAAGATAGAAATCCAATCCATAATCAAAGTATGGTCGCTATAGTCGTCCCATCCTCCGCTGTCTCATACAATACATTGAATTCCTCATCCAAATGAGAAGCTACGCTCTTTCCCATAGGGAAAACATCCTCAGCCTTCTGTACCTTGACCTCTACCTGCTGAGAAGGCTCCTCCTCCAGAAACTGAGTAATACGATTGTTAATCGGCAGAAAAGGAACCTCGTCACCCTGAAGCGACTTCATTAACTTCTCATGCTCGTCTAAAGGCTGCTGCTGATCATCCATAAGATATCTCCTCGTTATCTCCTAATATAAGCATATGTTCCACGTGAAACATACTATAATTTTTTATATAGGGTAATAGTAGGGGGAATATGGTCTGTACGGTGATAGTGCAATATATAATAAATCACATGCCACGCGGGGGAACGACGATTTCGCCCCGGCATAATGCAGACGGGGAATCGCTGTCGTTTTTCTGTCGGAAATCACTGTCAGACTCTGTCTGTTCTCTGTTTTGGGCCGACAGAGGGCCTAACAACAGGCGTTATAACGCGCATTGTTCTCTCAAGACATCTTTGAACACGCATAGTGGATGGTATCCAGAGAGTAGATTACCGTAGGTTTGAGTAGGCCTCTCACCCTGCTTTCTGCCTTCGGGACTGTCTCGGCCCCTGTCTGGCAGCATCGGCACTTATTGCAAGCAATCGCCCTGATTTCCCGGCTTGTTGGCCTGTTGGTCCCCTGATCAGTTTAAGACCTACATATTTGCGTAGTACTGGATGATATCCAGAGAGGGAATGGGGTTGAGGCAGTGAATCAGGTCTATTCTTCTCTCTGCTACTCAGAGAAGAATCACGCCTAGGTGTGCTGAATGGTATTCAGAGCCTTGACGGTGGTCCTCAATAAATTACTGTGTAATTCATCGCGCACCAAGCGGAGCTTCATAGGCGTGGGTTAAGAAAGCTGGAAATTTGGCGATGCAGAAATTGCACTGGGGTTTACCGTAGGTATTTTGGGGTCAACGCGTATGCATAATGCGCGGTGTGTAGGATGCAGAATTTGCTGGGGGTTTTGGCGAGTTGGTTGGGCTTTGCTGCAAAAATTGCGTTTTGGTCCTCGCGTATACGGGGAAGCAAAGCTTCTTACGCGCATTATGTAGGGGCGTGTGGGACGTACGTGGACTTCGTCCTATACGCGTGTTGGGACTTTGGTCAACGCCTATACGCGAAAATCAGTTTAAGACGCGCATGTCGTTAAAGCTGAGAAATTTGAAAAAAAGTGCCTACGGCAAAAAATGATTTTCGGTTGCTGGCACGGCGATTGCAATGTGGTTTGCTGTCGCCGGATTGATCGTTCGGTTGACTTCATCACCCCCTCCCATAGCGAGGGACGCAAGGTCGCTCAAAGGCACCACGGTTCGCTGGCATTAGATCAGCCATCGTGGAGAGCATGAGCGGTCCCAAGACATAACCAGCTAAGCCGTGGTTAAACGCCACAGAGGAGAGCCTCGCACGAAGCGAAGCTGGTGGGTCACCCGAGGGAAAACATGATCGGTGTGACTGTGAATAGGGCGAAG
>Ga0209434_1000914_pt1 | contig 13502 bp, 20 predicted proteins | sample ETNvirnome_2_300_FD_184068 | JGI IMG/M metagenome (GOLD analysis project Ga0209434, IMG submission 184068) | Marine viral communities from the Pacific Ocean - ETNP_2_300 (SPAdes) (version 2) | ecosystem: Environmental > Aquatic > Marine > Oceanic | place: Pacific Ocean | collected 2013-06-22
ACGGCATACGATCGGACGATGACGGTCCAAGCGGAGGGCTGGTGTGCAGCCGAGAACAGCACGCCAGGTAACGCCGCTCTGGAGGCGGTGGATCTGATGGATGACATCATGCGAGCCCTGGAGGCCGATCGGAGTCTGGACGGCAACGTGCGGGACATCGAGATCAGCGCATCCAGCATCGACGGGCAAGAGCTGGACAGACCGGGGCTGGGGCTCTGCATCCTCTCCCTCTTGATCCGCTACACCGAAGCCTCTGGAGCGTAGCCCATGGCATGGTTCGACACATCATGGAACAGGCGAGCACCGGCAGCCGTGGACCTGCACGCGGGTGCGGGGACGGTTGACATCAAGGTAACGATTCCGCCGGACATGCCCAGCTTCTGGGACCACGTCATGTCCAATGGAAACGACGTACGAGTAACCGATGGGGTGGGGAACCTGCTGACGTTTCAACTCGACTCCTGGAACTACTCAAACAAAACAGGCATTATTGAGATCGATGCCTGGGCCTCCCCGAACGTCACAGCCGCCACGAACATCTGGATCTACTGGGACAACGACAACGATCCCGCGAGTGGGGCCGGATCGTTTACTATCGATCCCAGCTTCAAGACTGGCTATATCGAGATCGGCAACCCTGGCAGTGGCTCCGAGTATGTGATCAACGCCAAGCCCGAGCCAGTAGGCGCGACTAATAGCCGCCTGAACCTGGCAAAGACGGCAGCCGAGATTCAGCACATCTGGTGGAACCTGCTCCCGGTGCTGATGAAGCGCCGCACGGCGGGCGCGGGCTCCCTGCTTCTGGAAGAGGTGGAGACCGCCACATACACAGTGAAGCACAGCGACACCACCGACACCACCGCCGCGATGGGGATCACCGGATCCATGCGTACGCTGCACCCCGCGTGGGTGATGACGCCGATCCAGGGCGGGTCCTCGACTGCGAACTATGTCATCACTTTGACGGTCACCACCACGGCAGGCCGTACCCTCAACTTTCACACCACTATCAAGGTGCGCGACATCGCAGCGCCCACCCCATAGGAGATCATCATGGCTTCAATTTATTCGGGCAGGGGCGCTGCTGTCGGCGCTGGCGAGGAGAGCACCTGGGGCACAGCCGTGGCACGCTCAGCTTGGCGGCCACTCATCAGCAGCAACTTGCTACGCACCATCGAGCGGATCCCGCGTCCGAACCTCCAGACCGGAGCCACTGGCGTGATGAGGCGATCCCATCTCACAGCATCCGATTCGGCAGGCGGCGCGGTGTCCATCGAACAGACGTATGAGAACACCGGCATCTGGCTCAAGCATCTCATGGGCGCGGTAACCACCACCGGATCGGGACCATACACGCACACCTATACCCTGGGCACCCTGCCCACTGGGCTCACGATCGAGAACGTGCGAGGCACGGGGACCAGTGAGGTGTTCGAGGGCTGCCGCATCGCTTCGGGCTCTTTCGCCATCTCATCCGGTGGCGTGATGGCTATGGACTTCGATGTGATCGCTGAGACATCAGCAGCACGAGGCGCAGCCGCCACCCCGTCCTATGGGGCAGGGGATACCGTGGTCCTACACAGCCACGCCGGGCAGTTCAATTTCGACTCTGCCAACTATGACCTGGTCTCGATGTCCCTCACGGTCAACAACGCACTGGCCCGCCGTCAGCTCCTGGGCTCTGCGGTCACGAAGCAACCGCTTCGATCGGACTTCCAGAGCGTTGAGCTGAGCGTAGAAATTGAGGTGGAGGATACGCTGTATACGGCGCTTCTGGCGGACACGAGTGGCGATGCAACCATCTCCTTTTCAAGTGCCGCGCTGTCTGCGACCTTCGTAATCCAGAACGCCTACCTGACGGCTGCCAGTGACCCTGTCACATCAGCCGGCATCATCAGCCAGTCCCTGACCTTCGTGGGTGAGTCGGACGGCACGGATGAGGGGCTGAGTATCGCTATCGTCAACGCTAACAGCAGCGCCATCACGGGCGGCTGATCTCACATGCTCTGGGGAGGGCTACACCATGACAACGATCCTACATGCGATTCAATCCGCAGCGACAGACACCGTAGAGGCCGCCGGGATGTACTGGCGCGTCCGCAAGGTATGCAGCGCCGACTTGGCCAAGGTGGGCTTCGCCGCTCTGGCGATGTCTGCCCCTGCCGAGGACCCCTCATCAGGGGCCTCTGGTGACCCTGTGGGGGACCTGGCCGACCGGGTAACCCCTAAGCAGGCCGAGCAACTCGCGAGCCTTCAGGACGCCACTGTTGCCGCAGGGCTCACGGCGGTGTCAGAGGACGGGGAGGAGTGGACCCCGCTCAAGCTGGTGATCGACCCGAACAGGGAAGACCCGGACGCTGGTGTGCTGTGCGTCAACAGCCTGCCAGCCACGGTGGTGGCTATCTGCTTCGAGGCTTGCATGGCATTGAGCACGGACGATGGGAGGGCAGCGGATCGACTCCGCTCCTTTCGCGAAGGAACCGGAGGTGCTCCTGGGCCTGTGGCATCTGGGGAAGGCTCTGGGCAAATACCCGCACGAAATACTGGAGCTTGATCCGTGGGAATTGGGACTGTGCATGCTTTGCTATCAACAGGCGGACGCGACCAGCGCCCAGCTCCTGGATCGGATGGCGAAGTCAGGCACCCCCGTCTTCCCGACTGTGGTGATCAAGGGCTGAGGGGGTAGGGCATGGCCAGTGGAACGATCGAGAAGATCCTACGCCTGAAGGACGAAGCAAGCCGTCCCCTGTTGAAGATGGCAATAGCCGCAGAGAAGGCGGCCAGCGGGGTCGAAGACCTAGATGGCGCAGTGGCAGAGATAGAGAAGGCTCTATCCAAGCTCGACACCGAGGCCGATGGCGCTGCCGATGCCCTCGATGATGTGGCCGACGCAACCCATAAGATGGGCAAGGAAACCAAGAAGGCAAAGGACCACAGTGCGGCCCTGGCTGGCTTCATGGGCGGTATGGGTGCCGCTGCCATGAACAAAGCGATCGAGGGAGCCACGGCCCTTGCCCGCGCCTACGTGGGGATCGGTGTGTCATCTGTTCAAGTCGGCGCACAGATGGAGAGCTTCGAGACGCAGTTAACCGTCCTCATGGGATCCGCTGGTACTGCCCGGAAGCGCCTGGATGAACTGTTTAAGATCGGCACAACCACACCGTTCGAACTGTCCAGCCTGGTCGAAGCGGAGGTCAACCTTCGGGCTCTTGGCGTGAATGCGGAAAAGAATATGCCGCTCATCATGGACTTCGCGGGGGCCATGAATGTGGACCTGGCAAGCGCCGCTGTGGAGGTCGGGCGGGCCATGATGTTCGGCGCGGGCGCTGTGGAGACCATCAGCGGTCGGGCGCTCAGGGCTCAGGTAGAACTGCGCACGGGTCAGGATGCTCTGAAGATGAGCACCGCTCAATTCCGCGCGGCCCTGGTGGATACACTCACGGATCCGCAGGGCATCTTCGCTGGTGGTACTCAGAAGCTGGCGGCGACCTTTAAGGGTATGCTCTCGAATCTATCTGATGCCTGGTTCAAGTTTCAGAAGGAGATTGCAGACGCTGGACTGTTTACATTCGCCAAGGCAACCCTCCAGATCATTCTCCAGCGCATAGATGACAGCAAGCAATCTACCAAGGAGTGGGCCGAACTGACATCAACCACCCTGGTCTCCTCCTTTGAGGGGATCGTGGTGGCTCTGGGATTCGTCGGCCAGCAGATGGCAGCACTTCGGATCCTGACCCTCGTGGTGGAGAACGCCTGGCATGCGATCGTCCTTCTCATCGCTGAGCTGCAAGGGATCCTTGTATCTGTCCTGAACACTACCAGCGAGTGGATGGTGGTGCTGACTGGTTCGGATCCTGCTCTATTGCGGGAGGGTGCAGAGAAGCTGGAGGAGATAGAGGCCCGCGTTGCGGTCCTGACAGACACGATCCTGACTAACCGGGAGCAGATGCTAACCCTGGGTGAAGCATACGTAGGACTAGGAAAGGCTGGCGAGGTATTCGATGAGATCCGCGCCCGGGCCGAGAAGCTCGATGGACTCCGGGCGAAGGTGTCCGTAGATGTAGACCTCGACATCGACAAGGACACGCAGGCAGCGATGGCGGCGCTAGGGATACCGATCCCCGGGATAGTCTCTGCCCCATCGGGCGCGAAGGCCCGCCCATCTGGCGGCGGCGGCGGCGGCGCTTCCAAGGCGCAGGGAGTCTTCGAGGGACTACGCCGACAGATGGAGGGGCTGATCCCGAAGAAAGCCCTCAGCGATGTGGAGAAGATGTCGCAGCTTCTGGCGGATATGCGGGAGACCATGGCGACCACGCGCAAGTCATCCCGCCGTGACTGGGCCGGACTGATCAAAGAAGGAGAGACCGCCCTGCGGGAGCTTCGAAAGAAGGAGATGTCAGATATCCGGGAGGGCATGCGGGAGAGCCTGGAAGGCATGGGTGCCGACATAGAGCGCGCATCGGCACAGCTTGAGGAGCTTGGGCCCACGCTGCTCAAGACCATGGACGATGCCAGGAAGGCACAGCGGGAGAAAGTAGCCGGTGCCATCACCGCAGGGATCCAGGGCATCCAGGATCCCACGTCCCTGCTTGCCATGGCTGGCCCTGGTGGTGCCGCTGCGGGTGCTGGTCTGGGCTTGCTCCAGACAGACCCGAAGGAGATCGAGGCGAAGCTGGGTGGGCTGGTGGATGCCGCCAAGAATGCCGGCCCCACCCTCCGTGTGATCCTGCGGGATCTGATACCTGCCTTCATCGCTGAATTCCCGGCTGCCCTGGTGACTGGCCTAATCGATGCCCTCCCGGACATCGTGGAGGCGTTCATTATCAAGCTGCCGATCGCACTGGCCGAGGCACTGATCAAGGCCCTCAAGGCTCTGTGGGATTCATTCGTTCAGTTCATCCTGCGGATCATCCCTGGGAAGCAGAAGGGAGAGAAGGGCAAAGAGGCTGGCGTATTCCGTCGCGCGGGCGCGTCGATCGGGGATCTGTTCCGAACCAAGGAAGGCAAGGCAGAGGCCAGAGAGCGGCGCGGGTTCGCCACTGGGACCGCATGGGTGGACCGCACTGGCCTGGCCATGGTTCACCAGGGAGAAGCCATCCTGCCCGCATCAGGCACCATCTCACAGTCCGTCAGGGGCAGAGCAGGAGGAGGAGGCCAGGTGATCAACGTGAACGTGAACGGGATCATGGACTCGAATGTGATCGACCAGCTTGGGCGTCAGCTCAACCGCCACTTTGGCACGATGGGCCGATCCACCCTGCCGATCTTCGGGGGTGGCTGATGGGCAATCCCACGCTGTACTACTACCCCACCACCAGCCTCACAGCGGGAACGGTGGGCCTCTTGGAAAAGGTGGACTTCGGGGAGCCCCTATCGGACCTCCAGATCACGCCGATCCGGCGGGTGTCCGATTCGGTGAGCCTGAGCGGCAGAGCCTCCCGTACCTCCTGGCAGTCTGGGATCAGCGTGCGGATCGTCCTGGAGCGGTTCACAGATGACGAGCTTGCACGGCACCTGTACTCCTTCTCAAGCCATGCAGAGAGGGGCAAGCACTTCGGGTTCGCTGTGGACTCTGCGAAGGCGGTGGCGGTGGTCCCACGGGGCACAGGCTGGACCAGGGGCAGCACATCAATCCTTGGGGGTGGCAACATCTTCCGCAAGTGGGAGTCATCGGCGGATCTGGCGGCTGATGACATCGTACACATCAGCGACCCGGCACCGAAGAACAACCGGGAAGAGCACAAGCTGGATGCGTTCACGCTGACCACATCGACCAGCAACATCACCCTGGATAGCGCCCTTCGGTATGACCACGCCTATCCGGCGGCCTTCCGCCACCGGGACTTCTTCCCCGTGCTGTACGTGCCCGAGGCTGAGCTGAGCAGACCCATGTTGACGCACGACCACCGGATCTCGTGGACGTGGGAATGCCAGGCAATTCTAATGCCCTGGTGGGCTGCCACTCTGGCCGAGCAGGCGGGTAGCTTTGCGGCTACCACGGCAGACAGTGACGAGGCCACGGACATCGACAGCCTTATGCGGACTGGAACCACAGCAGCGATCATGCCAGACAGCAAGGACATCGGCGGCACATACGAACGGATCGATCCACGGGTGTCGGATATGTTCACCCCCACCTGGTGGCGTGGCTGATGCCATGGGCTCCAGACTGGAAGGCGGCGCTATCAGACGCACAGCTCGAACCGATCCTGCTGGCCGATGTGGGGACGTTCGCCTGGTCTGATTCGGACGTGTGGGCCGTGACCCCCCTGGGCTGGACCTTCGGATCTCAGTCGTGGGTCCCTGGCCTCGCGGCTGGGCTACTGAACCAGACGCACGAGATCGTTGACGTTCGGACCAGTGGGCAGTCCGTGAAGATCCGCGACTGGACCACGACCACCGGATCGTTCTCCTTCGCTCTGACCAGCACGAAACCCGGTACGGCTGATCTCCCCTTCTCCCCTGCCGTCCGGGGGATGCATGTGCAGATGCGAATGGGCTTCGCTGGCGGTTATTCGTCCCTGGGCTTCGAGGTCATCGCCCGAGGCATGATCGACAAGATATCCAGGAACGGCGACACCTGGTGGATCCACTGTAGAGACGCACTCGATGTGCTCAGGACAAAGCGCGTCAGCCCGGACGATCCGGACTTCACCCCGGTCCAGTTCTTCGAGAGCGTGGGGAAGAGCACAGAGATCACGTCGGGCCACGCCTGGGCCAGTGGAGGAGGGAACGATCTGTATGTGGACGATCTCAGCATCTTTGAGAAGTCCGCCCGATCGGGGGCCGTGGGCGTTGCCAAGGTGGAAGGCGGCGGCGGGCGGGATGCCTGGTGGTTCGTTTACTCCGCCAAGAGTGCAGCCAGTGGCGCGGGTACCCTGACCGCTTCGGGCTCTTCGGACTGGTTCGGGAACCTGGTGGGAGGCGGGACGTACCCAGCGGGAACCGTGGTCACGCATTATGGGGTGGTCGCTGGCAAGCCCTGGAACGTCTATGCGCGCCTGATGCGGAGCACGGGGGCTGAGTCCTCCTCTGGATTCGATACCCTCCCCAGTGAGTGGGGATGCGGGCTCCCGCTGTGGATGATCGACACGGACGATATCCTGGCCATGGGCTCGCACCCTTCCATGTACGATCGCAGCACAGGATCGGCCATCGTGCCGAAGTGGACACCGTTCTTCCTGACCGCTGTGGATGACATGCTTCGGGTAGTCACCGAGGGGCTCGCACAGTTGAACATGTGGCCGGTAGTCCTGGAGGACCAGCTATCGATCCGGCTGGCCTATGACTACCGCTACTTCGACCCGTTGATCGTGGACTGGATCGATGATGACTGGATCGTGTCGATCGATTCCTTCGAGCTGTTCCACCCGGACGCGGCTGTGCAGTTCCTGCGGGTGGGAGGCGCGTACACTCACACCGGCGACCTCTACTCGCTCCGGGGTGATGACCCCGACTCCCGGCCCTGGCTGGAGAAGTACGAGAAGACGATCGGGGCCAACGGGAGAACCGTAGGCGGCACCGCAGGAACACCAGACACGAAGACCTGTTGGGAGGCTGGCGTAGCTACAGGCGCGCATGCAGACTCCAGAACACAGAGCGTGAACGCCCACACCTGGTACACAAAGATCCCCGAAGCCCTGACCATCACAACGCGAACCTTGCGTTATGCCCCACTCGTGCCCGGTGATCTGGTCAGCGTGACCAGCCGTCACATCCTGGGCCGGGATGGCTTGTATGATGAGGAGACCCTGATGGTTACGAGCGTCACCCCTGACTGGCTACGGGGCCAGGTTACTCTCGATCTCGCACGGCTACCCCGCCGCAATTCTTAAAGGAGCCCACCATGGCCGAAACACTAGACGGATCCGCATACCCGCAGATCACACGCTTCACCCTTGGCAGCTCTGATGTCGCCACCCAGGTAGTGATCCCACCATCAGCCAGCAAGGCTACTGTCCGGTTCGAATCGAATGATGGAAAGCTCAGCATGGTTGGCACCGATGGCGGCGCTATCAATGCGGCTTACATCATCTGTGCTGGGAACACTACAAACGAATTCAGCCTGCTTGATGGGCTGGGCGTGTCCAAAGGCGTCACATCCTTTTTCGTGGCTGCCGCCACTGGCTCCACTCTCTGCTCAGTAATGATCGAGGGATAGACCATGAAAAGCAGCACACCCCCCACTTCAGCATCCCCCACATTCACCACCGTCACCGCTTCGGGCTCCGTGGCCGTGGCCGAGGGTGCATCATTCGACATCGCGACGCCCCTGCTACCGACCACGGACCACACTGCAACGGGCCTCACAGCTCAGATGCTGGCGGGTGGCCCCATCGGTGCATTCGAGACCGTGTGCATCCACACCACCACAGACGAGGTCGTGATCTCCGATGCGGACGCTATCGCAACCATGCCTGTGATCGGTATCGCCCCGGCTGCCATCTCAGACACCAACACCGGGACGATCCTGCTTCAAGGCTTCATCCGGGACGATACCTGGAACTGGACCCTGGGCGGCATCCTGTACGCAGACAACACCACCGCTGGCGGGATGACACAGACCGCGCCGAGCGGGAGCGGTGACTTTGTCCAGGCTGTGGGTGTGGCCCTCTCTGCGGACGTGGTCTACTTCAACCCGAGCCTGACTCTGGTCGAGGTAGCCTGATGGCTGATATCGGAAAGGTCAACAGCGTGGCGGCGGGGTCCATCGCATCTGTTAGCAGCGTGGCGTCGGCCAACATCGGCAAGATCGGCAACACCGATCTCCCTGCCGGGGGCGCTACGCTGTGGGTCTGTGCCGCTGAGGATGGCGGCATAGCCACGGCGGCTGCTGCTGATCTCAATGACTGGACCGGCTACGACGCTGTCGGGCTAGGCAACTCTGACCACATCACACTTGCAGTGGGTGAGGATGGAAGCGGAGGCCCCCGCTGGGTGGTTGGCACGGACACCCACCCGCACGAGTTGAGGTATTCAGACGATCCCACGGATGGTCAGGACTGGATCAGCGTGGATATCGCAGGCGATGTGTACGGGGTGGGCTGGGGCAACGGTGTCTGGATCTCTGTTGGTCAAGCGGGAGAGCTGCACCGCTCCACGGATGGCGCGTCATGGACACGGATCGACCTATCTGCCACCGGCCAGAATGTTGCTGGCTGGACCAACGGCGTGATCATCTGGGACGTAGTCACCGATGGGGCCGGGAACTGGATGTGCTGCCAAGGCGCGAACATATTCGGCAGCACGGATGACGGTGCCACATGGGCACGGATTGCCGAACTGGATGATGCTGGCGGGTTGAACATCGGAGCCGGGTTTACGGCTACATCGATGGCATACACTGCCAGCCGCTGGTCTGTGTATCTCTGGGCATCGGGTCCTAATCGGACCTTGGTGTGCCATGCCGCAGCGGCGGACACGGCTGCCTGGGCCATCTGCACAGTTGGCGGCAGTCCCCCAAGCGGGCAAGCTCTGGTCGGCAAGCTGGCCCGGCGGATGGCTGGTGGTGGTGGGACGGTGATTATCACCTATGCCAACGCAATCTCCCGGAGCACGGACGCTGGCCAAGACTGGACGTTTACAACCAGCACCCTGCCGAGGACGGACGCGCGCGACGTGGCCACCGATGGTCAGGGGAACTGGGTCATAGTCCACGATTCTGGCCGGATCTCCGTCAACACCAACGATGGGGCCCCCGGTTCCTGGGCCGAGCAGACCGGTGGCCAACTTCTATTCCCCAGCAGCACCGAGAACATCGAGGCCGTGGCCATGAATGTTCCGTTGCCCGTCTAATCCTGAAGGAGAAACCATGTTCAAGCTCATTCCCGATCGGCTCCGTAGCCGCAAGCTCTGGATCTCAGTGGCTACCAGTTGTCTGGTGGTGCTCGTGGTCGCCGTGTTCGACATCCCAGAGGAGCAAGCCACCACCATTGTGTCCGGCATAGTCGGCACGGCGGCGGCATATCTGCTGGGCCAGGGCATCGCTGACCACGGCAAGAATGGCTGATGTGCTCGAAGCTCTACCCTGGATCATCTCGACCACCGCTGTCCTGGCGGCACTGGTGATGCTTTGTCTGAGTGGCGCTAAGCGTAGACCAGCCGGCAGTGGGCCCACGCTGCGCCGTGCGCGCGTGGATGCCGCCCAGACCAGGCGGGAGGTCCAGAAGGCCACACGGGCGAACCTGGCCCGCATAGCGGCAGCCCTGGAGGGTGATGACCCAGAGGGAGATATCGCCGGGTTGGTGGATGAGGCCGACGGGGAGGGAGGGTGATCCGCGTCCTGGTGCTGTTGCTGGGCCTTTCCTGGGCTGGAGGTGCTCTGGCTCAACCCTCCCCGCTGGTGGTTCCTGCACCCGCCAGGGAGTGCCTCCAGTCCTTTCCCATCCGACCAGGCGAACCCCTGCCGGGTGGGCTTGTGGATGGCCAGGGTGTGGCTATGTGTGGGGGCGTGCTGATACCCACCACCCGCGCTGCTGAGCTACTCCAGGCAGACGCCAGGGAGCGGCTGCACATAGCGGATATCGAGCTGCTCAAGGTCCAGCGGCAGGATCTCCGGGACCGGCTGAAAACCCAGGGACATCCGTGGGTGCATCGTCTGATCGGTGGTGCCGTAGGCGTGACAATCGGGCTAGGTGTGGGACTGGTGGTGGGCGCGTACTATACTGGCCCTGGAGGTTCCTAATGGCTGCACCCTCTTGGCTCGATTCCAAGCTGATCATCTTTGGGATCACGGTGGCCACGGCTGGCGTGCTTGCCTATGGTCGGCTTGAGGCCCTGGGTGCATCCGTGGACCGGGTCCAGACCAGCATAGACGAGCAGGGAGACGGGCTCTCAGAGCACATCGCCAGCCCTGATCACACGGTCAGAGGGATCAAGGTGGCCGCCCTGGAGAGCGACCAGGCAAAGATCGAGACGAAGATCGAGCAGATCGACGTGAGACAGCAGCGCATGGAACGGAACCAGGTCCGCATGTGCCTAGCCTGGGGCGTCAAGGACTGCGAATGAGCGCCCCCACGGTGGAGGACATAGCTGACCACCTGCGGGGGTTGGGCGTGACCGTGCATGACATGCGTGGGAACCTGGCCACCCATGCCACCCGGACATTCACTGACCGTGACGTGGGCAGCCTCCAGGGTGTGGCCTTCCACCACAGCGCAGGCAGTACGGGCGGGCTGGATAAGTTCCTGAGCATCGCCCGGTACCATGTGGGCCCCAACCACATCAGCGGATCCGGCTGCCCTGGCATCTGCTACACGATGGGTGTGACGGATACGGGGGAGGTGTGCATCTTCCACCCGCTGGAGGCTAAGACCTGGAGCCATGGCAACGCGAACCGCTCGCACGTCGGGGTCCTGGTCTGCGGTGACTTCTCCACCCCTGGCCATGATGCCAAGGAGCCCACACCTGAGCAGCTCTGGGCCGTGTGTTGTGTAGCCCTCGCCTTCCGGTCTGCCTTCGGTGTGGGCTTCGGGTTCGCTGGTCACTTCGACTTCGGGAAGCCTCGATGTCCAGGGACCACGATCGAGACCATGGTGCGGGCCATGCGGACCCATGTGGAGCAGCCCCACGATACGGGCAGCCTGGACACCCTGGGAGCGGTTCAGACGGCACTGGCGAAGCTGGGCCATACCCCCGGCACCCCTGATGGAATCATGGGCCCGAAGACCCGTGGTGCTATCTGTGCGTTCCAGAAGGCGGCAGGGCTCACCGTGGACGGAGTGGCTGGCCCCAGGACGAAGGCAGCCATAAGCAAAGCACTGGCCGACGCTACCTGAAAAGCGCCGTGCGCTCCCCCTGAAATAGGGGGTATCAGCAGGAATCTGTAGATTCTTTCAACTTTCTATTCGTTGCACGTCGTGGCATTCGGTGGGTTTTGGGTCCCCTTATTTCACTCCCCCCTCTTTACGGGGGGCCAGATGGGATTATACTCATGGGGCAAGGCAAGGAAGCCAAGCACACACGGAGAGAACATGTACAGCATCAAGATTTGGAACAACCCGGACAGCCAGCCCGAAACCAGGGAAGGGCTCCCCTACGGCTTGGCTTACGCCCTGGCCGTCAACGCGGGATTTGCGAAGTGCCAAGTCATTAATGAGTTTGGCATTATCGAGTTTGAGACCAAGGCCTAACCACCTCACCGGGGGGCTCTGCCCCCCACACACACGGAGAGACGACATGACAAAGACCGCACTTCTCAAGTCCATATCGGCCACCCTTAAGCGCCTGGGGTACGGGCGGGGCTGGGCGTACCAGGTCCGCTTGTGGGCCGATTGGGACACATACGATGATTGGGACGACCGCGATCACCCAAGCGGGGCGATCAATCCAGACCTGGAGGCGTGGTCCTATATGCGGGGCGACGTTGCTCCTGGCATGGTCGTTGAGGTCTGGTGTGCTCGCAGCATCGATGTGAGCAGGGATCGCCTGGGCTGGTATGAGCATGAGACGCTGTACCTGAACCCTGACCCCGATCACCCTGGGTGCGTCGTCGCGCTCTAACCACTCACCGGGGGGCTCAGCCCCCCACCACCCTCCACACACACGGAGAACGACATGGCATTGACAGCGACACGCAGACAGCAGGGCCCACCCACATCATGTCACCAGTGCAGCGAGGGCCCCATCTACGGGTTCGATGTAGTGGACACGGACCACGGTATCCATCGGGTGCTGTGTGCGGATTGCGCGAGGGAGGCCATCAGCGGCGCGGCGGCAGACGCGGCAATCCACGGCGCACAGCCCCCCACCACCCTCCCACACACACGGAGTCCCCATCATGATCGCTAAGCTATCGAACCGCCAGCCCGGCTACAGGATCGGGCCTGACCGGACCCAGGAGCCAGACCAGGACGGCATGGCACCGCTCGCCGTCAACGGTCTGACCGTCGTGGATGTCACCTGTCCGGGCTGTGGGCATGAGGACACCCTGTCCTATGGCGGCTGGACTGCCATCGTCTGCCGGGGCTGCCGGGTGGTCCTGTACCGCAACCGGCGCAGCAAGGAGACAGCGTGAGCAACCCAAGCGACCACGAGCAACCGGAGCCCCTGGCCCACTACGTCACGATCAAGGCGGTGCTGCCCCTGGTGCCGGATGACCCGGCAGGGTGGGATCAGAGCGCCCTGCTGGAGCATCTGGCAGATCATCCAGAGCAGATCGAGGAGGTGACCAGCGTGCGTCTGATACCGGAGCGCGCGCGCCTGGTGAAGTGGCGGCACCCTGACACGGGGCTCACTGAGGCTGAAGACTCCGAGCGGGGGCACTGATGACCACCCGCGAGATCCTGATCGATGCCCTGGCAGCGGCTGTGCTGCTACTCTTCCTTTGCGCCCTGATGGCGCTACAACACACGGAGGTCATACCATGACTACTCACCCCACCCTGCCCTATGTGAGGGGCTCACAGACCAGCCAGGAGGCAGCGGAGAGCATGAGGCCGCACGCCCCCACCATCCGGCACCGGGTCTTCCGGTACATCCTGGAGCAAGGCGAGCTTGGCGCTA
>Ga0209434_1000915_pt1 | contig 13501 bp, 12 predicted proteins | sample ETNvirnome_2_300_FD_184068 | JGI IMG/M metagenome (GOLD analysis project Ga0209434, IMG submission 184068) | Marine viral communities from the Pacific Ocean - ETNP_2_300 (SPAdes) (version 2) | ecosystem: Environmental > Aquatic > Marine > Oceanic | place: Pacific Ocean | collected 2013-06-22
TTCCCAAACTGGGGCAAAAAGTCTGGGCCGTGGGCGCTGGACTGGGGTACCCACCCTTTATGACCTCGGGCGAGATGGCCTTTAGCGAACAAATCATCAATGGCTACCGGTACCAATTGGCGACACCACCAATCATCTTTGGCAATTCCGGCGGGGCGCTTTTTGCCTATTCGGACGACAGACAGCAATACGAGATGATTGGGGTTCCGTCGAGGGTGTCGGCGGCGCATTTCCAGGCCATCACGCACATGGGGTGGAGCATCCCAACCGAAACTGTGTACGAATTTTTGGAGGAGAATTTCCACGATTTCATCGGCGGCGGGCCATATGTCGCGCCGGAAGACCGTAAGCCTCCCAAAGACGATGATAAAGACGATGACTAAGAAATGGCTCCCGTTGCTTCCGGCGGGCATCGTTGCCCTTGGCGCAGCCGTGGCGTGGGGTCAACTTCTTCAACAGAACGAGAGTCAAGATCTCCGCATCCACAAAGTCGAGTCTGCGGTCATTAGCCTGGGGGAGATTTCGCGTCGGCAAGAGCGCATAGACGAGCGCACTCTGCACATCCAGCAAAACGTGCAAGAACAGCGTCGTCTTTTAGACGGTCTCGTGAAGGCTTGGTCTGTGCCAAACCCTTAGCTCTCGTTTTTCGAGGCTCCGTTGTACAGCGCCATGTACCATTGCGAGAATATCACTCTTAATTGCCCGCTGATGGTTCGTCCTTCTGAGTGGGCAATTTTTACAACTTCCTCGTACACCTCTCGGGGAACAAGGATTGACTTCCATTTCTTCGTGTCCATTTTGGCACCTCCTGGTGGGAGAGAATATATGCGAATATCTGCCGAAAAACAAGGGTTCTTGCGGGGAAACACTTGAAAATCAACAACGGGCGCGAGGGGGAGTTCTTGGCCGCTTCGGTGATCCAGGGTATGAACGGTTGGGATGTCATACACGCTGGTGTGCAGCGGATCGATCTCGTGGCCTTTTGTGGCGAAACCGTGGTGCGCGTCCAGGTGAAATCGACGCTGCACCCGCGCCGGATCTCCACTCAATACAACGGCGCAATATGCTATGATTTTCTCATTACAGGCAAGATCGGCGGCGTCAAGGCTCGGCGGCGGCTGTCAAGGAAAGACTGCGACGTCATTATGTTGGTCGCCTTGGACAAACAAGTTTGCCGCGCCATGTCCGTCGATGATCTGCACGGCAAGATTCATTGGCGATTGCCGCCTGATCAATTCACGCCTGAAGAACAAACCCGTACCTTGAAGGAGGTTTTCGATGGATGCAGATCTAATTAATTTTTTGCTCGCGGATGCAGATGAGGCTTGCAGCGGCGACAAAGACAAAATGGCGCTTTATCTTGCGGGCGTTGCGGCGGGCGCGATGGATAGTGCATGGGACGCCACCTCCGGCGGGTTTGTGCGCCGCAACCCCGGTAAACCTTACCGCCTTAAACCCGTGCCACAGGCCGTCCTGACCACAAATGAGATCATTGAGGGTTTGGATAGCGCCGACTAAGGCTCTACGGCCTCTCCCCAGGAGGGGCCGATTTCGATGTCGCATCTTGAAGGCACCTCCAACGGCAGCGCCTCGACCATGACGTCTGCTATTTCCTGAGCCTCGGCCAGGGAAGACACGGAGCAGTCCAACTCATCATGCACCATGATCATTGGCGTTACACCTTTTTGGTGGAGATTGACCATGGCCTGCTTGCACATGTCGGCGGCTGATGCCTGGATCAAACGGTTCAGCGCCTTGTAGGTCATCGCTCTTTTGAGTCTGGTCGTTGGGCCGTGGGCCGCGACGGCTTCATCCCAACTCATGGCCTTATGCATCTGGAACGTGTCGGGTTCCCATTTGTCGAAGCGGCATTTGCGGCCTTTCAGGCTACGGATGCTCCCGGAGGATTTTCGATCTTCCAGGCGGCGCGATACGCCCTGTGTCAGCATTTTAACGAAGGGCACTCGGGCGTGGTACTGCTTGGTTAGATCTTTGGCCTCGTCCAGGGAGATGTCGAGTTGCTGCGAGAGCTTGTTGACCCCCATGCCGTACATCATGGCGAGGTTGATGGTCTTGGCTTGCTTGCGGGAAATGTCGGCCATCTCCGCGACCATGGTGTGGAAGTCCATGGTAGGATCGTTTCGGTAGCCCTCGACAAATTCCTGGACGCCGGGAAGCCCGCCGTCCTCGTTTTTCCACTTCCCGTAGGTCGCGGCGTAATGCACCAGGATGCGCGGCTCCTGTTGCGAGAAGTCTATAGCCGCCCACTGCTGATCTTCCTCGGGCAAAAAGAGGGAGCGGATCATGGGGCCAAGCTGGGCGTGACGCGCGGGCACTTGTTGCAGGTTCGGGTTGTTCATCGAAATTCTGCCTGAGACGGTGCCGCCGTCGTCGGATCGAAGCTGGTTAATGTGGGCGTGGATGCGGCCATCGCCAGCGACGTGACGCAGGATCGTGTCGATGAACGTGGAATGGGTTTTGTTTATTTCTCTGGCCGCAACAATCAGTTTGGCAATATCTGAGGGGTGCTCGGACAGGAAGGTTTTGGTGAACGAGGGGTTGCCTTTTTCGGTTTGAGGGTACGACACGCTCATGGCATCGAACGCTTTTGCGATGGACGCCGCCGCCCAGATCTCGACGTTGTGGCCGCTGATCTTCTTGACCTTCCGCAGCAGCGTCTTTTCGCGCACCATCAACTCTTGCTTGGTCCGTTCGGCGCGGTCTATGTCCACTCTTACGCCGTTCCAGGTCATGTCGATCAAGCAGGGCAGGAGGTCTGTTTCCAGCTTATGCACGGACCATAGGTCTTCGGTGTTCAGCTTCGTTACGAAGTGCCGCCAAAGTTCCAACGTGAGCGCGGCGTCAGTTTCGGCGTAGGGCCCGACAAAATGTGCGGGCAGCTTCCAAAGCTCTGCCTTTGGGTCCAGGCCAAACTCTCGTGCGGCTTCGGTGAGCGTCTTTTCGCTTTTGACTTTACCCAGGTAGTCATACGAGAGCGCGTTGAGCGAGTAGCTGAAGCGGTTTTCATCAAGCAGGCCCGCCGTGATCATTGTGTCGATGATGCGGCCATTTATTTGGAAGCCCATGCGCCTGATCCAACCTGCGTCGTACTGCGCGTTGTGCATAATTTTGTCCGCGCTGCATTCGAAGACCCGCTTGAGCCACTTGCTGACAACGCGCTCATCAAGATTGCCGCCGCCCAGGTGACGCAGGGGGATGTACGTCTCCCAGCCGTCTACGGCAATGGCCACGCCAACAACCTCGCCAACGCCTCTGGCCCAGCCTGGACCGTGGGTCTTGAGGTCTGGGTCTCTGGTCTCGACGTCGATTGCAATCTCTTTTGCATCCGTTATGTCGGGAAAAGTGTCGGGGGGAAGCCACTCGGAAACTGGTGGGAACATTGCCATCTGTAATTTATTCGTCATCTGCGATCTCACTACCGATTGCGGCGTACCCCGCAATGTCCTCCCAACTGTCATCGTCGTTGGAGTTGACCAATCGGGCTATTTTAAGCCAAATCAACGCCTTCACAACCTGCGACGGTTTGATTTCAGTTTGAAAAATCACACTCCAGCCTGCGGCGATGCGCTGATGATTCAAGATTGCCGGTCCGTAACTCTTGGCCCGTGGGCCGTAGACCAGGGCGGCTGCTTTTTCCAGGACTTCACCACGTTTCATATTTCGAAGCTCCTGTACGTGTTCTCGGGTTCGACTAGGTAAAGCTTTTGCCGCGTTCGCGTAACGCCAACGTAGAACACGCGGTTGAGGTTGTCTGGTTCAATCTGTCTTTCGCTATCCGCCGCTGCCGTCAGGTCTGTCATCAGGACAACATTGTCGGCCTCCCCGCCTTTTGCGCCGTGGATCGTGGACACTGTGATGCGGGGCGGGGCATTGAACTTCTCTCCTCTGCGAAGGAGGGCAACGATGTAGGCGCGTTCTGCATCTGGAATTTTGTCCAGAGCCTCATGCCAGACCATTTCTTCCCCGGCGAGCAGCCCGTGGTCTTTTTGCAGCGACGGCAGCGTGAAGAGTGCCTCCTCATCCGCCTGAATTTTTTTGAAGCCGCGCTCAACGCGAGAGCCAGAGGACATGAGGCCGTACATGGTCTTGGCCGCATCCAGAGCGATGCTTTTTCCCTTCCGCAATTGCTCCCATGCGTTGACGGCGGTCGATAGTTTTGGATTAATGGAAGAGCGGCCCTGTTTGTCGAACAAGAACCCTCCCGATTTTAGCTCGTAATGGCTTGGGTACAGCATGTACCTCGCCTGCGCGAGGATCAGCCATGAGCCTTCTGACATATCAACGTCGTTGACGTCCCGGATGCGGCGCACAAGACCCGCTTCTTTTCGTGGCCGATAGACCTTCGGGTACCGCTTATGTATCCGGGTTGCGATGTTCATGGCCACCTCGTGAACGGAAGCTGGGATCCGATACGACTGCTCAAGTGTCTCGCTGCCGCCGGGGAGACCAATGAAGGAGTCCACGTCGGCTCCGGCCCATTTGTAGATGGCCTGATCATCGTCGCCAGCGCAGTACATGCGTTGAGACTTGCTGTCCAGAAGGTGAGCAATGTCCCACTGTAGCGGGGTCAGGTCCTGCGCCTCATCCAGGAAGCATAATTCAAACTCCGGGCAGGCTGTTGGGGCGTAATCCAGGAAACTCACCAGCATGTCCGTGAAGTCATAAAGGCCGTTCACCTTTTTGTATTCGTTATATGCTCGTGTGATATAGTCAACTTCTTCCCAACTGTGGCTCAGAGTGTGGTTTCGGTTGTACTCTTCACGCAAGGGCACCTTCTTCGTAGTAGCCAAGGCCAGCAATTGCAAAACAGGGTGATCCGGCTTGTACGCCTCTTCTCCTTCTTCGGCGGTGCCAGTGACATCTATCCCAACCCGGTTGGCGAACTCCTTTAGATCAGACGACTTTAAGATTTGCTCTGTTCGAAGGCCAAGAACCCTCAGTGCCAGGGAGTGGATGGTACGAAAATAAGGGAGTTCTTTCTGGGGGTCCAGGTTGAATCTCGCGGCGGCGCGATCTCTAGCCTCATAGGCGGCTTTTCTGGTAAACGCCAGAAAGGCAATCCTCTCAGGAGGGACGCCCTTTTCCAGAGCGTTATCCACCATGTTCAGAAGAGTTGTGGTCTTCCCCGTTCCTGGCGGTCCAAATACTCTGAACATTAGAACGGCGGCTCGGCGGTGTCGCCAAAGTCTGGCGTGGGGACCTCTACCTCAACAATGCTGTAGGCGGGGATGCTCCATACGCGGGTGGGTTTGTTCTTGATCCTGATTTGCTCGGGCTCTCCTCCTATGTCACGCAAACGTTGGCTGATGACGTTGGCCTTGTATTCGAAAAAACGATTTTTCCGCAAGTGGCCCCCGAAGTCCTTTAAGCGGAAGAAAGTTCTTTTTTTCTCTTCATCTGTCCAGGGGCGGCGCAAAAGGATTTCTTCCTTGTCGTTGGCCGTCTGCATCGAAGTACAAAACTCCTCCAGCAGATCGTAGAACTGGCCGTTGACGGAGCTATCTTTTGACACCTCTATGATGCTGCCCTCCATTGTGATCATCTCCGATAGAAGGGCGTTCATTCGAGCCTCCCAAACAGGTTTCGCGGCAGTCTCCGGGAAGAAATTAATCTGCTCCACGCAGGCTTTTTGAAATGCGTTCTGGTTCATCAGGGCGTCAGTGTCAAGCTCAACGGGAACACCATTGACGTCCAGAAACCAGACGGGAGGGTCAGAATTGTATTTGCGAAGATTAGCCACGGTTGCCGTCAAGCCCCCGCCAATACCGTGCCTTTTTGTTCGGCAAACATCACGGTTACAGTGCGAAACGACAGGCATGTCCCTGCACTTATAGGTGTAATCTTTGCGGCGCAGTTGGCTGGCAACAACATTGACCTCATTGAGGGGCAGGGGAGGCCCCATGTACTGCATGTTAAAGGTCATTATCTGGGTTTCCCAATCGTCCGGAAAAGCTTTCCGGAGATAGACCCCAAGATTGAACAGCCCGTTGTTCCTTGTCCCTTCCGGAAACCCCTGATTACACAAATACTGGAGGCACGGCGGGCCATCCGCCAAACTTTCCGTTTCCTCTTCCAGGGACAACGCAACGATCTGTTCCGGCGTCTGAACCCGTTCCTTGTGCAATTCAAAGAATTGTTCAAGCGTTGCTGCCGTGCCGTCATCCCTGAAGGCGTAGCGCAGCCCTTCTTCGGCATCGAAATAGGGCACTGTCAGGTAATTGCCGGTGTCGTTGGCATGAAGCTTGATTTGTTTCGGGAAAATCTCTGTGTCGGCGCTGTATCCCAGCGCGGCCCTTAACCGTGTCAGAGTGTCCCGCATTTCCCGCGCTGGCATCCACTCTGATGAAAACAGGGACAGGTGCGCTCCACCAGATTTAGACCGGAAGCAAATGAAGGGGAGCTTGTGCCGGTTGATTTTCTCGACAAGGGCTTTGTGGTCTGTGGGGTAGACGTCAACATCGATAGCCCCCCACAGACAATTATTGTCTCGGTTGATGGGGATGATCCCCAGGGCCTCTCCTTGACCGGCGAGGTGCCGGTCCCAATGAGCCGTGGTCCGTGGTTCGTGGTGAACCATGGCTGAACCAACGTTCTTGCCGTTGGCTTGTTTTTTCTCGACGGCGTAGGTGCCATAGGCGTCGGCTAACCCATCAAAGATTGCCGCGAATTTTTCGCTGTTGGACATAGCCTCCCCCTTAAAAGGGGTGGCGGGGGCAAGCCCCGCCACTCCTGGTTAAAACGGGACGCTATCATCCAGACTGGTCTCGGCCCCTGCATCCTGCTGATGCTTCACCTGGACCTGACCACTATCGACGCTTTCTCCAAAGGTCTTGGCCGCGTGATACAAGTTGATATCCTTGACCTGTCCTTCCAGAGCAATTTCCCAGCCGTGCCAAGACCCCTTGGCGTTTTCCTGGCCGACAGTTGTCAGCCGGTAAACGTGAGAGAACATTGGCGGCGTGAAGGGTACACCGTTCTTGCCTTGCATCTGTCGCGACAGGACCATCGACATCCACTTCCGGCTTTTTTTAAGCTGTGTGGACTTCATTGCCACGAGTGCCCGCTCGGACCCTTCTTTAGACAAAAGAAGGACGTAATGTTGCGCGGTCTGTTCGATGTAATCGCCCGTACCGCCAATCACGTAGTCCTTGTTGTCCTCTGCGGACCGCTCTGTCGTTGGGCGCGTTTCGCTGGGCCCAAAAATGCCTAGTGGAGCGCCGGAGCCGCCCCCGCGTGGAGCCCACTGGATGAACCGTTTCTGGAAAGCGCAAGGAATCACAAGTACGCCTTCCTTTCCCGGATAAGCTTGGCCAGTGACGGTATTGTAAATGTCCCCGACCTTTGCCGTCTCAAGATCGTCCAAGATCGGGTCCTGGCGAGAAAGCACTTTGAGGAACGGCAGCGCCAGATCGTCGGATGTCACGTTTTCCATTCCGAGACCGGCGTCGGCCTCGAACATGGATTCGTCAAGCACGGCAACGGCGGTGCCGTTGCCTTTTTTCTTCGCTGGTGTTTTTGCCATGATTAACGACTCCTCTTGATTACGGCCCGTTGGCCGACAAATGCCCCAAACAGATCCATGGGGAAAGAATCCCCACTTTCCATTCGCTCTCTTACCCAACCCTTCAACGTGCTGGGATGAACGCCCGTCTTCTGTTCCGGCAGCAGGCCGTACCCCTCCAGGATTTTCATAAAGTGGTCCGCCTTTTGATCTTCGCCGCGACCAAAAACAATGGACAGGGTGTTCTTGATGATGTCATCGAACCCGTTGTCGCGCAGCCACAAGTAGGCTGCATCGCGGTTGGCGAGAGAAATGTGCCCGCCGTAAAGGTCCTTGACCGTGACCCGTGACCCGTCATCTAGTTCAAAGGAATTGATGCCCAGTTCGGCCATCATCGACGGTAAGTCCTCCTCGGACTGCCGCCGCAACTGCTCCTTCTTTTCTTTGAGCAGCGACTCAAGGTCATCAATCTCGGTTTCCTTGTTCCGAATGGCGCGAGCAAGCTCGGCCATACTTCTCATTTTCTGGGAGTTCTGGGGGTCTAAGTTATCCAGCTTATCGTCAGATGCTGAGTCTGTTTCCATCTCAGACAAGATATCGTCATTATCCATGTTTTCTTCTCCGTGATCCATGGTTCGTGATCCAAGGGCTTTTGGCCCTTTACAATGATGCGATATTATCGTATACGTGCATAATGTCAAGGAGAAATGTTCAATGACCTATGTTTTTAAAACAGAGCCCTATGAACACCAGCGGCTGGTCTTCAATGAGTCCTGGAGGGAGCCTTTTCACGGGTGGTTCCTGGAGATGGGAACCGGCAAGACCAAGGTCGCGTTGGATAATGCTGCGGCGCTGTTCGAAGAAGGTGAAATCGACTCGGTTCTTATTGTTGCGCCGAAGGGCGTGTACGATAACTGGGTGCAAAGAGAGATCCCGGCACATTTGCCTGATCGAATCGACACCTTGATGGTGCGGTGGCAAGCCAACATCACGAAGAAGTTTCTTGAGCAGATGACGGAACTGGTGCGGCGCACGGATTCTCGCCTTCGTGTTTTGGTTATGAACGTTGAGGCTCTTTCCACGAAGAAGGGAGCCACGGCAGCGTTCCTGTTTCTCGAAAACCATCCCGATAATCTGGTGATCGTGGACGAGAGCACGACCATCAAGAACCGCAAGGCCGCGCGGACCTCAAACATCATCAAGTGCGGGCGGCTGGCCAAGTACCGTCGCATTTTGACCGGCTCGCCCATCACGAAGTCGCCAATGGATCTGTTCAGCCAGTGCGAGTTCCTGGACCGCGACGCGTTGGGGCACAAAAGTTACTACGGGTTCCAGGCCCGATACGCGGTAATCCAGAGGCGCACTTTAGGGCGGCATTCTTTTCAGGAGATCAAGGGCTATCGTCGTTTGGATGAACTGGGGGAGAAACTGGGCACGTTCTCGCACCGCATCCTGAAGGAGGAGTGCCTGGATCTTCCCGACAAGATCTATGTCAGACGCAACGTTCAGCTAACAGATGAGCAAAAGCGCGTCTACAAGGAGATGAAGAAGTTTGCGCTGGCGCAAATTGACGCGGGGGAACTGGCGACTACAACGTCCGTTTTGACGCAGATCATGCGACTACAACAAATTGTCTGTGGGTTTTTGCCCTCGGATGAAGGCGGGATTAAGCCCCTTCCAAGCAACCGGTTGACAGAACTTTTGGACACGGTTGAAGAAATTCAAGGCAAGGCGATAATCTGGGCGGCGTGGGTCCACAACGTCCAAGAAATCACTGATGCTTTGCGCCGCCGGTTCGGGCCCGAATCGGCGGCATCCTTTTATGGCGAGACGCCACAAGATGAGCGACAGCATACCGTCGATCTTTTCCAAGATCAAACGTCGCCGCTCCGGTTTTTCGTGGGGACGCCCAAGACGGGAGGCTACGGCCTGACCCTGACCGCCGCGAATACCGTGATATATCACGCTAATTCCTATGACCTTGAAACGCGCCTGCAATCTGAAGACAGGGCTCACCGTATCGGGCAGGAAAAATCCGTGACGTATATTGACCTAGTTGCGGAGGGTACCATCGATGAGAAAATCCTCGACGCCTTACAGGCCAAGGTTAACATTGCTAGCGACGTGCTTGGAGAAGAGACCAGGAAATGGTTCAGCTAGCCCAGCCCTTTTTGATACCCGGTATCACGATGATAGCGTAAGACTTCTTTGCGGTTGCCTTCGCTCTTTGTCGAGCAGTGGATCCAGCCGCTGTTCTTGTCGTCGTCGGTGTAGCCTTCAAGAATAAGCTGGTCAAAATCCAGGTTGTCCCTGACCCAGGACGCAACGAGGTGATTGTCTACCCCAGGCAACTCAAAATCCGCCGCCTCGCCCTTGGCGTGTTGGCTCTTTTTGCTTGAACCAATCGCCTCACACAACTGCGGGCTCCTGTATCCGGAGCTAGGCGAAAAGGCTATCCCGAAATGCGCTCGCACAGGTTCCAGAATCGTTGTGCAAAGTCGCTCCAACGCAGGAAAGTGGTGCGGCTCCGGCTCGTTGTGGATGCCCATCCGAATGGCGGTGGAGCTTTTTGTCAGTTCCGCCAGGGTGAAATGCGGCGACAGGTTGTACGTCATAGCAAAGCGATCAAGGCTACGATGCCGATAAACACGATGGGAACAAGCGTCATAATGGCGAGGTTGATTAGTATGGGTTCCATGGGGTACCTCCTTTATAGAGAGGCTAACATAGTCCCATACTTCTTGTTATGCAAGGCTACCTATGCCTTGTGAGGCGGAAAGTTGCTGACGCTCTTTACGGGCGTCCGCCATACTAAGAATCTCATCGTGAGGAAACGCTTGGCCGTATGTCAGACCTCCCGGCGCTACTGCGGCGCTCGGGGCGGCGCTCGGGGCGGCGCTCGGGGCGGCGCTTTGAGGGGGCACAACGGGCGGAACTGGCGGTGCCACGACTTGCTGCGGCGGGGGGGAGGACCACAATTTTAGAAGCCCTGGGAACGGCTTCTCACTTGTGACATGGCCGTATGGATTTATAGTAGGTCGTGTGGTTCCGCCATGAACCCAGCTTCTGTCTAGCTCCCTTTTTGCCTGCGCGGCTGCTTGAGCCTCATCCTGTGTTTGATACACATCAACATCAGGATCTGCCGCCGTGATCCCGGCTGCACCCAACGCGGCTATATAATTTCGAGAAATCCTGTACTTGTCTCTGGCGCTCATTCCTCTTTCAATAAGGGCCTTGAAAAGCTCCTTATCGTTCAGGGCTTCCCAGATAATGTTTTGATACGCGGAGAGGGGCGTTCTGTTGACGGCTGTTTCCAGGGCTTGAGCACCCGCAGCGGCAGCTTGTAGCTGGGCCCCTTCACCCTTTATTCCCAACACCTTTTTAACGCCTTCGCTTATCGACGCGCCCATCCTTGAACCCGTTATACGGATCATAAGTCTGGCCCACATATTGGGGTTGTCGAGCATAACTTCTTTTTCGTCCAGGACCCTTCGGGCTGTGGCCCGTCCAGCCTCTTGTGCGGCATCCCCCAAAATCGTTGCTGGATCCATTGCTCTCTTTGGGAGAAGCTCTAGTTCTTTAACTATTTCCTCCCCCGTAAGTCTCTCCAGGTTTACTCCTTGAGACATTAGTTGTTCAAACTTATCCACGTACCCAATTATCTCGGCTTCGGTCTTTACAGAGCTTGACATTAATCTATCAAGCCGTATCCGTTGCGTGTCTGTAATCAGCCCCTCGCTGATCAGCATTTGAATGGGGCTCGGACCTCCGCTACGTCCACCTAAAGGAGTGTACAAGTAATCCCGGAACGCTTTAAATGACATCGGATCACGACTGTTTCCTCCGGCATGGGCCCAGGCACTGTCAAAAATACCGTGCACCAGACCCTCCGCAACCTCTGGGTCGCCCGTTTCCTTGGCCCCTCTTATGGTTCTTCGCAACCAGCCTACACCATCTTTTCCGTTTAAGTTGTCCGCTATAACTGCCGAAGGATTTGTGTCCGCCCCCAGGAAGTCCGCAAACGCCAGGGATTTAACTTGCTCCTTATTTAAAGCACTGGTCGGGTCTTGGGCGTCGGCAAATCTTGCCTTCGCTATTTGTGCGTTTTCCAGGTCGTTTTTTATGTTCGGAAAAAAGTTATCTAAAAGGGTAGCGTGTTCTACGAGAAAGTCTGCCGTGTCGCCTTTGTTAACAAGGCCATCTTCGCTGTCCACGACCCTGGACGCCACAGCCCGCAACAGGCTCGCTTGTGCGGCTTTGACGGTCACGAACCTGTCTCCTCGTGCCATGGCGTCTGGACCTTCTACTATCCCAATTGCAGCACGGGTGAGGCTGTCCATCATCAGCCCTGTTTCAGTAGGGGACGCGTTAAGGAAGAGGTCCTGTAATTGCTCCGGCATCAAAACGTCTGCGCCGAATGGGTCTTTCCCCGTTACTTGTCGTATCTTGAAGGCGCGACTGAAAACGTCATTCCCGGCCCTTGACCATGCAACGCCCTCTTGTAGAGCCGCCCAAGCTTTACGGGCCGCGATACGTGCGGCTGGATCCAGGCCGCTTAAAACGGGGTTGCTTGCCGTGTTTGCCATGTCGTCCAGAAGAGACCGCTCCAGTTTACCTAAAGCACGAGCTTCGTTTGCGTTTAGGACTATGTTTGAACTGGCGGCGCGGGCGTACTTGAGAATATCGCTTCGTATCCTCTGCATCTCCATGACGCTTAGTTCAGGAACTGTGTCGGGCCGGTCTACTGGCGCGGCTCTGAAGTCAAGTTGCGCCTGTTTATTGGCCGCTATATTCGCTTTAAGCTCGTCCAGTTGGTTTTGAGCCTGGACCACTGTCTTGGGCGGATTAGCCTGTAGGTTGGTTGATTTTTTCTGCGCGGCCAATAAATTTCGCTGGGCTTTCAGCAGGGCGATTTGTTTGTTCGCAAGGTCTTTTGTGGCACTTCGGATTCCTGGTCCAGTATCTTTCCAGTTTCCAACAGGGCTCCAAGTATAAGTGCCGGAAAATCTTCCCGTCTTTGCGTTAGCTTCAGCGGCAATCTCCTCAAGAGCCTTGATAGACTTTTCCAGCGCGTCATCTTGCTTTTTCCCTTGGCCCCATCCCGCCGATCTAAGGTCATTAAAGTTTGCCCAAGCGACGTTAGCCGCCGCGTTGGCTTCATCAGAGTGAGCGTCCTTAGAAATGGCGCTCCAGTCCTGAAAGTCCCCCTTTGCCCCTCGCGTGTTTAGTGCTCGGACTGAAGCGGCGGTAGTGCCGTCTAAGCTCTCGGCAAGAGCCAGCCCTATCTGTTGACGCGCTTCGATAAGATCACGGCCATGGTTTGCTTCAAGCCCGTTCACTTCCTCTTGCAATTTGGTGACTGTGGCGGACCTACTCTTTGTAACTTTATTGGCGTCGTTGACGGTCTTCTGACGCTTACCTACTGTTTCGCGGTATTTTATGTATGTCGGCGTTTTTCCTGTGAGGGCTAAACGGGCCCCTTCGGCTACGGATGCTTTCAGCGCGGCTTCTGTTTCTGCGACATCCGGGCGTAATCTTTCGATTAGAGCACTAACGCTTCTAGGTATGCCGGGGCCCACAGGAAAGCCGTCCGCAATCAACTGGTCTACGGTGTCGTAGGTGTTGGTAGCTCTAACCGTTACGCCACTTTCGGCGGCAAGCGTGGATGCGTTGCCAAAAAGCTTTCTTTCTTGCCTTCTCCAGCTTGCCCGTGATGCCTCAACGGCGCTCTTTATATTTTCTCCCGCTTGCCTTGCAGCTTCATCACTTAAAACACGGGCTTTAGCAACACCCGCCGTGGGGAAACCTTCTTGTGCAGTCGGGACTTCTCCTTCGGGCTTGCCACCAGGATATAACACCCTGTCGGAAGCGTCCGCCGCATCCTTCAGCCTAAGATGGTATTCTGTCTCCAGCAGCCCTCTATACATCTCTTCCTGTAGTTGTGCTCTCGCGGCAAGAACACTAGGCTCAGACGAGCCC
>Ga0209434_1000916_pt1 | contig 13498 bp, 13 predicted proteins | sample ETNvirnome_2_300_FD_184068 | JGI IMG/M metagenome (GOLD analysis project Ga0209434, IMG submission 184068) | Marine viral communities from the Pacific Ocean - ETNP_2_300 (SPAdes) (version 2) | ecosystem: Environmental > Aquatic > Marine > Oceanic | place: Pacific Ocean | collected 2013-06-22
AAGAGCGCACCGAGTGGCGGGAGATTTTTAACACCTAGGAGAAAAGATGGAGAATAAACCAAAAGTATTAATTCGAGGCCCCGCCCTCTCGCAGAGCGGGTATGGGCAACACGCACGCTTCCTCCTTCGCAGCCTCCGAAAGCATGAGGATAAGATCGATCTCTACCTCATTAACGTGGGTTGGGGACAGACGGGGTGGCAGTACGAAATTTGCGAGGAGAGGGACTACGTAGACGGCCTCATCAATAAAACCGTGCAGCACCTTCAGCAAAATGAAGGCAAGGTACAGTTTGACATGAGCGTTCAGGTTACAATTCCTGGTGAATTTGAGAAATTGGCCCCCATCAACATTGGTGTTACCGCTGGTATCGAGACGAACAAAATTAGTGCTGAATGGGTGAAGCGGACATATCTCATGGACAAGCTCATTGTTCCTTCTCAGTTTGCCAAAGAGAGTATCACGAATGCTACGTATCAAGTCAAAGATCAGCAAGGCAATGATGTAGAGATTAATTGTCCGTGCCCTGTTGTCGTTTGTCCGTATCCTGCGCTCGTAGCCGAGCCCGAGCCGCTCAATTTTGAGCTTGAGTACGATGAAAATTATTTGACCATGTGTCAATGGGGCCCACGGAAAAACATCGAGCAAGTCATCGTCGGTTTTGTCGAAGAGTTGCACAATGAAGAGGTTGGACTCATTGTCAAAGCATCGGTCCGCAATCAGAGCCGTGTCGACCGTGAGCATACGTTCGAGGGCTTAAAGGGCCTCCTCGCCACCCTAAACAGGAAATACCCAGATAAGAAGTGCAAGGTTTACCTTCTTCATGGCCACATGACCGAAGGGGAGATGGCAACGTTGTTTACGCACGAAAAGGTGAAGGGATATTTGACCTTGCCGCACGGCGAGGGTTTCGGTTTGAGCACCTTCGACGCTGCCATTCATGGCTTGCCCGTCATCGCTCCATTTTGGAGCGGAACGACGGAGTTTATGCATGCACCAATTAAACAAAAGAAGAACAAGAGGGTAACAACGAAAGATCAGCCCGCACTCCTTTCGGTTAGCTACTCCCTTGCTCCCGTTCAAGACGAAGCTGCCTGGCAGAACGTTCTTGAAAAACACATGTATTGGTGCTTCCCCGAAATGGGGAGCTATAAGGCGCAGCTTCGCAAGCTCCGCAAGAATTACAATGATGCAAAGGGCGTCGCCAATCAATTGCAGAAACATATTTTAGAGCAGTTCAATCCCGACGTCATGTACGATAACTTCGCCAAGGAGATTACCTCCATGGTTGATTTTAGCGTAGAAGAGTGGCTTTCCTCTCTCGATGTTGAAGAAATTGAGTAAATCCATCCTTTACATCGCGGACTTTTTCGCCGTCGATATCCTTGGCGGGGCGGAGATGAATGATGACACGCTCATTCTCCGCCTCCGCGAATCGGGTCAAGATGTATATATGCTGCGTTGCCGCGAGGTGGACGTTGAGGATGCTGCGAGACACGGGGACCGTCCGATTCTCCTCTCCAATTTCACCATGCTACGGCAAAATGTTCTCGAGAAGATCATGGAATTGGGTAATTACTCGATCATTGAGCACGATCATAAGTATTTGACCACACGCGACCCTGCACAATTTGAGGGATTTAGGGCTCCAGAGTCTGCCATTATCAATCGGAAGCTTTATGAGGGCGCACGAGCCGTTTTTTGCATGAGCAACCTTCATGAAAGCATCATGAGGGACAACCTGGGCAGCAATGTCGATTTGGTCAACCTCCACGGCAGCCTCTGGACCGATGAGGATCTCAATTTGCTTGAGGGCGTGTACCACCGTCGGAGCGGAGGTTATACTGCCTGGACCGTCGCTGTCCTCGATTCGCCTGTGCAGCACAAGGGAACGTGGGCGGCGGTAAAATATTGCGAAGCGAATAGCTTGCAAGCATATCTGCTTCCACAAATGCCGAAAGCGGACCTCTATAAAAAGCTGGCGGACATTGGCACCTTCCTTTTTATGCCACAGACGCCCGAAACCCTCTCCCGCGTTGTCGTCGAAGCACGGGCATTGGGGTGCAAATTGATATTATCTGGAGCAATCGGTGCGAAGAGCGAACCATGGATCAATTTGAAGGGCGACGCCATGGTGGAGAAGATGCGGGAGATGCAGATAACCATTCCAGACAAGGTGCTAAAGCACATCCTATGAAAATATTGTTGGTAGTGAACAAGACATACCACGGGAGAGAGGACGGCGGCCATTGGAATCTCTATACGCCGCTCCTCAATTTAGGCCATGATGTTGAATGGTACGATACCGTCGCCCCCGATTTCGATTTTCAGGAGAAGGTGGAATCGTGGAGGCCTGATCTCATTTTCTGTTGCATGACGGGTGACCCGAACATTGCACCCCATGAGCCATGGGAAGAGATTCGCATGGAAACGGAAACGGGGAGAACGAGGACATTCAATTGGTTCTGCGACGACACGTGGCGGTTTGATAGTTTTAGCAAGACGGCATGCCGCAATTTTAATGTGTGCAGCACGCCCGAGCCGAATTACCTTGACAAGTACCGATCGATCGGGTATAACAATATCATTCTCGGCTGCTGGCATGTCAATGGGGGGCTTTACTTCCCCGAGATGAGAAAAGACAAGGATGTTTCGTTCATTGGCAATATGACACCCAGCAGAACTGCCTTCTTCTCAGCCCTCGACATTGAAGGCATCGATATCGTCGGCGGTGTATCGATGGAGAATTTGTTCGCCGAGCATAGCAGAACTAAAATTGGAATCAATCTCTCCAAAAATGACAATGATCCCGCAGGCGGAACGCAAATGAAGCAGCGACCATTTGAGATAGCGGCTGGCGGCGCAATGGTGCTAACGGAGCACCATGATGCATTGAGTAACTTCTTTGAGATCGATCGGGAAATTGTGACCTTCAAAACGGCCCATGAGTGCAAGGCGAAGCTCACATGGCTCATCCAGCACCCATCCTCTGCCGCAGAGATTGCAAAGAACGGCCATGAACGATTCATGCGGGAACATGAGAGCCATGTTCGATTGAAGAGTGTGCTCAAGGAGATAATGGAATGAAAACGTTTGTGAAGCGGCACACATTCGGTGCGGGGAAGTACATTTATGATGGGTATTTCAATGCGTGGTTCAATCCCGATTATTTTGATCAAATCTCCGATTTGGAGCCCCATATTGGCCATGAATATCGAATCATGGCCGTGGATGCGGATATTCAAAAAAGAGAGCACCTTGACCCCTTAGCGGCCGCCAGGGTGGCATGGGTTTATGTGCAACCCAATGAATTTCCCATGCCGTGGGGAGGGCACCCCAATTTTGTGAGCACGTGCCCCGATGAGATGATAGAAGAACTTAATCGTATGGATAATGTGCGTCTCTGGACCTTTGGCGGCGAAACAAAATATCATACGAAGTGGCGGGCCCCGATCCATTCCATCCCACTGGCGTTCGACCTCCCAGGATATACGTTTCTCAACCATGTCGGCAAGGAAGAGTTCGAATTTGACGTCGCCTTCATTGGTGGCTGGGCGGACAATGGATTTAATGAGAAGATGGCGATCATGAAGGAGTATTTCGCAGCGTTCAAGGAGAGCAATCTCCGCTGCGGCTTTAGCGTCAATCGGGGGATTAGTACAGCGCAGGAGGTGCATCTCCTTCGACGGAGCAAGGTCGCCATCAATATTCATGATGCGTACCAACGAAAGTTGGGCCTGGACACGAATGAGCGGACGTTTAAGGCCATCGGGGTCAATGGAATGTTGGTATCCGATGAAATAAAACACATTGCCGACTTGAAATTATTGACGGATGGTGTTACAATGGCCCGAGGCGTTGATGAGATGGTTTCAATGGTGCGGGAGTTTTGCGATATGCCCGATTCCTTCCTCATCGCCATGAAAGAAAAGAATCGAAAAATGATAGCCGATGCGCACACGTATGAGCACCGAACCGAATTGATGAGGAGTCTCGAATAGTATGGTCATCTACATTGACATTGACAACACCATCTGTAGCACCAATTCCCCCGATTACACAAAAAGTACACCAATAGAAGAGAATATCGCACGTGCCAACCGCATGTATGACATGGGGCACACCATCATTTATTGGACAGCACGTGGCACAGTTACAGGAATCGATTGGAGCGAGGTTACCGTTCGCCAATTTGAGGAATGGGGGGTGAAATATGATGGATTGAAGTTTGGGAAGCCGTATTATGATCTATTCATCGATGATAAGAATATGTCGGCGGAAGATTGGGCTTGGGACGGAGGCTGTGCTGCTCATTTGGAAATGCGCCCCGCAACAAAAACCGAACAATTGGAGGTGTAACGAATGGTATCGTACGGATATTGCTCAGAATGTGAAAAAGAATGGTATAGGAGCATGCTGCTGGATGGTGCTTGCCCGAAATGCAGACGGGGTAACCCATACCTGTTGAAGGCCAAATATAGAGGATTTTGTCGGCGATGTTCTCTCCCAATCGAAGTAGGTGAAAACATAGCCTATCCTCCAGGTCCATATGTCAAATATCAGCGAACCTACCATCATCTTGATTGCAGTGATACTCCCGATGGTGGTTGGGAACATGTTGATGATCCAAATGACCCAGAATTGGAACTAGGAAGGTATGATTAATGAAAGCCAAATATAAATGCAGAAAATGCGAATTCACATGGGAGCAGAATCCCGAGCCAACAACGTGCCCAGATTGCGGCTACCATTATGTCGATTGGTTAAATTACGATGAATGGCAACGTGAGCATGCCGAAGCCGAGAAGCGGGCCTTCATCCCGAACAAAATATTGGTCGTTCTCCCTACCTTCAATAGCATGCGGTTCGTTCGGCACGCCGCCGAGTCCATCCTGGCCCAAGATTATCCTAATATGGAGGTTTGGGCGTGCGATAATGAGAGCACCGATGGAACGTATGAATATCTTACCCAATTGGCAGAGGGCGACGAACGCATGTCTGTTCACTCCCTCCCAAATCTGCATAAAAATGGATATCCAGAGGCATGGCATTATTGCTTCCGAGGCACCGATGCGGAGTACATCACATTCATCGCCAGTGACGATTACGTTGCCCCCGATTACATCTCGAAATGCATGGCCGTATTTGCGAAGGCACCCGATAAGATTAAATGCTTACAAAGCAGCATGACGGCGGTAAACGAGGATGGGCAACAGACAGACAGGCTGACCCATTTTTACAAAAATCTGGATGAGTTCAAGCGCATGTGCATGGAGAAGCAGCCCGTCAATACGCCGTCGGTCATATATCGGGTTGATCTTTACCCCATTATGAAACGGGAGGCGAGCGATGCATACGACCTTCTCGACCACGGGCCATTGGATTTTGATACGTACTGCGGATTGGCCGATGAGGGGGTATTCATCTACCCGATAAATTCCTTCTTCGGCTATTTTTACCGTTGGCATAAGGGGCAGTGCACATGGAAGGTGCACAATGATTCGGAATTGAACAAATATCACAACATTATTACGGAATACTGGAGGAAGAAATGGAACGTGTAACGGAACTTGAGGCTGCAACTGTCATTTTCGACATGGCGAACAATCATATGGGCGATGTGCAGCACGGGAAGAAAATTATTGACATGCTCCGTCGGGCCAGAAGCGCCACGAGTGATCACCTCGGCCTTCTCTATGCCGTCAAATTTCAATTTCGGGACATTGCGGGGGAGTTCATTCATTCTTCCGCCGACCCAGACATCCCGTACGTGAAACGATTCAAAGAAACCGCATTGACCCCAGCCGAATGCAAGGAGCTAGTTCATTACGCCGAGGATAATGGGTTTGTTACCGTTTGCACACCGTTCGATGAGGCATCGGTCGACCTCATTAACGATATTGGCATCGACATTGTCAAGGTCGCATCATGCAGCTTCACCGATTGGCCGCTCCTAAACAAGATTGCGGAGAGCACAATTCATCCGATCATTGCTAGCACGGCAGGGGCGGAAGAGGAAGACATTGAAAACGTTCATGATTTCCTCAGGAATCGGGGGAGAGAGTTTGCGTTAATGCATTGCGTTGGCGAATATCCCACGGTGCCCGAGAATTTGCAGCTTAACCATATCGCCCGCCTTAAGGGTAAGTTCCCAGGTGTTTTGATTGGCTTTAGCACGCACGAGGAGCCAGAGAATACGGGGGCAGTCGCCATGGCGTACGCCCTCGGCGCTGCAATTTTTGAGCGTCACGTTGGCGTTGCCACGGATGAATATAAGCTCAATGCTTACTCCTCCGATTACGATGAGGTTGTCGCTTGGATTCGGTCACTAAAGGCCGCCTTTGATATGCTTGGTTACGGCCCGCGATGCTCGTCCGATAAGGAAGATGCTGATCTCCATCGGTTTAAGCGAGGTGTCTATCTTCGGCGAAACGTTGCCAAGGGAAGCCCCGTTACCCGAGATGATGTCGGGTTCGCTTTCCCCAACGTCGACGGGCAGCTTGTTGCAAATGACATGTCGAAGTACAATGCGTTTGTTGCGAAGAAGAATCTTACCGCAGGTTCGCCGCTCCTTCGGGAGGATACGAGTGTTCGATATATTCGAAATTTGATTCAAGGGCATGTGCAAGAGCTTGTTGCCATGGTCAAGGATTCGAATATCATCATCGGTGACGATGTCCCCCTTGAAATTTCGCATCACTATGGCATTGACAATTTTGAAGAATACGGCCTTTCAATGCTAACCATCATGAATACGGGGGATTATTGTAAGAAGTATCTGATAAGCCTCCCTGGGCAGAAGCATCCGACGCAATGGCACGAGGAAAAGAAGGAGACGTTCATTGTTCTCTACGGCACCGTTTGTGTTAACTTGGGTGTGGGGGATGTGTGGTATGACATTGGCGATGTAATCCACATCGAGCCAAGAATGACTCATAAATTCGTTGGCGGCCCAGAGGGTTGCATCATCGAGGAGATTAGCACGACGCATCATGTGAACGATTCGTTCTATACCGACCCCGATGTCGCAAAGAACCTGAATCGGAAGACATTTGTCGATTATTGGAGGAATGTAAAATGAAAATGAAGGTATCCGATTACATTGCCAAATTCTTCGAGAAGAAGGGCTTGAAGCACCTCTTCATGCTGGCTGGCGGCGGCTGCATCCACATGGTGGATTCCTTCGGGAGGAGCGAGATTGATGCCATCCCCATGATTCATGAGCAGGGGGCGGCCATTGCGGCGGAAGCGTATGCGCAGTATACCAATGAACCGAGCGCATTGCTTGTCACAACGGGCCCAGGAGGGACGAATGCGATTACGGGCGTCACATCGGCGTGGCTCGATAGCGTGCCCATGGTCGTTCTATCGGGGCAAGTGCAACGAAAGGATATGATCGGGGATACGGGATGTAGACAGATCGGGTTTCAAGAGGTCGACATCGTCCCCATGGTTTCTAGCATCACAAAATATGCGAAGACAATCATGCATGCGGAGGATATCCCCGTTCAATTGGCAAAGGCATACGATTTGGCCAATATGGGGAGAAAGGGACCAGTTTGGCTCGATATTCCGCTAGACATTCAATCGGCGGAGATCGACGTATCCGATGCCAAGGAAACGTTTTATCGGGAGGAAATGATTCCAGAGCTTGATATGTCCGTCGTAGCTGGCGGCCTCGGTGCCGCCACCATGCTTCATGCTTCGAGGCGGCCAATCATTCTCCTCGGCAATGGGGCACGCTCTTCAATTGATTTCTTTCTCCACCTGCTCGATGTAACGGGCGTGCCTGTCATGACCACGTGGAAGGCGGCAGATCTCATTCCCGAGGATCACCCATTGTTCGTTGGCCGCCCAGGCGGCATTGCGCAACGTGGTGCCAATCTTGCGCAGCAAGAAGCCGATCTCATTATTTGCATCGGCGCACGCCTTGACCATGGACAGACAGGATATCGCCCCGATCTCTTTGCCAAGGATGCGAAAAAGGTCATCGTCGATGTGAGCATGCAGGAGGCATATAAGCATCCATTTGCACATGAGAGTGGAACGCTCAACGTCATCGGGCAGGCTTCCGATTTCATCCGAGAATTCCGCATGGCTCCGCACATGGATACACGCATTCGCTCGCAATTTTCGGATTGGCGGAAGCGATGCCGACAACTGAAGGCGGAGAATTCTGTCATTACGGATGTGCATCGGGAGACGCTAAACCCGTACAGCTTCATCGATGCCCTTTCCGACGCTATGGACGGGGATGAAATATTGGTCCCTGGAAGCAGCGGAACGGTTGCAGAAGTTACCATGCAGGCGTTTCGGGTGAAGCACGGGCAGAGAATAATTAATAGCCAGGGTTTGGGCAGCATGGGCTTCGCCTTGCCCGCCGCAATTGGCGTCGCATTCGCATCGGGGAAGCGGGTTGTCTGCCTCGATGGTGATGGGAGTTTTGCCATGAACATGCAAGAAATGGCGGTTGTTGCGAAGCACAGCCTTCCGATCAAAATATTTATTTTCAATAATGGCGGATATGTTAGCATCCGAAATACGCAAGACAAGCTGTTCAATGGGGAATATGTGGGGAGCGCCGATTCGGGTATTAATTTTTCTGAGCTTTTTGCCGCTTTTGATATCACCCCAGCGGAGGTGTTGCTGGATTCGGAAGACTTGCTTGGCCGATTGCTCTTTTTTATAGGAAGCCCAATACCAGAACTTTACGATGTTAGGATGTCAAAGAAGCATCAGACCGTACCACGGACCAAATCATACATGAACGATGACGGGCAGATGGAGACGGCACCAATGGACGATCTTTACATGGGAGATAATGATGGGTAAAAAGGGAATCATCATTACGGGAGCCAATGGGTTCATCGGCAAGCATCTGGTCCGCCATTTTGAGGAGGCGGGATATGATGTGTGGCCATGGACGAGGCGCAATGTCGATCTCGCTGGCGAAGGGGCCGAGTTGCAGCTTGAAATGATTGCGGAGGATAATAACTACTTTGAAGAGTACCCCATCCTCATTCACGCGGCCACATATGATGCAGCACCAAGTACATCGGACAAGGATAAGAAGTTGGTCCTCGAAACCAATCTCCGCATGTTTATGAACATATTGGATATTGGCCATCATTTTGAGAAGGTATTCTATTTCGGGAGCGGGGCGGAAAAAGAAAGTGATGTAACATCGTCGCAATACGGCCTCGGCAAGCTCTGCATGAACGAAATGGCGAAGGCATATGGCAACGTAATCAATCTCCGTCTCTACGGCGTTTACGGCCCAGGAGAGGACTGGCGATACCGCCGCCTCTCCAACATGTGCAGCAAGGCGGCCCTCGGCCTTCCCGTGCTAATGCAGAAGTATTTCACCATCGATTATCTTCCCATCGTTGACCTCTGTCGCATCATGGAAGAGTTCGTAAAAAATCCCCCAGACGTTAGCGATGTGGATGTTTGTCGCGGAGCGTTCCCCATGAGATTTTTTGTGCAGACGCTCGAAGACGTATTGGGACAAGATTTGCAAAAGGTGGAGACCGAGGAGGATCGCGTCTATGGCGGCGACTGGGCAGTACTGCGTTGGCATCTCCCCAATGATTTCAAATTTACCTCGCATGAGACGGCATTAAAACAATTGTACGATTACTACGTCGAGAACGAGGACATGATAAAAAGGGAAGAATATGCATACTAGCATCCAATTTGATCCATATGTTGGCAAGCGGAATTGCCGCATCTGCCGCGGGAAGCTTTATGAGTTCCTGAAATATGAGGGAGTCCCTCGCCGAGTACAACACCTGAATGCGACCGACGTGCATGATGATCGAAATCCGCTTCTCATCGCCGAATGCGAAGAATGCAATACGGTCCAAACAATGAACGACCCGCCATCGTATTGGAAGCATGGCAATCGGAGGAGCGGCGGCATCTCTGCCAAAATGATGGAATATAGAAAGAGGCAGTTCACCAAAATATTTGGCAAGGATATTGAGAAGAGGGCGTTTGTTGAGTACGGCGAAACAACGCATCTTGGTCCGCATCTGAGCATCCTCCGAAAAATGGGGGTCAAGGAGCGGGTGAAGGGTATGCCTCCACAGGAGATTACGGGTGCACTCACCTATTCCCCTGGCCCAACGTTCTCGCCATCATGGCCGCACCATCATTACGATGCCGCTCTTTGCCTCTCCTACTTAGAGCACGTGCCAGATCCAAAGGCGTTGCTTCAAAATATGAAGAAGGCGTTGAAGCCAGGAGGAATTGCGTTGATCGAAGTGCCCAATTTTGAGATGATGAAGAAGGAGGGCATGTGGGCAGAGTTTATGAAGGATCACGTATTCTACTTTACGCAAGAAACAATTCATGCATTGGTTAAATCCGTTGGTTTTGTAATCAAAAGCTGCAATGAAACGTGGGACGACTACATTATCACGATTGAGGCGTACAAACGTCCACTGCATACCAATTATCTTGAGATTGATAAGTTCGACATCGGCAAGGAAAAGCTCCTTCGAAGCATCGAAGGGAAGCTTGAATTGTATCAAGATGTGGCCATCTGGGGAGCCTCCCATCAGGCCATGATGATTGTCTCGCAATTGTCAAAGAAGATGCAAGAGCACGTCAAATGCGTCGTCGATGACAATGAGGAGAAGCAAGGCAACCTCTCGCCAGGAACGAATATTCCGATTGTTTCAAGAAAAACCTATAAAACCATGATAACCTCTGCTATAATCGTCATTGCTGGCAGTTATTCCTCGGAGATTGTTAACTCCATCATCCAAGGGGAAGGATACGGGGAATGTGGTTTTGAAATGCTAGCCAAATTGTTCACGATTGAGGATAATGAGGTAAAAGAGGTTGAAATTTGGAACGACAAAGGAACAGGAATCTGACCGACAAAACTGGCTCAAAACGCACAAACCCAAAGCCTACGAAAAAATCATCAAGTACCCCGAGCGGGTCAAGAATGGCGAGTCCATCGCCATTATCCAATTCCAATACGACTACGCCTGCAATTTTAGATGCGAGCATTGTTGCATATCTAAGTTTCAGCGACCTCGAAAGGTCGAACGAGCTTCTGGGCAACAATTCTTCGACCTTCCTGGCGTTAAGAAGCTTGCCGACGAAGCTCACGATATGGGTCTCGGCAACTTTGTTATCACTGGCGGAGAGCCTTTGGCGTTTGGCGATCTCGATGGGCTAATCGCCGCCATCGATCCCTCCCGCTTCTTCCTCGCAATCGATACCAACGGCTGGCTCCTCGACCTTCCCATGGCAAAGCGCCTCAAGAAATTGGGTGTAGACAAGGTGCAACTCTCCCTCGATGGTCTGGACGCCTTCGATCACGATGCTTTTCGTAGAAAGGATGGAAGTTGGGCAGCTTGCATGACGGCGATCAACGCATGCCAGTTGGCCGATTTGCATGTCATTTTGAGTACCGTCATGTGGAAGGATCGTGTCCATTCGCAAGAGTTCATCGATTATCTCGAATGGGCGAAAGAGGCCGAAATCGGGACATATGTCACCTTTGCGAAGCCCGTTGGCGCGTATGAGGGGAATTTCGATGCGGTTCTCGACGAAGAGGACGAGGCGCACATTGCGACCCTCTCCGAGAAGTACGATGTTTTTACTCACATGACCCCGAGCTATGGCCTTGACCTCGGCTGCATCGCTGTAAAGCGCATGGTGAGCATCACACGCTATGGCGATGTCATGCCTTGCCCGTACACGCATGTGTCCCTTGGCAACGTATTCAAGGAGCCGCTACGGGACATTATCGACCGTGGGTTGAATAACCGATGGTTTGCGTACGGGAAGAAGTATGGGTGCCTCGCTGGTGTGAAGGGTGAATTTATTGACAATGTAATCACAAAGACGTATGGGAAGGAGTTGCCCGTACCATACGATGAGATATTTACGGCGGAGGATGAAGTAGATGGGTAAAAAAGAAATATTGAAGGCAGTGCGGCAATATGTCGATAGCGTGGAAAAAGATGATGATTGGATTAGCTATAGCGGGCCGAATACGGATAGCAAAGAAATTGCGGCGGCGGTCGAATCATTGCTCGACGGCTGGTTTATCTTCGGGAAGAAGGCGAGAGAGTTTGAGAAAAGCTTCGCCGCCCATCTGGGCAAACAATATGGCACATTCGTTAATAGCGGAAGCTCCGCTAACCTTCTCGCATGGGCAGCATTGGCATCGAAGAACGGATACAATTTGCCAGCGGGAGCAAAGGTGATTACACCCGTGGTATGCTTCCCGACCACGTTGAACCCGATAATTCAGAATGGGTTTACTCCCGTTTTTGTCGATGTAACCCTCCCCGATTTGAATCTAAACTTGGATGAAGTTGAGAAGCTCCTCGCCGCCGACGAGAAGAAAGAAATTCGGGCAATCACGTTTGCCCACGTGCTCGGCAACCCGCCCGACATGCATCGTCTCGTGGAACTGGTCTGGAAATATGATCTCATCTTCGTCGAGGATGCGTGCGACGCATTGGGGAGTACCTATCGGGATATGAAGCTTGGCAGCTACGGCCACATTTCGACGTGCAGCTTCTTTCCAGCGCACCACATGACCACATTGGAGGGCGGCTACGTTGCGACAGATAATCCGAAAATTCAACGATGCCTCACATCATTGCGTGATTGGGGCCGTGAATGTTTCTGTAACGCGAATAAGCCAGGGAATGTGACCTCGGGCACAGCATGCAAGAATCGATTCCAACGGTGGCTCCCAGGTTTGCCAGATGTGACATATGACCATCGGTACGTCTTTGGTGAAATCGGGTACAATTTGAAGCCCCTCGAATTGCAAGGTGCTGTAGGTTTGGAACAACTGAAGAAGCTGCCCGCCATGGATGCCGCTCGCCGAGAAAACTTTAATCGTATGTTTGATGTTTTTCAGATTCACGGCAAGTATTTCCACATGCCCAAGGCCATGGTAGGTTCTGACCCATGCTGGTTCGCCTTCTTGTTGACCGTCAAGGACGATGCCCCGTTCACGCGTGAGGAGTTTGTAGCGCACCTCGAAAAGAACAAGATCCAGACGAGGGCATATTTCTCGGGCAACATCCTCGCCCATCCAGGCTACAGCCATTTGGCGGAGGGTTACGACATGGAGAAGGACTTCCCCGTTGCCAACATGGTAACAACCAATTCGTTCTTTCTCGGGACGTACATTGGATTGACGGATGAGAAGATAATGAAAATCGAGGAGGCTGTTGATAGCTTCTTTAGCACTAGGAGATTGTAATGAATAGAATTCCAGGAAACGAAGATAAGACGTGGCACACCATTGAAGAGTTTTTGGAAGTGCAGCCCGTTTATTTCAAGCAAGCCATCAAAAAGCACGAAGGGAGGTGCGCCCTAACGAATGCTGAAATTGACGTCGGCGACCTCATCATGTTTACAATGTTTTGCCGACCAAACGAAGAAGATACTCGAGAGGTTGAACTCCCCGACGGTCAGAAGGTGTCGGTACCAGACCTCGACATTTGGGTTGACCAA